>Ga0156193_141_pt2 | contig 79435 bp, 68 predicted proteins | sample RifCSPlowO2_12_FD_107846 | JGI IMG/M metagenome (GOLD analysis project Ga0156193, IMG submission 107846) | Flavobacteria bacterium RIFCSPLOWO2_12_FULL_35_11
CTGAATACGCCTACAAATTTGCGGATCCTTACAGAGCGGCAAGACGCGGATTTGTTGATGAAGTAATTTACCCGAAGAACACCCGAAGAAAATTAATAAAGGCGTTCCAAATGCTTGAAGGAAAAGAAGTAATCAGGCCAAACAGAAAACATGGAAACATTCCTTTATAAAAACTGATTTAATTAAAAAATCCCGAATATTTCGGGATTTTTTAATTTTATTATTCGAATTACCAATGCTATTATATGATTTCAGCCGACAATCCTCTTGTTAAAAGCTGTGTGCAGCGTGGCTTTAATTCTTCATATTCTCCTGTTTTTACAGCACATTTTCCTTTATAATGAACCAACAAAGCGCATTGTTCCGCCTGTTCTGCCGTATGGTCACAGATTTCAATTAAACAGTCAATCACAAAATCAAAGGTGTTCACATCATCATTAAACAAAATGATTTCATGCAAATTGACTTCTTTTTCAAGAACGTCTACACCCTCCTGTATTTTTCTTTTTGTGCTCATACTGCAAAAATAATCATTATTTTACATACTTCAAAGCAACCCAATTGTTTCGTTCAATTTGTTTATCCAATTTCAATCCGTATTTTGAAACTTCCGTATCAATAACAGGAATGTCTTCTTTGTAAAAACCGCTTAACAAAATTACGCCATTTTCATCCAAACAACTGGCGTAAACGTGCATATCATACAATAAAATATTTCTATTGATGTTGGCAATAATCACGTCATATTTTTTGTCTTTCAACAAAGAAGCATCGCCTTCATAAACCGAAATATGTTTACAATTATTCCGTTCCACATTTTCCAAAGAATTTTGATAACACCAATTGTCTATATCAATTGCGTCAATTGGTTTTGCACCTTTCATTTCAGCAAAAATTGCCAAAATTCCGGTTCCGCAACCCATATCCAACACTTTTTTACCGGCAACATCCAAGTCTAATAAATGCTGAACCATCATATGCGTGGTTTCATGATGCCCGGTCCCAAAACTCATTTTTGGCTCAATTACAATATCGTACTTCAGGTTCGGATTCTCGTGAAATGGCGCTCTAATACTTACCAAACCATCAACCTGAATCGGATTAAAGTTCTTTTCCCATTCAATATTCCAATTGGTTTGTTCAATTTCTCTCATTTCATAAGAAATCTGAAATTCACCTGATTTTAACACATAAATATCATCCAATACCTGCGAATTCCAATCGGTTTTCTGGATGAAAGCTTCAACGCCTTCTTCATTTTCAACAAAACTTTCAAAACCCACTTCGCCCAATTCGGCAATTAAAATTTCAGTTGCCGGTTCTTTCGGATTTACTTTGAAGGCGTACGATATGTAAATATTATCCATTAAATTGCGTCAATTATTGCTTTAAAATCGTCTATGTTTAACGCTGCACCACCAATTAAACCGCCATCAACATCAGGTTTTGAGAAAATTTCCTGTGCGTTTGAAGGTTTTACGCTTCCGCCGTATAAAATGGAAACTTCATCAGCCACATTTTCACCATATTTATCTGCAACAATTTTTCTGATAAAAGCATGCATTTCCTGCGCTTGTTCAGGTGATGCCGTTTCGCCGGTTCCAATTGCCCAAACTGGTTCGTAAGCTAAAATTATCTTTTTCCAGGCGCCTGCTTCTAAATGAAATAAGCCATTTTTAATCTGGCTTTCAACCACTTTAAAATGATTTCCCGCTTTTCTGTCGGCCAAAACTTCCCCAAAACAAAAAATAATTTCCATATTATTTGCCAAGGCTGTATCAACCTTTTTGGCCAATAACGCGTCTGTTTCCCCAAAATATTCCCTGCGCTCAGAATGGCCTAAAATCACGATATGCACGCCAACCGATTTTAACATAGTTGCAGAAATTTCGCCTGTAAAAGCGCCGTTTTTTTCAAAATGCATATTTTGAGCAGCCACTTCCACCTTTGTTCCTTTGGCTTTGCTCGCCACTTTTTGCAAATTCACAAATGCTGGCGCAACAATTACCCTTGTATTTATCAACGGTTGTTTTTTGATGCTTTTTGCGATTTTTTTAACCAATGATTTAGATTCATCTACATCATTATTCATTTTCCAGTTTCCGGCTACTATTTTTGCTCTCATATTTATTGTGTTTTATTCCTTTTTATCGACAAATTTAATCAATATTAAATTCCTTAAAAAAATTCAATTCACTATTGTGCGAATTCGTTTTCGTGTTGTTCGCTTATTTCAATCTTATTTTAGGATCCAGCAATCCGTAACTGATATCCACCAAAATATTGATAATGATAAACATCGTGGCAATCACCAAAACACTGCCCATAATAATTGGTAAATCCAAGGTGTTTAGCGCGTTTACAATTTCTTTTCCCAATCCATTCCAGTTAAAAATATATTCCACAAACACCGCGCCTGCCAACATAGAGGCGAACCATCCCGAAACTGCAGTAACGACGGGATTTAATGAATTTTTTAATGCGTGTGTTTTTATGATTTTATAAGTTGAAAGTCCTTTTGCCCGAGCGGTTCTTATATAATCCTGACTTAAAACTTCAAGCAAAGAATTCCGCATCAACTGAATAACCACCGCCAAAGGCCTGATTCCCAAAACAATGGCTGGCAATATTAAATTTTTCCATTGAATGTAAATGTTTTCGCCAAAATCGTCAACTTCATACAAACTTCCCGTCATATTTAAATTGGTGTACTTGTGCAGCACAAACCCAAAAAACCAGGCGAATAAAATGGCTGCAAAAAATGAAGGCACACTCATTCCCAAGGTGCTCAATATTGAAATAATCCGGTCGAAAAAAGTGTCTTTATACAAGGCCGAAAGGATTCCGAAAAAAATGCCTGTGATAATGGCAATCACAATGGCCGAAACCGCTAAAACAGCCGTATTTGGCAAAGTTTCTGCAATTACTTCCGATACATTTTGATCGTTTTTTTGAAATGATTTCCGCAGATAAGGAAACTTTATCACAACGATTTTTTCACCAGCGGAAAACAGTTGAGTATAGGAATATTTTTCGGCCGTTAAATAGGTGTAATTTGTTGGATTGGCGCTATGTATTGAAATAGGCGACAAATCGTTCAAATAATACAAATACTGTGTAGTTAAAGGCTGGTCAAATCCATATTTCACGCGAATATTTTGAAGTTGCTCCGCGTCTTCCCGTTGGTCCAACATCATTCTTGCCGGATCGCCAGGCAAAACATTAAAAAGAAAAAATATGACGGTAATTACGCCAAACAGCGTAAGAAATCCATAAAATATTTTATTTAAAATATAACTAATCAAGGTGCTTTATTTGGTAAACAAAGATAACTTAAAGTATTAAAATTACTACTTTTGTTAAATTCTTTATTTGAACGTATGAACAAACAAGCGCTTATTGCACAAATTCAACAAAAAAAATCATTTTTATGCATTGGATTGGATGTTGATTTAACAAAAATTCCAACACACCTATTGGCAGAAGAAGATCCTGTTTTTGAATTTAACAAACAAATTATTGACGCCACGCATCATTTGGCCGTTGCCTACAAACCAAACACCGCTTTTTATGAAGCTTACGGATTAAAGGGCTGGGCAGCGCTGGGAAAAACAATTGATTATCTAAATAAGAATTATCCTGAAATTTTCACCATTGCCGATGCCAAACGCGGCGATATTGGCAACACTTCAACGATGTATGCAAAAGCGTTTTTTGAAGATTTAAATTTTGATTCGGTAACTGTTGCGCCCTATATGGGAAGTGATTCCGTAGAGCCATTTTTGGCTTTTAAAAACAAAACCACCATTTTGTTGGCACTGACTTCCAACAAAGGCGGACTCGATTTTCAAGGTTTGAAAATAAACGGAAATGAGCTTTATAAAGAAGTGATAAAAACCGCACTCACCTGGAAAAATTCAGAAAACTTGATGTTTGTGGTTGGCGCTACAAAACCTACTTATTTTGAGGAAATCAGAAAAATTGTGCCCAATCATTTTTTATTGGTTCCCGGTGTTGGCGCGCAAGGCGGAAACCTGCAGGAAGTGTGTAAATACGGACTTAATAAAGATTGCGGATTGCTGGTAAATTCGGCAAGAAGCATTATTTATGCCAGCAATAGTTTGAATTTTGCAAAAGCCGCGCAATTGGAAGCCTTGAAATTGCAACAAGAAATGGCTTTGATTTTAAGTAAATAGCTAGTGGGTATTGTAAAAAAAAGCATTCATCAGAAAAAAATGGATAAAAGTAAATTTAAAATTAGACCTTGGGAAATGTCTGACATAGACAGCTTGGTCAAATATGCGAACAATTGGAATGTTGCAAAAAATATGACTGACAAATTCCCGCATCCATATACAGAAAATGATGGGAAAGCATTTATTGAATTTGCAACCAAAGTCGTCCCTATTCATCTTTTTGCAATAGACATTGATGGTAAAGCAATTGGGGGGATAGGAATTCATCCGCAAAATGACATACAAAGAAATAATGCCGAACTTGGTTATTGGTTGGCAGAACCATTTTGGGGACAAGGCATCATCAGTAATGCCATAAAACAAATGGTTGACTTTGCTTTTACTACTTATGACATTAACCGAGTATTTGCCATACCATTTGGGACAAATATTGCTTCACAAAAAGTTTTAGAAAAAAACAACTTTATTTTGGAAGGAAAATTTAACAAAGTTCTTATAAAAAATGGCGAATTGTTAGACGAACTAATTTATGCAATCAGACATGAAAATTGGAAAAAATAAGTAATGAAGATTATTAAAGACCAACTAGGAAGAGAATTTTCTGTTTCCAAAAATCCTAAAAGAATCATTTCACTGGTGCCTTCACAAACTGAATTGCTTTGTGATTTGAATTTAGAAAATGAGCTAATCGGAATTACAAAATTTTGCGTGCATCCTTATCATTTAAAATCGACCAAAACCATTGTCGGCGGCACAAAAAAAGTAGATTTCGATAAGATAAAAGCATTAAATCCTGATTTTATTCTTTGCAATAAAGAAGAAAATACCTACGATTTTCTTCCTGAACTGGAAAAAATTGCGCCCACTTATTTTTCCGATATTACCACTATTGAAGACAGTATCAATTTCATTTTTAGCTTAGGAACTGTTTTAAACAGAAGAACGGAAAGCAAAAATTTGGTTGAAAAAATAAACTTCAAACTCACCGATTTTAAAGAATTCATCAAAACAAAACCAACCCGAAAAGTGGCCTATTTTATTTGGGCAAAACCTTGGATGGTTGCAGGAAATGACACTTACATAAACCAAATGTTAGAACTAAACAAGTTTGAAAACATTTATCAAAATATGAGTCGCTATCCCAAAGTGGAAATTAATAAAATTCGCTATGAAGGAGATCCTGAAATCATTATTTTGTCTTCAGAACCATTCCCGTTTAAAGATGAACATGCGATGGAAATAGCTTCTTACACCAATCGTTCCATCACTGTATTTGGTGATGGAGAAATGTTTAGTTGGTATGGTTCCAGATTATTGCTAGCTTTTGATTATTTTAAAGCAATGCATGAAAAATTAGACAATCATTTTTAAATTTAGTCTTGCAACGCAAAAACTCGTTTCAACAAATCGGAAGTACGTTTGGCAAAATTCGCCCTAATTCCTCTTTCTTCAACTTCAACCATGGTGAAAACGCCTTTTAGGGCCTCGTTAGTAACATAATCCGTTAAATCTGGGTTTACGTCGGTGGTTAATGGCAAATTATTGTATTTTGTAATTAAGTCTGCCCAAATTTTATCGGCGCCCACTTTTTTAAATGAATTGTTGATAATTGGGTTGAACTTTTGGTACAATGCTGCTGAAGTAGCGCTTTTCAAATACAACGTAGCTGAATTTTTATCGCCCATTAAAATATTTTTTGCGTCTACAATTGTCATCCCTGTTATGGCATCAGTAAAAATAGGAATGGCTTCTCCAACTGCATCTTCTGCAGCTCTGTTCAACACTCTTAATCCATCGTCAGCCAAATTTGACAACCCGATACTTCTTAAAGTACGATCCACTTTTTGCAATTCGGCAGGAAGTAAAATTTTAACCATTTCATTTTTAAAGAATCCATCCTGAACAGCCAAAGTTGTTACCTGATTTGAAATCCCGTTTTGAAGGGCTTCCTTTAAACCGGCCGCAATTTGAAAATTAGTAAGTTCTCCATTTGGCAATTGATTAATTACCTGCTGCAATTCCGCACAAGCAGAAAGTTGAAATGCAACCACTGCCAAAATTATTCTTTTTAACATCCTGTTATTTTTTATTTTGATATTTACTTAAATTTAACGCTTGAAACTGTCGGTTTTCTTATCGTAGCCAAACGGACAATGTTTGCAGCCGCTTTTGCAGCAAAAGCCTCTTTTCAAATGGTATTTTTCCGTAAATACACGGTATCCATCTTCATTTATATAGTAATCTTCTTCGGAAGAAATTGGTTGTTCAAACATCATACTGCAAAAATAACTAAAAAACGTTCTGAAAATTCAGAACGTTTTTAAAATTCATAGGTTAAGACTTCGGTAAAGAAAATTATTTTATTCTTTTCCCGGAGGATATTGCGCCATAATTTCGGCTACAAATTCTTTGATTTTTTCTTCTTTTTTAGCAACATTTCCAGTAGCGGACAAAGCGCCGCTTCCGATTCCCTGCCAAGCCAATTCTTTTTTATTGGCATCAATTAAATCGATAAACAAAGTTCCTTCGGTGTATTTTGAAATCTGTGTTCCAAAATTTGGACCGTAATACCAAGGATGCCAGCCGTAATAAAAGTTGTTGTTGTTGTACACATCAACTTTCTGTGTCGATTTTGCAAAAATATTAACCAGCAAATCTGGTTCGTCCGATTTTGTAAACCCTTTTGCCAGCATTTCACTTTCAATGGCCTTTAGAATTCTTCGTTTATCTAAATCAGAAATTTCAGCTTTATCAATCCCTTTTTTATAAAAAGCGAATGTTTTATACTTAGAAAAATCGGCAGTAGTATCATAATCGGTTGTAACTCTAATGGAGCTGCAAGAAGCTACTAAAAAAATTAAAACTAGCGGAAGTAATTTTAAGGCTTTCATTTATATACAATTTTAATTATTAAAATAAATCTTTCAAGATTGCGTCATCAACTATATTAGGCAATGTCACTTTTAAATTTGGCTCAACTTCCATCGCTCTTTTTATGGCGAAAACAGCTCCTTCATTTCTCGCCCAATTTCTGCGTGCAATTCCATTATTTACATCCCAAAAAAGCATGCTTTTTAGACGCTTTTCGGCCTCTAAACTTCCATCAAGAACCATACCAAATCCGCCGTTAATTACCTCACCCCAGCCCACTCCGCCGCCGTTATGAATTGACACCCAAGTTGCTCCACGAAAACTGTCGCCAATCACATTTTGAATGGCCATATCAGCCGTGAATTTGGAACCGTCGTAAATATTTGAGGTTTCTCTGTAAGGCGAATCTGTTCCGGAAACATCGTGATGGTCACGTCCCAAAACAATAGGTTGTGAAATTTCTCCGTTTTTTATGGCATTGTTAAATGCTTCCGCAATTTTCATACGTCCTTCCGCATCGGCATATAAAATCCTGGCTTGGGAGCCAACCACCAATTTATTTTCCTGGGCGCCTTTTATCCACTGAATATTGTCGGTCATTTGCTGTTGAATTTCTGTTGGTGAATTTTTTCTGATTGCTTCCAAAACCTCACAAGCAATGGCATCCGTTTTTTCTAAATCGGCCGGATTTGCACTTGTGCACACCCAGCGAAAAGGTCCAAATCCATAATCAAAACACATTGGCCCCATAATATCCTGAACATAAGACGGATATTTAAAATCGATGCCGTTTTTGGCCATCACATCAGCTCCTGCCCTGCTTGCTTCCAATAAAAAAGCATTGCCATAATCGAAAAAATAAGTTCCTTTCGCAGTGTGTTTGTTGATTGCCGCAACTTGTCTTCTCAAACTTTCCTGTACTTTTTCTTTAAATAATGCAGGATTTTCCACCATCATCACATTGGATTCCTCAAAAGAAATTCCTGCCGGGTAATAACCGCCGGCCCAAGGATTGTGTAATGAAGTTTGGTCGGAACCTAAATCAACATACACATTTTCTTCTGCAAATTTCTCCCAAACCTCCACGATATTTCCTAAAAAAGCAATCGAAACCACTTCATTGTTTTCTTTGGCTTTTTTTACCCTTGCCGCCAATTCATTTAAATCGATAATTTTTTCATCTATCCAACCTTGCGATAAGCGAATTTCCGTAATTTTCGGATTCACTTCAGCGCAAACCGTAATGCAGCCGGCAATATTTCCGGCTTTTGGCTGCGCACCGCTCATTCCTCCCAAACCGGAAGTCAGGAATAATTTTCCAGCCAAAGGTTCACCATTTTTAGCAATTTTTAGGCCTGCATTTAACACGGTAATTGTGGTGCCGTGCACAATTCCTTGCGGACCAATATACATATAACTGCCGGCGGTCATTTGCCCGTATTGCGTTACGCCCAAGGCATTGTATTTTTCCCAATCGTTTTGTTTGCTGTAATTTGGAATCATCATTCCGTTGGTGACCACCACTCTTGGCGCATTGGCATTGGAAGGAAACAAACCCATCGGATGACCTGAATACATTATCAACGTTTGCTCGTTGCTCATTTCCGACAAGTATTTCATCGTCAATAAATATTGCGCCCAATTTTGAAAAACAGCGCCGTTGCCTCCATACGTAATCAATTCGTGAGGATGTTGCGCCACGGCTTCATCCAAATTATTCTGAATCATGTGCATAATGGCTTTTGCCTGAACAGAGTTTCCCGGATATTCGTTTATTGGCCGTGCATAAAACTGATAATCGGGACGAAAACGATACATATAAATACGTCCGTATTCTTTTAATTCCTCAGCAAATTCCTTAGCTAAAATAGTGTGGTGTTTTTTGTCAAAATACCGCAACGCATTTCTGATTGCGAGCTCTTTTTCTTCATTCGACAAAATATCCATGCGCTTTGGCGCGTGATTTATTGCTTTTTCGTAGGTTTTTTTTGAAGGCAATTCAGAAGGAATTCCTTGTTTTATCTGGTCTTGAAATGTCATTTTAATGCTATTTAACTTTACAAATTTACAATTATTTAAGAGAATTGCATCGGCGATTTTTTCTCGCAGTTCAACACTTGTTAAATTATATTTTTTATTATTTCTGCAAAAAATTTTAGACTTAACTCAGTTTAAATCGTTTTATAAAATTGATTATATTTGTTAGTATCGCATTAATCATTTTAACCATTATCATATGAAAATCTCTTTCCTAAAGCTATTTAGCCTATCCTTCTTATTTATGTTGATTTATAGCCCAATGTTGGCCATAGACACAAAAGACACCCGCTTGCTTTCTGAGCCGGCAATCAGTAAAAACAGTATCGCCTTCATTTATGCTGAAGACCTTTGGATCGCCAATAAAGATGGTTCCAATCCGAGACGACTCACTGTGGATGATGGCGTGGAATCGAATCCTGTTTTTTCGCCAGACGGCAGTATGATTGCTTTCAATGCGCAATACGACGGCAATACTGATGTGTATATTGTGCCAGTTTCTGGCGGTGTTCCTAAGCGGCTTACTTGGCATCCTTATAATGACTTGGTCAGGGGTTTCACGCCAAATGGCCAGCAAGTTTTGTTTAATTCTCAACGAAATACCTTTACCAACAGATATTCGCAACTATTTACCGTTGAAATTGCCAGCGGAAAAGTTACAACATTAGACATTCCCAACGCTTTTTGGGCTTCTTACAGTCCGGATGGCAATCAAATCGCATACACGCCAATAGCCGACAGGTTTAAGCAGTGGAAGCATTATCGTGGAGGCACCATGAGCAAAATTTGGATTTACGAGAATAGCAATCATGCCGTAGCCGAAATTCCAAAAGCAAAGGGCGGCAGTAACGATACACAACCGGTTTGGATTGGTAAAACTGTCTATTTCATAAGTGACAGAAATGGAGAATTTAACCTTTTTAGTTATACGCAAGACAAAAAAGAAGTCAAACAACTGACCGATTTTAAAGATTTTCCGATTATAAAAATTTCGGCTTCCGATGGTGAAATTATTTTTGAACAAGCTGGATACCTTCATCTTTTTAATGTTGCCAGCGGAAATACCTCAAGAATCAAAGTTGGTATCGCCACCGATTTATTGGAACACAGATCCAGATTTGTAACCGGAAATAATTATATCCGCAGTGCAAATATTTCTCCTTCCGGCGCTCGCATGGTGGTAGATTTTAGAGGAGAAATAATCACGATTCCTGCTAAAAAAGGCGACCCGTTAAACTTGACTAACACATCCGGAACACATGAAAAATACCCTGCCTGGTCAACCGACGGCAAACAAATTGCGTATTTTTCTGATGAAAATGGAGAATATGCGCTTCATATAAAAAATGCAAGCGGGGAAAGCACTTCGAAAATAATAGCTTTGAACGGTACTGGATTTTATGCGAACATTCATTGGTCTCCAAACAGCAAAAAAATATGTTTTGTGGACAATGGCCGAAACTTTTATTTGGTTGATATTGCCAGTGGAAAATCCACCAAGATTGCTACTGATGCTGTTTATGCCCCAGGCGCATTCCGTGAACTTTTTGGAAGTTGGTCGGCAGATTCTGGCTGGATAGCCTACACCATCATCACAGAAACTAATTTTGAGCAGGCTTATTTATATTCTATTACTGAAAACAAATCATATCCGGTTTCAGATGGTTTGTCAAGTGTTAGCAATCCTGTTTTTGACCCAAGCGGCAAGTATCTGTATTTGTTTGCTTCTACTGATGCCGGACCTGTAGTTAACTGGTTTGATTTATCCAATCAGGATATGGCAGCAAGCAATTCCATTTATTTGATTACACTTCAAAAAAATACGGTATCGCCTTTTGCCAAGGAAAATGACGTGGAGGAAACTGTTGATAAGAGCAAAGAAGAAGATAAAAAAGCAGATAAAAAGGATGAAAAAAAGGAAGATACAAATATTCCGCCGCTAAGCATTGATTGGGAAGGTATCACAAACAGAATTGTTTCAATTCCAATTCCTTCAGGCAATTACAGAAACCTGCAAGTACCAAAAGAAGGAGAATTGTATTATTTGGCGCAAGCTTCAAATGATGATAAAACAACGCTTCATCAATATGACCTCAAGAAAAGAAAAGGCGAGGCCATTATGCCTGCAGATGATTATATTATTGCAGCTAAAGGAACCAAAACACTTTACCAAATCAAAGATAAATGGGGAATTGCCGATACCGGAAAAAAACCGGAAGATGATGCAATTGTGAATACCGGTACCGTACAAGTAAAAATTGAGCCTCTTGCAGAATGGTCCAACATTTTTGATGAAGCCTGGCGTGTTAACAGGGATTATTTCTATGATCCTGGCATGCACGGTGCAGATTGGAATGCCATGAAAAAGAAATATGCAACTTTTCTCCCTCACTTATCGAGCAAAGGTGATCTATACCGGGTTATGGAGTGGATGTTTAGTGAATTGTCTGTAGGCCATCACCGTTTTTCCAGTACGGGCGACAGCATGAAAAAAGCCAAAAATATTGTTGGCGGACTTTTGGGCGCAGATTATGAAGTCATGAATAATCGGTACCGCATCAAAAAAATCTATGGCGGACTGAACTGGACTCCTGATTTGAGATCGCCGCTTACTGAACCTGGCGTAGATGTTAAAGTGGGTGATTACATTTTGGAGGTGAATGGCAAATCCGTTACGGCAAATGATAATTTCTTTAGCTTTTTTGAAAATACGGCTGATAAGTTAACTGTACTAACGGTCTCTTCAAACCCCAATATGACCAATTCAAGGAAAATTACGGTTACGCCAATAGCTTCAGAAATGACTTTACGCAACAGGGATTGGGTTGAAGGCAATATCAAAAAAGTGAATGATGCAACCAATGGGCAAGTTGCTTATGTTTATGTACCAAATACAACCACACAGGGTCATGAATACTTCAAGCGCTATTTCTTTCCGCAAGCAAATAAAGCAGCAATAATTATTGACGAACGTTTTAATGGCGGCGGCCAGTTGGCAGATTATTATATCGATATTTTAAAACGTCCACTGCAATCGTACTGGAGTTATCGATACGGAAAAGACCAGAAAGCGCCTAACGCTTCCATACAAGGTCCAAAAGTTTTGCTAATTGATGAAACTGCCGGTTCCGGAGGCGATTACTTCCCTTATTTGTTCAGAAAAAATGATTTGGGCACCATTATAGGAAAAACCACCTGGGGAGGCTTGGTAGGTATTTTAGGATATCCGGAGTTTATTGACGGCGGGATTGTTACCTCACCAAACTTGGCTTTCTATGATGAAAAAGGATTTGGTATAGAAAATGAAGGTGTTGCACCGGATATTGAAGTTGAACAATGGCCTGCGGAAGTTATTCAGGGAAAAGATCCCCAATTGGAAAAAGCCATCGAAGTTGTTTTAGAACAGTTGAAAGCCAATCCTCCAAAAAAGATGGAAACGCCGCCCTATCCTATTAAAACAAAAAATTAAATAATTGATTTAGAATATTTTAAGATTATAATTTAAACAGAATGGTATGGCAAATCAACTTTGAGTTGTTGTCATACCATTTTTCATAAATGGCCTTTATGAAATTCGCATCATTTTATTTTTCCTCGTAATTCATAAATCTTACGTAATTTGGTTTAATTTTTGAACTTAATTTTTAATATGATTCTCGTTTTTAAATATATCATTCCGAAGAACTATTCCGGATTAACTATTTTCCCTTTTATCTTCTTAAGAAATAAGAAAAGCATCAACGATGCCTTGTTTTTAAACCACGAAAAAATTCATTTAAAACAGCAGGCAGAATTGCTTTGGATTTTCTTTTTTGTTTGGTATTTCATTGAATATGTTATTCGATTTTATCAATATAAAAACCATGAATTCGCCTATAAAAACATCAGTTTTGAAAAAGAAGCTTATAAAAATGAGCAGGATTTAAATTATTTAGAATCAAGAAAAACGTTTGATTTTTTGAAGTATTTATAGCTTTTTTATTCATTTTTTGTGCTTTATGCTGCTTTTTTGATTTTGTGTTTGATTTTTATCAACAGAAACATTCTACAATTAAAACATCAAAAACCGCCGATTAAACAATACTTATAAATTTTTGTAAATTGCGGCATACAATTAAATATAAAATGGATACAATTACACCTTATAAACCAAAAAATAAAGTTAGAATAGTTACAGCCGCTTCTCTTTTTGACGGTCACGATGCCGCCATCAATATTATGCGAAGAATTATTCAGGCTACCGGCGTTGAAGTGATTCATCTGGGGCATGACAGAAGTGTTGAAGAAGTGGTAAATTGTGCCATTGAGGAAGATGCAAACGCTATTGCGATGACTTCCTACCAAGGCGGACATATAGAATATTTTAAATATATGTACGATTTGCTTCAGGAAAAAGGCGCGCCTCAAATTAAAATATTTGGCGGCGGCGGCGGTGTAATTCTTCCTGAAGAAGTGAAGGAATTGGAAAATTATGGCATTTCAAAAATTTATTCCCCAGATGACGGCAGAAGCATGGGTTTGCAGGGAATGATTAATGATATGATTTCACTTTGCGATTTCCCAACAGGTGAAATTGTTGATTTTTCAGTTACCGATTTGGCGAAAAAAAATCCGATGCAATTGGCGATAGCCATTTCTGCCGCTGAAAATTTCTCGGAAAAACACATCTATTTCATCAGCAAAATTAAAACGGCAGCAAAAAAATCGGAAACGCCGGTTTTGGGAATTACAGGCACTGGCGGATCAGGAAAATCGTCTTTGGTTGATGAATTGGTGAGAAGATATTTAAAAGATTTTCCCGAAAAAACAATCGCTATTGTTTCGGTTGACCCTTCAAAAAGGAAAACTGGCGGTGCTTTATTAGGCGACAGGATTAGAATGAACTCCATAAAAAACGATCGTGTTTATATGCGTTCCCTGGCCACGCGCCAATCCAATTTGGCCTTATCAAAACACGTGAGCATTGCCGTTGATATCTTAAAAGTTGCCAATTTTGACATGGTGATTTTAGAAACTTCGGGCATTGGACAAAGCGATACCGAAATTTTAGACCATTCTGATGTTTCTTTGTATGTGATGACCCCAGAATATGGTGCCGCAACGCAACTGGAAAAAATTGATATGATTGATTTTGCCGATGTTATTGCGCTCAATAAATTCGACAAACGCGGTGCTTTGGATGCTTTGCGCGATGTAAAAAAACAATACCAGCGCAACCATAATTTGTGGGAGAACAGTGTAGATTCAATGCCAGTTTACGGTTCCATCGCTTCTCAGTTTAACGACCCGGGAACCAATGAATTGTATCAGGTTCTTATCAAAAAAATTAGCGAAAAAACAGGCACGCATTTTAAAAGCACTTTTGAAGTTTCTGATAAAATAAGCGAAAAACAATATATTATTCCGCCAAACCGAGTGCGTTATTTGTCGGAAATCACCGAAAATAACAGGGCTTACAACCAAAACGCGAAAAAACAAAAACAGATTGCACAAAAGTTGTTCGGAATTTATAAAACTATTTGTTCCGTAGCAAGGGTTTCGGTTGAAACTGAATTAACGCATTTAACTAAAATTGGCGTAAATGAAGAGCAGATTTTGAAATTGGCCAAAAATGATGTTGACACCCAATTTCTGTCGCTTTTGTTCAAAGAATTTGCCCGTGTAAAAATGGATTTAAATCCTTACAACTGGGAACTCATTTTAAATTGGGAAGCCAAAAAACAATCCTATAAAAATGAAGTTTTTACTTTCAATGTTCGCGGAAAAGAATTAAACATAAAAACACACAGCGAATCTTTATCACACACGCAAATTCCTAAAATTTCCCTGCCAAAATACGAGGCTTGGGGCGATTTATTGTTGTGGACTTTGGAAGAAAATGTTCCCGGTGAATTTCCTTATACCGCAGGGTTGTTTCCGTTTAAAAGAACAGGCGAAGATCCTGCAAGAATGTTTGCCGGCGAAGGCGGACCGGAGCGCACGAACCGACGTTTTCATTACGTGAGTTTGGGACTTCCGGCAAAACGTTTATCAACCGCATTTGATTCCGTGACTTTATACGGAAACGATCCGCACAGCCGACCTGATATTTATGGGAAAATTGGAAATGCAGGTGTTTCCATTTGCTGTTTGGATGATGCCAAAAAATTGTATTCAGGCTTCGATTTAACAAACGCAATGACTTCGGTTTCTATGACCATTAACGGTCCTGCACCAATGATGTTGGCATTTTTCATGAATGCGGCGATTGACCAAGAATGCGAAAAATATATCACAGCCAACGGACTTGAAAAGGAAACTAAAGAAAAAATAAAAGGCATTTTTAAGAAAAAAGGCATTGCGCGTCCGCAATATCAAGGCGAATTGCCAGAAGGAAATAACGGATTAGGTTTACAATTGTTGGGTGTTACCGGAGATGAAGTTTTACCACTTGAAATTTATAAAAAAATTAAAACTGAAACCATCGCCAAAGTCCGTGGAACGGTACAAGCCGATATTTTAAAAGAAGATCAGGCGCAAAATACCTGTATTTTTTCCACAGAATTTGCTTTGCGTTTGATGGGTGACGTTCAGGAATATTTTATTGCCAATAACATCATCAATTTTTATTCGGTTTCCATTTCAGGATATCATATTGCAGAAGCCGGCGCCAACCCAATTTCGCAATTGGCATTTACCTTGGCAAACGGATTTACCTATGTGGAATATTATTTGTCGAGAGGCATGGACATTAATGAATTCGGACCGAATTTATCATTCTTCTTTTCCAATGGCGTTGATCCGGAATATGCAGTGATTGGAAGAGTTGCCCGCAAAATTTGGGCGAAAGCCATGAAAGAAAAATACGGTGCCAACGCAAGAGCCCAAATGATGAAATACCACATTCAAACTTCGGGAAGAAGTTTGCATGCGCAGGAAATTGACTTTAACGACATCCGCACAACGTTACAGGCTTTGTATGCCATTTACGACAATTGCAACAGTTTGCACACCAACGCTTATGACGAAGCAATTACCACGCCTACTGAAGAAAGTGTGCGCAGAGCAATGGCTATTCAGTTAATTATCAACAAAGAATTGGGCTTGACCAAAAATGAAAATCCGATTCAGGGTTCCTTTATTATTGAAGAATTGACCGATTTAACGGAAGAAGCCATTTACGCCGAATTTGACAGAATTACAGAACGCGGCGGTGTTTTAGGTGCAATGGAAACCATGTACCAACGCAGTAAAATTCAGGAAGAAAGCTTGTATTATGAGACCTTAAAACACAATGGTGCATTTCCAATTATTGGCGTAAACACGTTTTTAAGCAGCAAAGGTTCCCCAACTGTCTTGCCACAAGAAGTTATCAGGGCCACCGAAAAAGAAAAACAATACCAAATCACGGTGGTTGAAAACTTAAACAAAGCAAATGCTTCCGCAGTAAAAGAGCATATTGCCTTATTAAGACAAAAAGCCGTGAATAACGAAAATATTTTTGAACAATTAATGGAAGCCTGTAAAGTGTGTTCTATCGGACAAATTACCGACGCTTTGTTTGAAGTTGGCGGGCAGTACAGGAGAAATATGTAGGTAAATTGGTTGTGGTTGTTTCAGGTTTCATGTTTCAAGTTTGTCAATTGTCGATAACCAAATAACGTTGACCGAATTTGATATATTAAAACTTTAGCAATAGTGGCAAGATATTTAGGGTTTTCCCTTCTGATGTTTTAGCTTCTCAAGCATTTCTTCCATTTTTTCGTGCACTTTATTGATTGCTTTCAGCGGGCGAATCATCACTTTGAAACTGATGATTTTATCGCCATCATTTAGTTCAATCATGTCTACGCCGTTTACCGTTACGCCATCAATCAAGGTGGCAAATTCCAAGATAAATTGCTTTTTGTCAATGACTTGATTCACATACCTAAAATTAGAATTTTCACCGCCAAACACTTCCAATGCCGCCATTAAATATAATTTGGTAATTTGCTTTCCTTCCTGAGGTGCCCAAACAATTGGTGAATAAAAAATCACCTCATTTGCCAAAAGTTCGTCCAGTATTTTAGGATTTTTGGTGTCTAAAAATGTATGCCAGTTTTTTAAGGATGCGTTCATATTATTATTTGATGTTTTTTATATTTTCTGATTGCTGATTGTTTAAAAGGATTACAAACCATCATTATCAGTTAAATTATTAAAATATTATGCCTCTGGATTTTTTGGTTCTTCATTCATTTTCAGGATTTCATTTTCTGTTGGTGGCGCAAAATTTCCGTGTTCGTCAAATAGTTCATCAAATTCCGGATTATGTGAAAACACAAATTTTTCGACTCACAAATTTATGCCAACGAGTTGTTTGCACTCATTATTTAAACAATCTTTGGTCAAATGAAAAACCATAAGAATTTACAATTTCAATAAGTTTAAAATCCTTGTGAAAAGGATTAAGTAGGTAATTGACGTCGCCTTTTACCACTGCCGACGGAACGCTTAGCACACAATAATTATTTTGACGCATAAAATCATCCCCAATTTTTTGGGTGGGCGAAATGTGCGGAAATAAATCCCAACCAGAAGGAAGGTCTCCAGGGTCTATTTTTTCAATTTCTATGGTATCCGGAATATGAATTTCAAGCATTAAATAATCATTTGGAATGAGCGCCAAATTTAAATGAACAGCCACTTCAGCCATTGCCAATGCACGGCTGCTTGCACAGTAAATTATTTCCGTTCCTTTAGAATTCCATCGATTGGCAGACAAAGAAGCGCCTTTTCCCGACAGCTCATTTGAATATTTTTTTCTGGACAATCTAAAAACTTTCATTATACAAATATCCCATGGTCAATTCTATTTAACTCGCTCATAACCATTTCTTTACCGTAAGAGTCTTTTAATAACTCAAAGGGTTTTAGGTTGCCTAATGCCAATGAAGGCGCATTTAGCCAACTGTAAAATTGGTCATTTGAGTCAAAAACATCGTTGCCCAAATTGGTTACTTCCGCAAGTTCAATAATTTTTTCAGAGTGGATAGGCTTAAAAACAAACTCACTTTCCTTTTTGTATCGTTGCAGCGATTTTGTGGAGATGTCAAGAAAATTGGCCCAATCATTCTCAGTAAATGGGGTGATGTCTTTTATCAATTTAAAAAGGGAATAAGGAATTCCGGATCTAATTGATTTTACGATGAGCATTCTGTCAGTAAAGAATTTTTTGTAGGTAACGTTTTTACTGTAGACCTTTGTTTTTCCGCTTAGTTCAATTTTTTTTAAATAAGTATTTAAAGCTTTGTTTATTTGAACATCGTTATTTTCTGCTAATTCAACCATAATATTGACATTTGTCCTCAAATATAAGACAAATGTCTGATAAATTCAAAATATTGACAATTTTAATTTTGATAACATAGTGTGTGCTAACAAACAAAACAAATTAAGGCTACTGAAAATATAAACACAAATGCACGAATTTTAATAACAATCAAGATAAATTAAGCCTCTGTATTTTTTGGCTCATCATTTATTTCCGGGATTTCGATTTCGGTTGGTGGCGCAAAATTTCCGTGTTCATCAAATAGTTCTTCAAATTCCGGGTTATGGGAAAACACAAATTTTTCGGCTTGCGGGCCCGTTTTTTTGAAGATGAATGCGAAAATAAACCCGACCAAAAAACCGGATGAATGGCCTTCCCAAGAAATTTCTTCCTTTATCGGGAAAATGTACCAAATCATACTTCCGTATAAAAAAACCACAATTAATGAAACTGCAGCCAAGCGATAATATTTCCGGAAAATGCCGCTAAAAAAAATAAAACTCACCAAAAAATAAACAACGCCGCTGGCGCCAATATGATAGGACGGACGCGCAAAAGACCAGGTTAAGAGTCCGGTTAAAAAAATTCCCCACAACAAAACTTTTGTGGCAATGCCTTCATAAAAATAATACAAACTTGCCAGCATCACCAATAATGGAATGGAATTGCTGAACAAATGTTCAAAACTGCTGTGCAAAAAAGGCGAAAAAATGATGCCGCGCAAACCAGTTAATGTTTGCGGATAAATGCCGTAACGATTAAAATTATTTCCAAATTTTATTTCAAGAAAGTACAAAAGCCAAATTGAAAAAACGGCAATAACAGGAATGATGATAAATTTTTTAGAGAATATGGATTCGCTTTTTTGCATTTACAAATTAAATTTTGAATGGATGAATTTATTAAAATTTTATGTCAATTTACAGCTAGACGATAAAAATTAATTAGTTTTCATTTTTAATTCTAACCGCATTAGGGATAGCAGTGATATCCTTTTTTATTTTTCATAAAAAAGATTTAACGAATAGCCCGACACAAATGTAATGCAGTGTAATGCCCAATAAATTTTTATGCTTATTTTTACGCTATGAATGAGCCATTAGCCGAACGCATACGTCCGAAAACCTTAGATGATTACATTAGCCAACAGCATTTGGTGGGGAAAACCGGTGCGTTGACCGAGCATATTAAGCGTGGCATTATTCCGTCTTTGATTTTTTGGGGACCTCCGGGAATTGGGAAGACCACGCTTGCCAACATCATTGCAAAAGAATCCAAAAGGCCTTTTTATACGCTGAGCGCCATAAGTTCGGGTGTTAAAGATGTACGCGAAATTATTGAAAAAGCCAAGCAAAGCGGCGGATTGTTCACCGAAAAAAACCCGATTTTATTTATTGATGAGATTCACCGTTTCAGCAAATCGCAACAAGATTCGTTGCTGGGCGCGGTTGAAAAAGGCTGGGTAACGTTGATTGGCGCAACCACCGAAAATCCGAGTTTTGAAGTGATTCCCGCATTGTTGTCGCGTTGCCAGGTTTATGTATTGAATTCTTTCAGCAAAAAAGATTTGGAGGATTTACTGCAACGCGCTTTAAAAGAAGACGCTTATATTTCCAAAAAAAATATTATTGTTGAAGAAACCGAAGCTTTGTTGCGGGTTTCGGGGGGCGATGCGCGAAAATTATTGAATATTTTTGAATTGGTGGTGAACACTGAAAAAGAGCCGATAAGAATCACCAATGAACTGGTGCTCTCCAAAATACAAAAAAACACGGTTTTGTATGACAAGACCGGCGAACAACATTATGACATTGTTTCGGCCTTTATAAAATCTATCCGCGGAAGCGATCCAAATGCTGCAGTTTACTGGCTGGCGCGAATGATTGAAGGTGGCGAGGACGAAAAATTCATTGCGAGAAGAATGCTCATTTTGGCTTCGGAAGATATAGGAAATGCGAATCCGACCGCTTTGATTTTGGCCAATAACACGTTTCAGGCGGTGAATATTATCGGTTTTCCAGAATCACGAATTATTTTGAGCCAATGTGCCATTTATTTGGCAAGTTCGGCAAAAAGCAACGCCTCGTATGAAGCCATTGGAAAAGCGCAAACCATTGTAAAAGAAACGGGAGATTTATCGGTGCCGCTGCATTTAAGAAATGCACCAACAAAGCTGATGAAAGAATTGGATTACGGCAAAAACTACAAATATGAGCACAGTTTTGAAAACAATTTTGCCGAGCAGGAATTTTTACCCGATGAAATAAAAAACACAACAATTTATGAACCCGGCAACAATGCCCGCGAAAATACCATCAGGGATTTTTTGAAGAAATTGTGGAAGGGGAAATATAGTTATTAATTTCCTATCCCCAGCCCTTTCCTTAGGAAAGGGAGTTCGATTTGATATTCATAAAATATTTAGTTTTTTAATACAATTGGCAAAGTAAACTCCGTTGAAACCGGAATCGCTCTTTCTATTGCCGGCTGCAAGGTTGGCAAATTTTGAAGGCTCACTTTTACAATGCTGTCAAACTGAGGGATTAACTCACTGATTTTAGCCGATTTTTGAATATTCGACAAGGTTGTTTTTCCAAATGAATCTATTTTTAATTTCACCAAAATAGTGTCGTTAATGCTATCCGTAACACTAAATTCAAATTCTTTTAAAGAAGCATAAATATGTTGGGACATTTCCATTTGGAAGCAAATCTGTTGCTTTTCTTTGGAAGGAATCTCGGCACAATTTGGAAAAAGCGGATAAGAATCTACCGAATTAAAATCAACTATCGTATCAATTTTTTGTATGGGTTCACGTTTTGTGTGCTGCTCAATATAAGAACAGGACAACACCAAAATTGAACAAATTAATAGGGTGAATAATTGTTTTAACATCACTGTTTATTTCAAAAAGTGAAAATACAACATTTTCTGTTAGTCAACAATTTCACCTTCAATAAAGTATTGTTTTTTTATTTCTTTAATTCTGCCTTCAACATAAGCTGTCATTATATTATCGTTGCTGTTAAATTTTTCAAAATAGCTTTTATAATGTTTTAATGCAATTTTTTTATCTTTAAAATAGGCATCAGAAGTTACGGCCAACTCGAATAATGCTTTATAATTCTTATAATTATTTTTATGGGATTTCTCAAAATTTTCAATGGCTGCCTGTAAATTATCCGCTTCTTTTGAAATAATTCCGAGCAAATAGTATTGTTTATCTATATCTGGTTTTACACTTGATATTGATCGGTGTAAATAAAATGACGCCATTTTATTATCCTTTTTATCATAATACAAACTAGCTAAACGATATAGGATTTGGGAATCATCAGGATCAAGTTTTATGGCATTTCTAAAATATTTTTCAGCTAGTTCAAAATCTTGTAAATTATAATAACACATGCCAAACATTTCATAGATTTGGACAGAACTAAAATTTAAACTGTCTAATTTTTTTAAATAGGTTAATGCGCCATTAAAATCCTTTAAAAAATACAACTCATTGGCTTTTAGCTGATTAAAATTTAAATTATTAGAATCTATTTTTAAACCTTTATCAATAAATAAGGAAGTAGAGTCTTTAAACTTCAATGCCTTAAAAAATTGCGCCAATCCAAAAATACTTTTAATATGCAGCGTGTCTAAATTATAGGCATCTAAATAACGCTGCCCCATTTCTGAATGTTTATTTTGTTTTTCTAAAGATTCGGCTAATTGGTATGGATAATTAGGATTAACAGTATCCATTTTCATTAAATAACGGTATATTTTTTCTGCTTTTTCAACTTGGTTTAATGACAAATATAATTTTCCTAAACTATTGGCAACCAATAAATTTGAAGTGTCTTTTTCGATGAGCGATTCGTAGGTTTCAACAGCTTTTGATGTAAACCCTGTTGATGCAAACAATTGCGCCAGTTTTACTTTTAGCGATTCATTGGTGCCAAATTCCAATGCTTTGTTTAAACACGCTAAAGCTTTGGTATCACTACCAATTGATTGATAAATACTAGCCGATTTTTCAAATATCAAAAAAGTTTTTGGGACTGTGTTCTCTAACAAAGTCAATGCCTTTTGATAGTTTCCTTCCACCAACAAACTATCCACAACTACAAAAACCGAAGATTGCGCTTCGGTTTTGAGAATTGTAAATAATAAACTAATTACAATAAAAATCTTTTTCATAACATTTTTTATTTATTCTACTTTAAAAGCAATGGGTAAGGCATATTTTACGCCAACTGCATCTCCTTTGTGTTTTCCTGGTTTCATTTTAGGAAGCAAATTTATCACTCGTGTTGCTTCATCAGCTAAACTTTGGTGTGGTCCTCTTGCTTGCACATCAGTAATATTTCCTTCTTTGTCAATTTCAAACATTACAAATATTTTTTTTATACCTGCCATCAATCCTAATCCTTTTGCTAAGTCTGAATTGAAATTTGCTGCAACATGATTTGTTATATTTTCTTGTAAACAAGTTCTTAATTCTTCTTGTGTTCCTTCACAACCAGGAAAAACAGGAACATTTTCAATAATTGCAAAAGGAACGGAGCCATCGTTTTCAACCTCAATTTTATCACCAACTTTCTTGAAATGATTGGTTTTCATAAAAAAAACTCTATCTCCATTAGCATCTATTACAAGACTCATTTCAATTTTTTGATTTTCAATATTTTTAAATTTATTAAAAACTTCCTTTTCTTTTTCTGTATATTCTTCAACAGGAACTACTTGTCCAGCTAAATGTGTTCCTGTAAATAAAATAAATCCATTTTCTGCTCTAAAATACTTTCCTTCTGAAGGAATATTTTCTTCTTTTAAAGCATTTTCAACCTGTTCAATATTTGCTTGAATATCATCTGAGCAAGACACATAAACCAACATCGCCAACAATAAAGGCGCTATTAATAAATACTTTAACTGTTTCATTTTTTGTGATTTTTCTTTTGTGATCATAATAATTCTTTTTTTGATTAATGAATGTTTAAAAAATTGATTGATAAATGAAATGTTTTCCACATTAAAAGTTTCTGCCAATAACTTATTGAAATAAGATTTTTTATTGGTTTCTTTAACCACTTCGGCATCCGAAATGTATTCGTGCAACAAGGTGATTCGCTTTTGATATACGTAAACAATTGGGTTAAACCACAGCACAATTTTCAAAAATTCAAAATAAAGTAAATCTAAAGTGTGTTTATGTTTGCAATGAATCAACTCATGTTGAATTATTTGCAAATCCTGATTTTCCAATAAATTATTGTTGATAAAAATATAGTTGAAAAACGAAAAAGCAGCTTGTTTTTCATCAAGAACAATTAGTGTGTAATTGTCTTTTTTAATGCTTTTACTAGTGTGGATTAGTTTTAATATTTTGGTCAGCCGAACTAAAAATAAGATGAAAAATAAGCCCATTCCCACATAAAAAATAATGGTTGAAGCAGCAAATATAATTTCCAGCGAGGTGTTTTCTTCGATATAAACTTGTGGATTTATAACCACTTCCGGCAAATATACTATATAGTCTTGCGGAACCGTTTTCTGAAAACTTTCAATCTTCAGCAATGGAATAATAAATGACAAAATTGGTGTTGCCAACAAATAAATTCTATTCCATTTAAAGAATGTTTCCTTTTGCAAAAACAAATCATAAACCGCCAAAAACAAGGTTTGAAAAAGTAGCAGTTGAATTATGTAATTAATCATCGCCCTGTCTTTTTATCGTTAATAATTTTTAATATGGTATCCAATTCTTTAAAATCCACCTCATTTTTATTTACAAAAAATGAAACCATACTTTTAAAAGAACCTCCAAAATATCCATCTACAATTTTTTGTAAACTTTGGTTGGTGTAAATCGATTTTGAAACCAGCGGAAAATAAATATAACCTCTTCCCTTTGCTTTATGTGAAACAAAATCCTTGGTTTCCAATATCCTTATGATGGTGGAAACTGTATTATATGCTGGTTTAGGTTCGGGCAATTGGTCTATAATCTCTTGCACGGAAGCTTCTTCCAACTCCCATAAAACCTGCATAAATTGCTCTTCTGCCTTTGTTAATTGTTTGTCCATTTTTTTCAACTAAATTTTTAGTTCAACAATACAAATATAACTAAATATTTAGTTTAAACTAATTTTTTAGTTAAAAAATAAAAAGTATTAAATTGTTAACTTTCAAATTCGACATTGAAATCTTAGCTTATGGATATTTTACTGCTCATCGTCGGATTTTTAATTGTGCTAACGGGCATTCTTGGTTCAGTTTTACCAGTTTTGTCCGGACCGTTGGCCAGTTGGGTTGGACTGCTCCTGCTCTATTTGACAAAAGCAATTCCAATTGACTGGACTGTTTTAGGAATTACTTTAGGCATTGCCATATTGGTTTCCATTATAGATTATGTGCTGCCAATACTTGGAACAAAAAAATTCGGCGGCAGCAATTATGGCGTAAATGGTGCTATGGTTGGACTTATTTTCGGAATTTTTTTCGGTCCGTTAGGGATTATTGCTGGTCCGTTTTTGGGTGCTTTTTTTGGCGAACTCATAAAAGATCATAAAGATTCTAAGAAAGCATAAAAGCGGCTGTTGGTTCGTTTATCGGATTTTTATCTTCAACTTTGCTAAAATTGGCAGTTTGCCTGGTGTTTGCAGGAATGTATATCGCAACTTTTTGGGAATATAAGGATGTTTTCTTCAGTTTTAATTAATTGTAAAATAGATTGATTGTTCACTAAAAGAATAATGACTTGAGGTTTTCCCCTTCGGGGAAATGTCTGCCAAAGCAGACAATGGGGAATAAAAAAAGCGTCCCGGAATTCGGGAAGCTTTCCATTGGTTTAAAAAACCTTGGCGTTAAAAACGCCAAAACAACACAACTGAATCGCCAACACAGCGATACGCAAATATATTAATTTTTATTTGATTTCAAATTCCAAACACTTTTTCTTTCTAAATTGCCTATTTTTCTGAATTGATTGTATCTTTGCACCCTATCAACAAAAAGTAATTATAAAACACCTTGAAATGCAATTATCGCCACTTGAAATAATAAGAAGAGAATCCTTGCAAAAGTTACGCGAATTGGGCATAAACCCTTATCCTGCTGAAGAATTTAAAACCACCACAACCATAAAGGAAATCTTGACAAACTTTGAGGGTTTTGAAGGTAAAGAAGTTGTTTTGGCTGGAAGAATGATGAGCAGAAGAATTATGGGAAAAGCCTCTTTTGCCGAGTTAAAAGATGCCAGCGGAAGAATGCAAATTTACATCAACCGTGATGAAATTTCATCTGATGCTGAAGGAACAATGTACAACACCGTATTCAAAAAATTATTGGATATGGGCGATATTATTGGCATTAAAGGCGAAGTTTTTAAAACGAAAGTTGGTGAGGAATCTATAAATGTAAAGGAGCTTACGGTGTTGTCAAAAAGTTTGCGTCCGCTTCCTGTGGTTAAAACGGATGCTGACGGAAAAGTGCACGATGCTTTTTCTGATGCCGAGTTAAGATATCGCCAGCGTTATGTGGATTTAATTGTTAACGATCACGTAAAAGAAACTTTTATAAAACGCACAAAAATTACGAATTCCATCCGCGATTTCTTCAACAAACGCGATTATTTGGAAGTGGAAACACCAATATTACAGCCAATTCCGGGTGGCGCTGCTGCACGTCCTTTTAAAACGCATCACAATGCCTTGGATATGCCTTTGTATTTGCGAATTGCCAACGAATTGTATCTAAAAAGGTTGATTGTTGGCGGATTTGATGCTGTTTATGAGTTCTCCAAAGATTTCAGAAATGAAGGAATGGACAGAACCCACAATCCCGAATTTACCGTGATGGAATTGTATGTGGCCTACAAAGATTACCATTGGATGATGAATATGACCGAGGAGCTGCTGGAAAAAGTTGCGATGGACAGCAATGGAACCACCGAAGTTAAAATAGGTGAAAATATGGTGAGTTTTAAAGCGCCTTATCCAAGAGTGCCCATTTTGGAAGCCATAAAAATACATACCGGTTTTGATGTTGCCGGAATGGATGAAAATTCCTTGAAAGAAGTTTGCAAAAAAGTGGGTGTTGCCGTTGATGAAACGATGGGCGTTGGTAAATTGATTGATGAATTATTCGGATCAAAATGCGAACACCACTATATTCAGCCAACATTTATTACCGATTATCCGAAAGAAATGAGTCCGCTCACCAAAGAGCACCGTTCCAATCCGGCCTTAACCGAGCGTTTCGAATTGATGGTAAACGGCAAGGAATTGGCAAATGCCTATTCTGAGTTAAATGACCCGATAGAACAACGCGAACGTTTTGAAGAGCAGTTAAAATTAACCGAAAAAGGCGATGACGAAGCGATGTTTATTGACCAGGACTTTTTGCGCGCTTTGGAATACGGAATGCCACCAACATCGGGAATTGGCATTGGGATTGACCGTTTGGTGATGTTTATGACCAACAACAGTTCCATTCAGGAAGTTTTGTTTTTTCCGCAGATGAGACCAGAAAAAAAAGCGGTTGAAATGAGCGAGGATGAAAAAGCAATTTTCAACCTATTAAAAACGAATTCCCCAATGCTGTTAAACGACTTAAAAACACAATCGGGCTTCAGCAATAAAAAATGGGACAAAACCATTAAAGATTTGACCAAGAGAAACTTAGCGAAAATAAACAACACAGAAGAAGGTTTGTTTGTTGAGCTGGGGAAATAAAAAAAACAGCTTGATTTAATTTATCATTTCAACATAAATAAAAAAGGAATTGCTTAACTGCAGTTCCTTTTTTTGTTGAAATAGATAGCAGATTTTAGCAGATATCTGCACATTCTTGGTCACAAATTCGTCAATTAGTTTTTCAAAATTTTTCATGAAATATGGGATTTCACCAATTTTAAGGTTTTTTTGTATATTGGTCTTATGAAAAGAACTTTTATCTCCATTATTTTAATTTTATTGCTATTTTCAAGTGCCTTGCAAGCGCAAGAAGCTACAGAAAAAAACTACCCTACTTTTAGTGCTTTTTTAGCTGAACAAAACAACAAAATTTCAAAGGTTGAAAATGGCCACAGCCTTACTGAAGTGAAAGAAATTATGGGTTCTCCAATTATTGTAAAAGTTCCAAAAACAGGAAAAATGAAAGCTTTAAGCCAATTATTCAAACAACCAGAATTTACAATAAAGGCCAATGATAAAGCCAAAAATGAAATAACTATTTTATGGTATTTCACAACGCCTAAAAATGAGGACGGCATTGTTTCAAGGTCGGAATGCACGCCAGTTATTGTTAGAAATGATAGTGTGGCTGGAAAAGGCATTAAATTTTATATGAATTTTGTGAAAACAGCGCAAATCCGTTTTTAATTAAAAAAAAAGCAGCAGCCTATAATAAAGCTAAAATCTTAAATCTCATTTTTCTTTATTCTTTAATGATAATAATCATCTTAGTTCTTGATAACCATCAGGTTACACATGTAGTTTCTTAAATAACTTTAGGTAAAACTTACTATGATGAAAACAATTCTCAAACATTTAAGATTGGTTTCCGTATTTATTGCAATTACCTTTTTTATCCAAAGTTGCAACGTATACCATTCAAGTACGGCCAGTATTGATGAAGCCGTGCAATCTAATAACAAAATAAAATTAGTTTCAGCAACAGATGACACTTATGTCTTCGAGGAATTGCGAAGAGAAAATGGCAACATATACGGAATCGCAAAAAGGAATTCACCTACCGCAAAGTTATTGTCATCCCAAGTTTCTGAAGACTATAAAAATGATAAATATGTAAAAATAGCATTGACAAATGAACAATTGAAAGAGATACATCTTCAAAACAAAACAATGTCAACTTTAGGTACAATAGCAATTCCAGTTGTTGCTATCGGCGTAATTGGGATTATATTTATTGCTCATACTCTTAATACAATTTTTTTAAACTTTTAAAATTTAAATTCCATTTTTCAATCATCACTATTGTATTACAATAATGATTTCAACAATGTAATTCAAAGAATTTTAGAGCCGCTTATTCGTTATTTAAAACGAATAATAAATTATCATTGATACAAATTATTGCTTTTAAATAATTAAATTTGAGAAATTAACAGCCAAGCTTGATGATAAAAGTAAGCTTCCTAAAAAATTTAACCTAATTATGAATAAATATTTCTCATCTCTAACTTTAAAGTCAGTTATTTTTTGCACTTTAATAGTTTCTGTTACTTTTGCGCAAAACAAAGAAAAAGCGGCAACTATGCAAAACGACAATGTGTTATTAGAAAAATGGACTGGCCCTTATGGCGGCGTTCCTTCTTTTGACAAAATGAATGTTCAGGATATTAAACCTGCTTTGGAAAAAGGTATGGCTTTAAATTTGGAAGAAATTGATGCCATTACCAGCAATCCAGAAGCACCAACTTTTGAAAACACCATTGTGATGATGGAAAAATCGGGAGAAGTTCTCGATTGCGTTTTTAAATACTACGGAATTTGGAGCGCTAATTTATCTTCACCGGAGTTCAGAAAAATTCAGGGAGAAATGGCGCCGATATTGTCGGAGTTTAGCTCAAAAATCTCCCAAAACAAAAAGTTATTCGAAAGAATTAAAACGGTTTACGAAAATTCTTTGAAAAATCCGTTAGAAGCAGACCAACAAAGAGTTACCAAACTTATTTATGAAAGATTTGCCATGGATGGCGCAGAATTGGATGACGTTAAAAAAGCGCGTTACGCCGCCATTAACAAAGAACTTTCTTCAATTTACACCAATTTTTCAAACAATATTTTAGCCGACGAAGAAAATTATGTGGTTTACTTAACAAAAGACCAATTAAGCGGATTGTCGGAATCCATGATTAAAGCAGCAGAAAAAGCAGCCAAAGATAAAGGTCGCGAAGGCGAATATGCCATTACAAATACACGATCTTCCATGGCGCCTTTCTTAACCTATTCGGATGAAAGAGCATTGCGTGAAAAAGTTTGGAAAAACTACTATTCTCGCTGCGATAATGGGGATCAATTTGACAATAACGAAAATGTGGCTAAAATTCTGAGATTAAGAAAAGAACGCGTTGCCCTTTTAGGATTTGATAATTACGCCGAATGGCGCCTGCAAAATAGAATGGCTAAAACGCCCGAAAACGCCATGGCGCTCATGAATGCCGTTTGGCCTTCGGCTATTGCAAGAGTTAAAGAAGAAGTTGCTGATATGCAAGCAATTGCTAACAAAAATAATGACAATATTATCATTGAACCTTGGGATTATCAGTATTATTCAGAAAAGGTAAGAAAAGAAAAATACGATTTGGACTCAGATGAAGTAAAGCAATATTTGCAATTGGATAAATTGACCCAAGCTTTATTTTTTGTGGCCGATGAACTATTTAATTTTAAGTTTACGCCGGTGCCGGCTGGAACTGTACCTGTATTTCATGAAGATGTGAAAGTTTGGGAAGTGACCAACAAATCAACTGGCGAACATATTGGTGTATGGTACTTAGATCCTTTTGCGCGACAAGGCAAAAGATCTGGTGCTTGGGCAACAACCTATAGAGACTTTTCAACATTCGACGGAAAAAAAACCGTATTGGGCTCTAACAATTCAAATTTTGTAAAATCAAGTCCGGGCGAACCTGTATTGGTTTCTTGGGATGATGCTACAACGTTTTTACACGAATTTGGCCATGCCTTGCATTTCTTTTCTGCCAATGTAAAATATCCAATACTTAACAGCGGCGTAAGAGATTATACTGAATTTCAATCTCAAGTTTTGGAGCGTTGGCTATCTACCGATAAAGTGATTAATCAATTTTTGGTTCATTATAAAACCGGTGAGGCAATTCCAGCAGCTTTGGTTGCGAAAATTAAAAAATCTTCAACCTTTAATCAGGGATTCTCAACCACCGAATATTTGGCTTCTGCCATAATGGACATGAAATTTCATTTGGCTGATCCAACAAATATAGATATAGATGCCTTTGAAAGAGAAACCTTGGCTGAAATGAATATGCCAAAAGAATTGGTAATGCGCCATCGCACGCCTCATTTTGGCCATGTTTTTTCAGGAGAAGGATATGCTACTGCTTATTACGGTTATATGTGGGCTGATGTGCTTACCGCAGATGCTGCAGAAGCTTTTGAAGAAGCACCGGGAGGATTTTATGACAAAGAATTGGCTGCAAAAATGGTAAAATATTTATTCGCGCCAAGAAATTCCGTTGAACCTGCAGAAGCATTTAGACAATTTCGAGGAAGAGATGCAACCATTGACGCCTTGTTGCGAGATCGTGGCTTTCCGGTTCCTAAATCGAAAATCTAACTAAAAAATTTAAAAAGGGATTGCAGCAATGCAGTTCCTTTTTTTCTTTTATACTTATTGAAAATTTTGTATCTTGTATAGTCAAATTTGTGTTTTTAACTTAAACTTGTTAACCATGATAAAACAGGTATCTTTTTCAGCCAGAAAATCCTTAATCACTTCATTTTTTTTAGGTCTATTTATTATCGGATTTCAAAATTCCGGTTACGCAACCAATATAATTCTCAATGATACCATTGGATTTAATGAATATAGAGGAAGCGTTATAGACAGCAAAACCAAAAAGCCATTGGAATTTGCAACACTGTTAATTAATGGAACAAATATAAGTACCATTACAAATACGCAAGGTAATTTTTTATTGAAAGTCCCAAAAAAATATACAAACCGCAGGGTTACTGTTTCATTTTTGGGCTATACCAGTAAAGTGATCAGTTTATCTGATTTTGATAAGGACAATACCACCATTAAACTCGAAACATATATAGAAGAGCTTTCCGAAGTAAAAATAAATATTAAAGATGCAACTTCTTTAGTACAGGAAATGCTCAAAAGAAAAGGCGACAATTATTATAACGACGACCTTAAAATGACTTCATTTTATAGGGAAACCATAAAAAAAAGGAGAACTTATGTGTCACTGTCGGAAGCTGTGGTTGAAATTTATAAGCAACCTTATACCACAGACAGAAGCGATATTTTAAAAATATATAAAGCGCGCAAAAGCACCGATTACAACAAATTGGACACGGTGGCTTTTAAACTCCGGGGTGGTCCATTTAACACCTTATATGTCGACATTATGAAAAATACATCGATGTTATTTGACGAAAATATGGTCGATGTTTATGACTTTACTTTTGACAATTCCACAAAAATTGACAACAGACTTATTCATGTCGTAAATTTTAAACAAAAAAGATACGTTACCGATCCATTATTTTATGGAAAATTATATATTGATGCACAAACATTGGCTTTAACCAATGCCAAATTTTATTTAAATCTTGATAACAAGCAAAAAGCCAGCAAATTTTTTATCATAAAAAAACCTAAAGATGCCGATGTGCTTCCAATTGAAGCCTATTATCAGGTTGAATATCGGGAAAAAGAAGGCAAATGGTATTATGGCTACAGCAGAATTCAACTCGGATTTAAAATTGATTGGACTAAAAAATGGTTTAACACCCTTTATTATACAACTATTGAAATGGCAGTTACCGATTGGGAAAAAAGCGACGTTAGCCAACTTCCGAAACTAAAAGACCGTTTAAGACCTTCCGTAATTATGAGCGACAATACTTCCGGATTTAAAGATCCCGAATTTTGGGGCGCTTATAACGTAATTGAACCCGATAAACCTATTGAATCCGCCATTGAAAAAATTCAAAAGCAACTCAAAAAAGATTGATAAAAATTAAATAATATCTTTCAAGATTACCTAATGAAAGCAGTGAATATGTTCGCTGCTTTCATTTTTTAAAATAATTAATTCCAATTTTCAACTCATAATATTTGTTGAATATTCTATTTTCTTTAACAAAAATTTAAGAATAATTACCATGCGCTTTTCTATCTTAGAATCTTATTAATCAACAATAATCAAACAATTAATTCTTATGACAAAACGATTTTTAACCGGCTTATTAACGTTCCTGTTAGTAGTTGGGATTTCCCCTAATGCCGAAGCCCAAAAAAAGAAAAAAGGAAAAGAGGAGCCTGCTGCCGACGCTCCTGCTCCAAAACCTAAAAAAAATGTCATTGAACCTTATGGCAAAGTAATTACTGCGGATGCAAAAACCGATGAAGGTTTATTTAAAGTTCATTTTATTGATGATGCCTATCTATTCGAAATTCCCGATTCATTGCTTGAAAGAGAAATGCTAATGGTTACGCGCATTGCTAAAAATACTTCAAATGAACAAAGTTTTGGAGGAGAAGAAACAGATACCCAAGTTTTGCGCTGGCAAAAAAAAGACAAACAAATTTTATTGCGGGTAGTTTCACATAATATTGTTGCCAATGAAGAACTTCCTGTTCATGAAGCGGTCGTAAATTCAAATTTTGAACCTGTTTTATTTGCATTTCCAATTAAAGCCTTCAACAACGATAAAACTTCGACAGTAATTGATGTTACGGAACTATTTACTACCGATGTGAAACCGTTGGGCTTGCCAGAATATGTTAGAAAACAATATAAAATCACAAAACTTGAACCTAAAAATTCATTTATCGAAAGCATAAAAAGTTATCCCCTAAACATTGAATTGCGTCATGTAAAAACCTATTCTGCCAGTGAACCGCCTTCAAATTCGAGTACCGGAATGGTTTCTGTTGAAATGAACAATTCAATGGTTTTATTGCCGAAAGTTCCCATGAAAAGAAGAATTTTTGACGAAAGGGTTGGTTGGTTTACCAGCAGTCAGACAGATTATGGTTCCGAAGCCCAAAAAAGCGAAAAAGTGACCTATTTAGACAGATGGCGATTGGAAGTAAAAGACGAAGATCTTGAAAAATTTAAAAAAGGCGAATTGGTTGAGCCAAAAAAACAGATTGTTTATTACATAGACAGAGCCACCCCAAAAAAATGGGTGAAATATATAAAACAAGGTATTGAAGATTGGCAAGTTGCCTTTGAAGCTGCAGGATTTAAAAATGCGATTATCGCAAAAGATCCGCCTACAAAAGAGGAAGACCCGGAATGGAGCCCTGAAGATGCACGCTATTCTGTGGTAAGGTATTTGGCTTCCCCTATTCCAAATGCAAATGGCCCTCACGTAAGTGACCCTCGATCTGGAGAAATTTTGGAATCTGACATTAACTGGTACCACAATGTGATGAGTTTATTGCAAGGTTGGTTTTTTGTCCAAACCGCCGCTATAAATCCCGAAGCGCAAACAGCTGAATTTAAGGATGAAGTTATGGGTGAATTAATTAAATTCGTTTCTTCCCATGAAGTTGGTCATACTTTAGGATTGCCGCATAATATGGGAAGCAGTTGCGCTTATGCAGTCGACTCACTTCGTTCAGCCGCTTTTACCAAAAAATTTGGGACTGCGCCGTCTATTATGGATTATGCACGTTTTAATTATATCGCACAGCCAGGAGACAAAGGCGTTGCCCTAATGCCAAATATTGGTGTTTATGACAAATATGCGATGAGCTGGGGCTATCGCCCAATTTTGGATGCAATCACTGCAGAAGATGAAAAAGAAACATTGGATAGCTGGATTTTAAAACACGCCGGTGACCCATTATATCGTTTTGGACATCAACAAGCCGGTGATGTAGTTGACCCAAGTTCCCAAACTGAAGATTTAGGCGATAATGCCATTAAAGCAAGTGCTTATGGTATTGCAAACTTAAAGCTAATAGTGCCAAACTTAATAAAATGGACTGCTGAAAAAGGCAAAAATTACGATGATCTGGAAACTATGTATGGCCATGTATTGTCACAATTTGGCAGATATATGGGACATGTGTCATCAAACTTGGGAGGTGTTTATGAAAACTATAAAACTTATGACCAACAAGGTGCGGTTTATACCTACGTAGATAAAAATCATCAAAAAGAATGTTTAAAATTTGTAAATAAGGAATTGTTTGAAACTCCAACTTGGTTAATTGACAAAGATATTATTGGAAGAACTGAATATTCTGGGGTGACTGAGCGGGTTAGAGCAACTCAAGTAAGAACCTTAAACAATATTCTGGATCTTGGAAGAATGATGAGAATGATTGAGAACGAAACTTTAAATGGTTCAAATTCATACTCATTAATTTCTATGATAAATGATTTACAAAGCGGTATTTGGTCTGAGTTAAACACAGGTAAAAATATTGACACTTACCGAAGAAATTTACAAAGAGCTTATGTTGACAGGTTAGGTTATTTAATGACTGCTAAAGACATTAAACCAAGCGGCAGAAATTCAAGTTATGTTAAAACCACCATTGTAACTGTAAATGAATCTGATATTGTTGCGGTTGTTCGTGGAGAATTAAATCGTGTGAAAGCTGCTGCACAAAGAGCTGCGCTTGCCACAACCAATACCAACACTAAATATCATTTGCAGGATATTGCCAAACGTGTTGATGGATTTTTAGATCCGAAATCATTATAATAGTTATAAAAAAAGAGCCTTCGATGAAGGCTCTTTTTTCTTAATAATTAGTTCATTATTACAATCCCAAAACTTCAATGCCTTGCTCAAAAATAACATCGACAGGAATATTGGCTTTACTCAGTTTGTCTAAATCACGTTGTAAATCAGGAGAAATTATTCCTTTTTCTTCCACCAATTTAACAACACCATCATAATCACCATTGCCCTGCAAGGTCAAAATTAGGTAAGACAACTGACGAATCGCTTCTTCCATTTTATCGTAATTAACTTTATAAGTGCCATCTTCATTTTTGGTAAAAGCGCCTTTTTCCTTAAAGAAATTAAAACGAATCATATTGGCTTTTCCATGAGCGCTTGAAGCACCGAAACGCACGGAACGGAAAATTCCTGCCATAAAAGTGGTCATATAATCTTTTATGTCGCCCTCCAATTCCCCTTTATTATGTAATTGCTGCACCATATACAATCCTAAAATATCAGCTTTTCCTTCTTCCAAAGCAGAAGCTTGTTCCTTTAAGGCATTTCTAACGGTGCCTTTGTTATTTATCGTATTTTTTATTCCCAATCCGTGCGCCACTTCATGAAACATGGTATTGGCAAAAAAAGCATTAAACGTGATATATTTTTGTTGGGTCGAATCAATTAAAACTTCTGAAATCGGTTTTAAAATGATATCGAATTTAGCACGCATGGCATTTTTTAACTGCAACCTTCTTGTTCCTTTTTGCAATTGAACCGTTTCATCATTAGGTAAATTAATGGCGATGGTTTTACTGCCTGCATTGCAATCGCCAGAATAATAAACAATATCATAGGCATTTAAATCGGAATCTATTCCAGGAATTTCGGCTTTATAAGTATCCGAAACCGGAAGTCCGGTTTGCAACTCGGGCAAAAAACTCGCAAAACGGGCCAGTTTTTCACTCCAAATCTGATCTTTTATAAGCACATAAGCTTCATGGGAAGCTTTGTTTCCATAAAGCTGGTCTTCATAAGTTTCAATTGGGCCAATCACAATATCAAGGGTGTTGGTTTTCATATCCATCCAGGCCAAGTCACTGGCTTGGTACTTATCATCTAAAAATGCCTGTGCACGCAACTCTAAATAGTATTTGAGTCCTGGGTCATCAGCCAATTTTGAAGCTTCCAGCAATAAGTTTGCCACCTCTTTTACCTCATTTTTAAATTGAATGTGGTAAGGAATTGTAAACAGATTTCCATCCTTATTTCTTCTTACGAAAGTGTATAAACTCGATTTGTTTTCATCAGCAAAGGCATCAAATTCCAATTTCGTAATATCTGTCGGATAATAATTTGCGCCTGCGGGTTTATTTCCAACGCCTTCAATAAAAGGAATATTCCCATCAAGCCTGTCCCAAGGTCCATAATTTATTTCAACAAATTTTTTGGTATCCTCATTTGAAATACTGTCTAAAAGTTGATTTTTATCGCCATACGCTTCATACCAAAACAGTTCATTCATTATTGATGCTGCTTTTATTAGAATTGGCAACATTTTGCGTTCATTTTCTGTTAAAACATTGATGTCTGATGTCAGCTTAAAAGTGACATATTTACTTAGTTTCTTTTGCATTTCTGTCCAGTTTTGTTCAACGGTAACTTGTTTAATTGGTTTGCGCGCACTGCCGTTTTCCTTGCACGAAAAAAATATGGTTAAGACGAGCACTATGACAATTTTTTTCATATTACTGATTTAAATTAATGGAATCCAATATTTCCTGAATCCTTTTTTCATCGACATCATAATTACTGTCAACACTTTTTTTATCGAGAATTTGTTCTATCATTAATGTTGATGAAGGGAATGCAAATCCAACTCCCAAACTATTGGCCAATTTTAAAATTTTCATATGCAAAATATGTTTGGAAGTTTGCTCATCTGCCCAATCTAAATTTACAAAATAAACATTCAAAAGTATGGATAAGGAAGATTCCGCAAAACCGGCAAATTCAACATTGAATTCTTCTGTTCTTGTTGATGGTTCCAATTCAATAATTCTTCTGATTCCCAGCACAAAAGCCTCAATAAGTTCGGGAGGCGTATCATAACGAATGCCTAAATTTGTGGTGTATCGGCGGAAAGAACGCAAACCTTTATTGTTCACCACCATTTCCGAAAGTTGGCTGTTGGGAATCTGGAAAATTGTGGTATCGGCAGCGCGCACTGTAGTTGACCTAAAACCAACCGTTTCAACGGTTCCAATTACTGTTCCTGCTTCAATCCAATCACCTATATGAAAAGGTTTGTCAACAAAAATCATGATGGTTCCTATAAAGTTTTTAACCGTATCCTGTGAAGCCAAGGCAAGCGCAATACCACCAATAGAAGCACCTGCAATAACGGTAACCGGATCAACCCCAAAAAGTGTCAATAGTTTAAGCAGACCTCCAAATATGACAATTCCCATTAAAAAATTCTTTAAAACCGGCGCCAATTGATCATCCAATTTAGAAACAGTAGATTCAGCGTATTTGGCATATATGCTCATGATTACCAATACCAATTTCATAAATACATAAATCCAAAAAACAACCACCATAATGTTTATGGCTAATAGCAGGAAGTTGTTAACATCAATATGCAGCACTAATGAAGGCAATCTGTTTTTGATGAACGCCATTAAAATCAATAAAACAACTGGACGCGTTAATTTTTTCAACGATGATTTAATCTCTTCATCAGATATATTAATGATTAAATGTTGTGATTTATTCAATATCAGAAAAACTATTTTTCGAAGCACATAAAATAATCCAAAAGAAATTATTATTAAAATAAGCAAACCAATATATTGCCAAAGTTCAACATTAAAAAGTTTTCTGTGTCCAACTTCAGGGATTATTTCCTGCAATTTTTCAGAATACCAAGGATACATCAAATCATAAAGTTCTAAAACTTTGCTGGAAGTTTCTTTGGAATAATACCAATTATCTTCAATTTTCTCCAGATATATCTCAGGCATTTTGTTTGGAAATAAGAGGTATTGATTTCCGCTTTTGGTAATTGTCGTATCTGAATACATTTTATCGGTTGGCACCTTGCTAAAATCGACTTTAAGCCCTTTAGCATCCATAATTGTCTTTAATTTGATTGCAATTTCCTGTGCTTCTATGCCATCATAACCATAAATTGTTGCTGCGGCTTTTTGAGGTGCATAGGAATTGGAATTTAAAAAATATAAGTGGGTGTAAATAGTTCCGTTAGGATTGCTTAGATCAACTTTAACTTTATTTTGGGCAATTAAAGAAGCTGAAAACAATAAAAAAAATAGGAATAATTTTTTCATTATTTATTTGTTTAATGTAAAAACAAATTTAGGACTTTAAATTAAAGTCCTAAATTTTTGATGCTAAATTATTTTGATTTATTTTTTTTGAAAAATTTTCCTTTGGCTGATGGCTTAAAAGGAATGGTATCATTAAAAGTGTCTTTGGACGGTGCATTTTTGTTTTTACGCCAACTGTTATTTTCAGGAAGCAATCGCTGCAGCAAATCTGTTCTGCCAACTTTTGTCAGCGTGTTTCTGATCCATTGTTGGTTTTCCTTTTTGTACCAAAAGAAAAATCGGTGTTGTTCATCTTTTTCTTGCTTGGTTCTTGGCGTTTTCGTTGGTTTTAGCGTATAAGGATGATAACCGCTATAATAAATAACCGTAGCAACTGTCATAGGTGTTGGCGTAAATCCCTGAACCTGTTCCAATTGAAAGCCCATATCTTTGGTTTCCGCAGCCAAATTTGCCATATCTTCCAATTCACAGGCCGGATGGCTTGAAATAAAATATGGAATGAGTTGCAGATTTAGTTTTTTACGAATATTTATAGCATCAAAACGCTCCTTAAACTTATGGAAATAGGTAAATGAAGGTTTCCGCATTAATTTCAACACATTGTCTGAAGTATGCTCCGGCGCCACTTTCAATCGGCCGGAAACATGATTGGTCATCACTTCTTCCGTATAAGCATCCAGTTCTTTTGGATCGGCTAATTTGTTGAATTCAGGCACCAATAAATCGTGACGGATTCCACTTCCAATAAATGATTTTTTTACTTTCGGATGTTTGTCAACTGCTTTGTAAAGTTCCGTTAAAGGTTTGTGAGAAGTGTCTAAATTATGGCAAATCACAGGCGAAATACAAGAAGGCGAAACACATCTGTCGCAAATTTCCTGCACTTTTCCTTTCATTTTGTACATATTTGCCGACGGCCCGCCAATATCCGACAAATACCCTTTAAAATCGGGCATGTTCGCTACTTTATCCACTTCTTTTAAAATAGACTCCTGACTTCTGCTTGCTATAAATTTTCCCTGATGTGCCGAGATGGTGCAAAAACTGCAGCCTCCAAAACAACCTCTATGGATATTTATGGAAAATTTAATCATTTCAAACGCAGGAATAGGTCCGCGTAAATTGTATTTTGGATGCGGTAAGCGTGTGTAAGGCAAATCGAAAGAAGCGTCAATTTCAGCTTCAGTCATTGTTTCATAAGGCGGATTTATGATCAAAGTATAATCTTTAACCTCCTGCAAAATCCTATTGGCATGCAGTTTATTGGATTCCTGTTCAATCACTTTAAAGTTTGAGGCATAAGATTTTTTATCCTTTAAACAAACTTCATGTGAATTGATGGTGACATCGCTCCAATTTTTATTTTTTGGTATTTCCTCATCTTTATCCACTAAAAAAGCAGTTTGTTTCACTGTTTTTATACTGGAAAACGGGACGCCTTTCTTCAATAAATTCACAATTTCATGTAAAGGCTGTTCGCCCATTCCATAAACCAGCAAATCGGCTTTTGACTCTATTAAAATGGTTGGTTTTAAGGTGTCGCTCCAATAATCATAATGGGTAACCCGTCTAAGTGATGCCTCAATTCCGCCAATTAAAATAGGCACTTCCGGAAATTTTTCCTTTAAAATATTGGAATAAACGGTGGTTGCATAATCGGGTCTGAAACCTTTATCACCATTTGGCGTATAGGCGTCATTGTCGCGTCTTTTTTTGCTTGCGGTATAATTGCTTACCATTGGATCCATGCAGCCGCCAGTAACCGAAAAAAATAATTTTGGAGTTCCCAATTTGGTAAAATCCTGTAAATTGTCGTGCACACTCGGTTGCGGTACAATGGCCACTCTTAAACCATAACTTTCCAAAAGTCGGCCAATCACTGCTGCACCAAATGCAGGATGATCCACATAGGCATCACCTGTAAATAATATTACATCAAGTTCATCCCAACCTCTGAGTTTCACCTCTTTGTTGGTAGTAGGCAACCAATCGGAAAGTTTATTCATCATATTTTGCAAAAATACGTTAAAAATAATAATTCAAAATTAATTCTTTTTTTATAGGTATTAATTTTATTAAAGTTTGCATTTTATCAAGTTTGATGCAATTCATTATTTATCAATACACAACCTTCCCGTTTTAATAAAATAAAATTTGTTTTATAACTAAGATTACCTATTCAAATTAGCAAATAAAGTTTGTTCTTTATGAAAAATTTTATGTTAACAATAACATTTTGGGGTCTCAAATTTTGAACAACAAAGAGTACATTTGCAAGCAATTAAAAAATATCAAAAACACAAATATGAATATCACTCAAGGAAAACAAAAAAAATCACGACTAAAGTTGATGCATCAATACTACGGCTATACTGGTTTTTATAGTTTTTTGGGAAGCAGCATGTTAAAGGCCATTCCTTTAATATTGTTATTTATTGGCGGTATTTTAGCCATTCACTTTTTTGTAATTGATGTTAATACACTTTTAAATATCATCACAGATACGTTTCCTACTTTGGGCGTTTTGGGTGTGTTTTTAATTTCCGAATCAATTTTAGGATTAATTCCACCCGAACTTTTTATCGCCTGGGCGAGTAAATCAGCTTTTCCCCTTTTATATTTATCACTTTTGGCGTTAATATCTTATGTTGGAGGTATCATCGCCTATTTCATTGGAGTAGCTATCACAAAAATACCTACAGTACACGAATATCTCGAAGTGAAAATGGCCAAACATATCAGAAACATCAGAAAATGGGGTGGCTTCTTAATTGTTGTTGGGGCACTGTTACCAATACCATTTTCAATTACCACTTTAACTGCCGGTATTATTAAATATCCTTTAAAAGGTGTATTGCTTTTTGGACTGCTGCGTTTTGTGCGCTTTTATTTGTATGCGATTGCAATTTTTAATTTAGTAGATTAACCTTAACTGCTATTTAATTTTTAGAATCGAAAAAGATAAAAAAGGAAAGATTAATGATGCTTTTTCAGTAATTTATTTTGTAATACTCAACGCCTGTCCGATGCTGATATCGCTGGAACCCAATTCATTGATTTTTTTAAGTTCTTCCACGGTTAAACCATACCTTTTCGAAATGTTATATAAAGTGTCACCTTTAATGACAATATGTTGAACCATACTCACATTCTCCACTTTCACAAACGGAATTCCTAAAACTTCCGCATCGTATTTGTGCAAATCAAATTTTTCAATTAATGCGATTAATTTTGCCGGATAACGCCTGTCTGTAGCATAACCCGCTTCACTTAAACCCTGGGCCCAGCCAACATAATCACCAGCATTTAAAGTAAATAAATTGGAATAACGGCTTCTGGTGGTTAAAAATAGCGAATGGTCTCTGTATGAATTCATAGGGTCTTTATAAACCCGAAAGCACTCTCCTTTTTCATCATCATCATGGAAAGTATGGTCGCCTTCCCAACCTTTGTGGCATTTTATGCCGAAGTGATTATTAGATCTTTTAGTAAGTTCACTGTTGCCGCTTGTAGATTCTACAATTCCCTGCGCTAAAGTAATGCTGGCAGGAATTTTAAATTCCCGCATTTCTTTCATAGCGACATCTTTATAGGTGTTTATATACTCAACAGTTGAAGTTGCAATTGTTGGTTTTGGCTCAAGTATTTTCTCTGCTGAATTGCTTTTTTCTTTTGCAGCCACCACTTTCTTTTCCGTTGGTTGAATCTTGTGCTTTGAGTGAACAACCTGCTTTTTCGAGTTACAACTAGATAAAAAACCTATGGTTAACAAACAAATTAAAACAACTTTTAACTTCATATTTATACTATTTGTAAAGAATTTTTCTTTCTTAATAACAAATTCATTCCCTCAATTCCTTGTAAACCACCGGTGTGAATCGCCAAAATTTTAGTTCCATTTTTAAAAAAATCACGTTTAATTAAATCCACGATGCCAAACATCATTTTTCCTGTATAAACAGGATCTAAAGGAATCTTTGTTTCACTTTTAAATTTGTTGATAAATATAATTAATTCTTCTGAAACTTTTGCATAACCACCAAAATGATAGTTGCTATTTAAACTCCAATTATCCTTTTTTAGTATATATTTATTGATTTCATGTTGTAAAAAATCACCTTTTAAGGCAGGAAAACCGATTGTTTGTTGATGATTTTTTAGCGAATTTATTATTCCTGAAATGGTTCCTCCAGTGCCAACCGAGCAACAAATAACATCGTATTTAGCATCTTCTTCACTCAGAATTTCTTCACAGCCTTTTACGGCAAAATTATTGGTGCCGCCTTCCGGAACCAAATAAAAGTCGCCAAATTTTTCTTTAAGTCCGGCGATAAATTCGGGGGTGGTTTTATTTCTGTAATCGGATCTGGAAACAAATTCAAGTTGCATATTGTGTTCAGAAGCGAATTTTAAGGTCGGGTTATTTTGAAGAATTTCATCCAAATTATTTGCCAATTCATCGCCTCGAATAATTCCGATTGTTTTAATATTATAGGAAAATCCGGCCGCGGCGGTTGCAGCAATGTGATTGGAATAGGCGCCGCCAAAAGTAAGCAAGGTGCTTTTTTGTTGTTTGGCGGCTTCCGCTAAATTGTATTTCAGTTTTCGGTATTTATTGCCAGAAATAAAGGGATGCAATTCATCTTCGCGTTTTATAAAAAGAGAAACTTCCCTATTTTCAATTTCAGAAAAGTGAATTTGTTGTATGCGGCTATTTTTATTTTCTAAGCGCAATTTTCTGTTTTTTCTTCAATTTCAGCCCATTCGTCCATCAACTTTTCCACTTTGCTTTTTTTCGCCTTATAGTTTTCAAAAAAATTGGGTTTGGTTGATGTTGCCTCATAATCCTTCACCAAAGCTTCGTCCATTTCCGAAATTTCCCTTTCTAAATTGTCTATTTGAGTTTCTATTTTAGACAATTGATTTTTTAACTTTTTAAGTTCCTTGTCTTCTACTCTTGAAATTTGAGAAACGTCCTTTTTGGAAGTATCCGTTTTTTTCGCAACCACGGTTCTTTTTTCAGCTTCACGCAAATTTTCCATCTGATGTTGTTCCAAGAAAAAGTCGATATCACCCAAATATTCTTTAATTACCTTATCTTTAAAACCATAAACTGTTGTAGCCAATCCCTGTAAAAAATCCCTGTCATGCGACACTAAAATCAATGTTCCTTCAAATTTTTTGAGCGCCAGTTTCAACACATTTTTTGAGGCTATGTCTAAGTGGTTTGTAGGCTCATCCATTATCAAAACGTTAAATGGCGACAACAACAATTTACACAATGCCAATCTGTTTCTTTCACCACCCGACAACATTTTTGCTTTTTTATCCACAGTATCTCCACTAAATAGGAACGACCCCAACATATCTCTTACGCGAGCTCGGTTGGTGTCAGTTGCAGCATCTTCCATAATTTCCAGCACAGTTTTTTCCGCATCCAAATATTCCGACTGGTTTTGGGCAAAATAGCCGATTTCCACATTGTGGCCCAATTTTAAATGGCCTCCGTGCGGAATTTCTCCCACCATAATTTTTGCAAGCGTTGATTTCCCTTGTCCGTTTTGACCAACAAAAGCGATTTTACTGTTTCTTTCAATGAGTAAATCTACGTCTTCCAATACATGTTTTTTGCCGTAACTCTTCGATAAATTTTCAGCCTCAATAACAATTTTGCCGGGTTCTTTGGAAATTTGGAACTTCACATTCATCACCGCATTGTCATCATCATCAACTTCTATGCGCTCCACTTTATCCAATCTTTTGATTAAAGATTGCGCCATGGTTGCCTTGTTTGCCTTTGCCCTAAATTTATCAATTAAAACTTGTGTGGCCTTAATTTCTTTTTCCTGATTTTTTTGCGCCTGTAATTGTTTTTCTTTTATTTCACCACGCAATAACAAAAACTGGGAATATGGTTTTTTGTAATCGTAAATCTTACCCAAAGAAATTTCAATGGTTCTGTTGGTAACATTGTCCAAAAACATTTTATCATGCGAAACCAAAACGATGGCGCCTGAATACACTTTTAGGAAATTTTCCAGCCAAATAATAGATTCTATATCCAAATGGTTTGTTGGCTCATCCAGCAGTAAAATATCATTTTCCTGCAAAAGCAATTTTGCAAGCTCAATTCGCATTCTCCAGCCTCCGGAAAATGTATCCGTCAGTTTGTCAAAATCTTCTCTTTGAAATCCAAGACCCTGTAGTATTTTTTCTGTATTTCCTTGGTAGTTATATCCACCCAACAATTCATATCGGTGTGAAAACTCATTTAAATTAACCATTAAATCATGATAGTATTCACTTTCATAATCTGTTCTTTCCACCAATTCGTGATTGATAATTTCCAATTTACCCTCCAACTGTTTAATTTCTTCAAAAGCCTGGTAAGCTTCTTCCAAAATTGTTCTTCCTTCAACAAAATCAATATCCTGACGCAAAAATCCGATACGCACCTCTTTGTCAAAAGCCATAGTTCCGCCAGTAGTTTCAATATCTTTTGAAAGCACTTTCAACAGGGTCGATTTCCCAGCTCCATTTTTCCCAATTAATCCAATTCTGTCACCTTTATTTAACTTGAAAGTAACTCCTGAAAACAAATCGGAACCGGCAAAAGAAACCGATAAATTGTGTACGTTAAGCATTAATAGTTTATAATTTAATGTAAATTTGTATGCGTTTTAAAAATCGTACAAAAGTACTACAAATAAATTTGGCACTCAATTAAAGTTTTAAATTTAATATTTATCTGAATTTCAATCAAATACAATAATAAATGTTTAAAAAAGGAAGCAAGCTTTACAGCATTTTATTCAATAAATGTCCGCGATGCCACGAAGGCGATTTCATGAAAGAAAAAAATATGTTTAAATTGAACAGGGCCTTTGAGATGCATGAACATTGCATAAAATGCGGTTTGAAATATATGATGGAACCTTCTTTTTATTATGGAGCAATGTATGTTAATTACGCCCTTACTGTGGCTATTTCAATAGCAACTTTTGTAATTGTTATCCTGTTTTTTGACTTTAGTTTGGTGGAAAGTTTTATTCCTATTGTTATTGCATTGATATTAACAGCGCCGGTTACCATCCGTTTTTCAAGAATAGGATGGATTAATATTTTTGTAAAATACGATCCAAAAGCGATAAAAACTAAAGAAAACGAGCAATAGAAATTTCTTTATCCAGAGCAATTCCATTTTCTAAATGATCATAAAGTGCTTTTGCAACAGTTGGCGCAATCATAACGCCGCGAGTTCCCAGTCCGTTTAAAACTGCTAAATTTGGATGCTTCGGGTGTTTTCCAACCAAAGGCCTTCTGTCTTTAACCGTTGGTCGAATCCCTGCAATATGTTCCACAATTTTATACGGTACCGTGATAAAAGATTCCAATTTGGTTGTTAGTTCATTTTTTCCTTCTTCCGTTGGAAGCTGCGTTTTGTCTTTCCAATTAAATGTAGCGCCAACTTTGTAAAGATTATTTCCTAACGGAAACACAAACAAAGCGGATTTAATTAAAAAATCGACGTTTAAATTGGGTGCGTGAATGGTAATTAATTCCCCTTTTGCTTCCTGCATTGGCAACTCATTAAAAAATGGATTATTTTTTAAACCGAAGCCTTCGCAAAAAACAATTTTGGAGGCTTTTAACCCTTTATATTCAACACCGTTTTCAGTAATTTTTAATTCAGAATATTGAAAACTTTCATACTTAATCAAATCTCTATCCAATAAATAATCCTGATAATCTTCCAGCAGGGTTTTTGTGTCAATTCTTCCCGTATTTATTAATTTTCCATAACCGAAATCGGCCAAAATACCTTCATGTTTTTCATTGATTAATTTTGTGGACATATAATTGGAAAGCACCGGATTGTCACTGGCCATAAACCAATTATTTTGTTCCTCCACCGATTTGAATATTCGATAAATGTCAAATTTAAAATGGTATTTTTTCTTAAATAAAATTTCCAAATCTTCGTAAAACGGCAAAGCGATAGCCAATTGTTCGGTTGCATTCCAAACTGGCGTGAAGCGTTTTAAAACTACCGGATTGTAGACACCGCCTGCTACCATGGAAGAATTTTGAGAATGATTCTCAAAAACCAAGTATGATTTATTATTTTTTTCTAATTCTTTGGTAAAGGCCAATCCTGCCAATCCCAATCCTACTATAATATAATCTACTTGCATCGTGTAAAGTTACTTTTTAAAACAAAAAACTCCTGCAAATTGCAGGAGTTTTTATATTTTGTCTTTATCTTTTAATAATTCCACATATTAAGTTCTTTGCTCCTGATGTCCTCTTTAATTTTATCGGACTCAATAACCTGGAATAAAGCATTTCCTTTCACATATTGATCCACATCCCTGTCTCCATAAATATTTTCTTCTTTATAGATAATGGAACTAAATCTACGTGCATTTAACAAATGATCAAAAGAAATTGGGTATGCTGAATTTTTTTGATTAAAAACTTTTGCGTTATGAAGCACTTGGCGCGCATCGGGAAAATAAACCCAAAATAATGCCAATTGCTCAGGGTTTACATCGATATCTTCCCTGCCCATTATTTGAACATCTGGAGCAATCGGGGCCAATGCAATCAATCGATATTTTAATTCACCCTGACGTTTGTCAAAATACCAAAGTCCTTTAATTTTAAATCCTTCAATATCTTGGGAGGTTAAATTAATTTTATCGACATATTCATCAATATTTACATTTCCGGCATTCATCTCATCAAAACCAGCAGCTGTAGTGTCAACTCTAAAAAGCTTGCTGTTTATTTCAGCTTTGGTCATTTTAGCGGTAAAATAGGAGTCGTCATAAACTTCCGTAATATCCCCATTTTTGATGCCTTTTAACAAAGTGTCAAACAGCGATCTTCTGTCAGAAGACACATTCATCGTATCAACAGGATAATAAAACGGTAAGTTAAGTCGCTCATTTAAATCTACAAATTCCCAAACTACCTTAGACCATAGAATATCCCTATCATCAACATATCCATATTCTAACGGTTTATCATTGTCTACGGCTTTCTGCTCTGCAGTTTTTTTACCAATATCAGAAGGTTTTTTGGCATTCAATAGATTTGACTGTGCATACATGGTATTGAACAGCACAAATGCCAAAATAAAAATTCCAATATTTTTCTTATTCATCATTTAAAATTTATTTTATTGTATTTCTATACTCACTGCCGAAGCATCTTTTATTTTATAAGAAGTATTACCACCTAACGATGATTTTATGTCGAATATTGTAACAACGTCCCCTCTTTTTGCTTTGGCAATTGCTTTTCGGGCTGCATCATTCATTTTATTTCCGCTAACAACCACGGCCGATTGTCCAGGCACTTTTAATGTAAATCCTGAAGTATTAAGCACCAAGTCAAAATCGAAATCTGGCAATTCTGCCCCAACGGTTGAATTTTCCAAACTTGCTCCTGGCATTTTAACATAACCCGATTGTTTTCTAATAGAACCTTGTGGTGAAGGAATATCCTTAATCCTAAAGGCCTGTGATGAACTAACCGACTGTCCGTTAGGAAGTTTCCCCGTAACATTTATTTTAACTTCTCTCCCTGCACTTGGTGTCATAATATATTTACCTGAACCGCTTGCTTTTGATAATCCTGCACCAGATGCACTCACTAAATTATCTGGTATTCCGGGAATTGAAATCGTCATTGGGTTGGCTACACCCCTATAAACAACATTCATCTTATCTGCAGAAATTACTGCACTGTTTGGTTTCGGAATAACTGCGTAAGAACTGCTAATTTCAATTTCAACAGGCTTTCCGTTTTCAATAAAAATGAATTTTCCTTTTATATCACGTTCCCCAACTGCACCGGCAGGAAAATCTAAAACAGCTCCTCCATCAACAATAGTTGTAATTTTATTTCCGTTTACCACCACTTCTGATGGTTTTAAAGACGCATCATAACGACCTAAAACTATTTTTCCTTTAAAGTTTTCACCTTGAAAAAAAGCAGACTTTTCAGGAATTAAAATTGTTTTATAATTGGACATAGAAACATCGCTTTCTAATTGTCCGCCCAATAGGTTTCCGAAAATTTCAGACTGTGTTGTTCTGATATCGGTTTGCATAGAGGTTAAATTTGTAACGGTAGAAATCAAAGGAAATCCTTCATACCTGTTTTCCATCCAGCCCTGTTTTCCATCTTCAGTATCTTGATCGGAAGTGTCAAATCTGCTTTTAATATTTGCTGCCAATTGGCTTTTTTCTCCAACAATTTTAATTATTGCATCTCTATAGCCGTTTACATGGTCTAAAAATTCCTGACCTTCCGTTGTTAATTTATCGCCTTTAAAAAAGTGTTCATCAACAATGCCTGTTGGATCCATTGACTCATAATCTTTCAAATCATCAAAACCTGTCAGAAAAAATTGCTTTTTCCCTTCTAAATAATCATTGAATTTTGAAGATAGTTTGTCAACCTCTGTAGCTTTGGCAAATAGTTCGCTGTATTTTTCTGGCTGTTCCTTTGCTTTTGTCGCTAAATTTTCAAGAGTTGTCTTATTTTTAACAGATGACGTTGTATTGTTATCTGTAAGTTTTTCATTCATATATCCAAATGCAGAAAGTACTTCCTTAGACATTTGCATCGCAAGCATTGCAATGAAAACTAAGTACATGATGTTAATCATTTTCTGCCTTGGTGATAATTTACCTGAAGCCATACCAATTAGTTTTTTTAGTTAATAATTTTTTTCTCAACTAATTAGTTTTTAATTTTCATTGCCGATAACATACCGCCGTAAACACCATTAAGTGAAGATAGGTTTGTTGCCAAAGACTCCATTTGTTCTTTTAGTCTGGTTGCATTTTCAGTTACCTCTAAATTAATTTCAGCTTGTTTGCTGGTGCTTTCCACTTGAACTTTATATAAGCTATTTAAAGATTCCATTTGTGCTGCGGCCAAAAACATTTGTTCGCTATATTTATTGGTTGCGGCAATTGAATTAACTGCCGGAGCTATATTTTCAGCTGCTCCTTTAAAATTTTGAATACTTTCGCTTAAACTTTGCATTAAACCTGAATCAAGTTTTGCATCTCTAAGCATATCGTCTAATTTTTGTGAAAGTAAACCTTGTACCTCTTTTACTTCACTAACTTCTTTTGTACGCTTGTCGCCACCCGCCAATTCCGGATAAATTAATGTCCAATCTAAATCTTCTTCAACAGAATCAAACGCAGAGATAAAAAATACGATTGCTTCTACAACCATACCTAAAGTTAACATTTCACTACCGCCTGTCCAGTGTTGAATTTTAAATAATGCACCTAATATTACTATAGATGCACCTATACCATAAGCGTAATTAAATAATTTTTTTCTATTTTTAGATTGTGCCATAATTAAAGTTTTTTAGTTTGTTAGTTTCTTTTTATGATTGAATTTATTCTCCATTTATATTTGTGCCAAGAAAATCTTGTACGGTCCTAAAACCAATATAACTTCTTGCTGAGTCTGCATACTCGAAATCTCGAGTGCTTACCTCCAAGAAATATGCTACATCTTTCCAAGACCCTCCACGGATTACTTTCCGTTTATTTTCATCAATTTCAACATTCGGATTCATGGTAGAACCGATATAATAAGATGCTTCACTATAGGCTGTATTTGTCCATTCTGAAACATTACCGGCCATATTGTACAATCCATAGTCATTTGGGAAATATGATTTTGCTTCCATAGTATATAAAGCGCCGTCTACAGCATAATTACCTCTAGCCGGTTTAAAGTTTGCTAAAAAACAACCTCTATCACTTGTAGTATATGGACCTCCCCATGGATATGAGGCATTTTCAAGGCCGCCACGAGCAGCATATTCCCACTCCGCTTCCGTTGCCAATCTAAATTGAGGAATTACGGTTGGATTTTTCTTGGTGCTTAAATAATCGTTTTTCTTTTTGGTTCTCCAACGGCAAAAAGCTTTTGCCTGCATCCAAGACACCCCAACTACAGGATAATCATTATAGGCTTGGTGATAAAAATAATCCTGATGCATTGGATCATTATAAGAGTAATTGTAGTCTTTAATCCAAACTGTTGTATCTGGATATACAGATACTATATCGGTTTTAATAAAATCTCTTCTATTTCCTTTATTTCTTCCTGCATCTTCCTGATCTAGCCAAGAATATTTAAATTTTAATTTTGCTGGATTTACCATTCTTCTGCCTTCAAAACTATCTTCAATTGGCATTAAAATAGAATCAATCATCACTTCGGCATATTCTTCACTTGGAAATTCATTAACATTCCAAACAATGTCTTCTTCCCAATTCAACATTTTTCCTTGCGTTGGAGAATTTATGTCTCCAAGGCTGCCATAAGTTTTCATCATGTATTTTTGATAGGGAGACATATCAGTCGTGTCAATATCCAGAAACTGATAATCTTCCAAAACAATATCTCCTTCAGAAGACATCAATTCAGAAAATAGGGCCAGCTCAGTTCTTACGATAGAATCCCTTACCCAAAATACAAATTCTTTGTATTCACTATTGGTGATTTCAGTTTCATCCATGTAATAAGGACGCACCGTTACGGTTCTGGTTGGCGAATTTAAAGCCCCAGCGACATCTTCGCTTTGTTTACCCATGGTAAATGATCCCCCAGGTATTAAAGTCATACCTAAAGGTTTTTGAGAATGCCATTTACTTCCTGATCTCACTCCAACTAACTCCCCTTGTTCGCTAGATCCACAACTATATATAACTAAGACTAGTAAAATATACAACGATATTTTCTTCATATTTTTTTTCTTAATCCTTTAAGGCAAACGTATTACTAATTATGTTAAAAAACAATCTTTTATTTATCTGTTTAAAACAAAAATAAATGTATTTTAGTATACTGCGCAACTTTTTTTTACACCAACTTTTTTAGCGTTTTCAGCCACCTATCAGGGATTTCCTGATTGGTTGCGCTAATATAATCTTGGTACGCACAAGGTATTAACGCATGTCTTTTAAATTTATTACTTTCATTTAAATTAATTTCCATCCACCAACGACCGCTTTTGTTACTTTTATAAAAATTCAATACTTCATTTTCAATGGGCACTATATATTTTTGGTAATCGTCTTTTAGTCCGAAAGGATAATCATTTGCTCTATAATTAACGCCTTCTATAAAATACCATATCATTTGAGAAATTAATTGTGCTGTTTGATTTTTTACGTCAAATTTCGAATTGTATTCATAAATGCCAAAAGAAGTCACTTTATCGCTTATGCCTGCATATCTAGAAATAGCGCAAATTTCAGCACCCGTAAAGCCGTTAGGTGTTGCGTTATTGTTGGCGGGAGCATCTGCATTTTTAACTGCAGATAAATCTATGCTTACTATATCAGCATCGCGTAAAACGGGTTCAACCAGTTGAATTGCGCTTGTAACCTCACCCAATCTATAGGCTTCGAAAAACAAACCATCCAATAAATCAATTTCATTTTGAGAATTTAAGTAGGTTTGATAGCCAATATTGCTGTAATTAAACAAATTATTTGGCGGATTCATTACAATCTTACTTAAATAGGATTGAGAAGTTAAATCGCCTTCCATAGCGCCTAAATCAAATTTGTTGTCTACCGAAACAATATTTACGGTTTGTTCCAACTTGTCATAAGCCCTGTAATTTGAGTAGGTTAAATCCTGGCCTCCACCAATAATTATTGGAATAATTTTATTCTTAATGAGGTATGTCAATAATGCTCCCAGCGCAAAATAAGTGTCTTCTATGGAATTTCCTTGTGGAATATTCCCTAAATCGACAACGCTAATTGGCCAATTTCCGGGAAATAGTTTGTAAAGTTCTTTTCTGATTTCATTTAAATTGGAACCAGTTTCATGATTCCCAATAGCCGAACGACCTTCTTCAACACCAACAATGGCTATTTTTTTATTTGCCAGATTGGGGAACCCATTTTGTGCGGAATAAATTTCGATACAGCGGCCAAAAGATTGATCGGATTGCATTTTTGCATGTTCCAATAACGCATCATCAATAGGTTCAAGGTAATCGAAATTCATTTTTTAGGGGTTGTAAGATTTCTTTTTCGACGGCAATATAATAAAAAATTTATTTTTTCGTCGTTTTTCCTTTAGTTGTTTTCCTTTTTGGGGCGTTTTTCTCAATTATCTCCTTAACATCCGCCAGCGTTAATTTACTTGGATCAACTGTTTTTGACAATTCTATCTTTGTTTTTCCCTTGATAATAGTTGATCTTCCCCAGCGCGCTTTCTCAACTGAAATTCCTTCTTCCGCCCAGTGATGGATCACTTTATCAATGTCTTTTCGTTTCTTTTCTTCAATTAATTCAATAACGTCCTTTTCTGTCAGATTATCGAAGTCATATTTTTTATTTACGTTGATGTAAAGTCCATCCCATTTTAAAAACGGACCGAATCTTCCAACACCTTTTTGAACAGGAATATTTTCATATTCACAAATTGGGGCATCTGCTTTTTGTTTTTCCTGGATTAATTCAATGGCTCTGTTAATGTCAACCGACATCGGATTTTCATCCTTTGGAATTGCCACAAACAATTCATCATATTTAATATACGGACCAAAACGCCCAACTGCAACTACGACTTCTTTTCCTTCAAAACCGCCAATTGTTCTTGGAAGCTTAAACAAATCCATCGCTTCTTCAAAAGTTATGGAGGTCAATGTTTGGTCTCCCTGCAAACTTGCAAATTTTGGCTTTTCTTCATCCGTAGCTTCACCAATTTGAACCATAACACCAAATCTTCCCAAACGCGCATACACGTTTTTGCCGCTTTCCGGATCAACGCCCAATAAACGTTCACCTTTAGCCCTGTCCGCATTTTCGGCAACATCTTCAACCATGGGATGAAAAGATTTGTAAAAATCTTTAATCATTTTAATCCAATCCTCTTTTCCCTCAGCAATATCATCAAATTCCGATTCCACTTTTGCAGTAAAACCAAAATCTAAAATATTTGAGAAATTCTCCACCAAAAAGTCATTTACAATATTTCCTATATCGGTGGGCACTAATTTTCCTTTGTCGGATCCTACTTTTTCTACTAAAGTTTTGGCTATTACTTCACCGCCTTTTAATTTCAACTCGGTATAGCTTCTGTCTTCTCCTTCAATGGTTCCTTTTTCAACATATTCTCTTTTTTGGATGGTTGAAATTGTTGGTGCGTATGTTGACGGACGCCCAATTCCCAATTCTTCCAATCTTTTCACAAGTGCAGCTTCTGTGTAACGGTAAGGGGCTCTTGTGTAACGCTCAGTTGCCGTAATGGATTTATTGGCTAAAACTTCACCTTTCGATAATTTTGGCAACATTCCTTCCTGTTCTTCATCTTCATTGTCTGTACCTTCCAAATAAACTTTTAGAAAACCTTCAAACTTAATAACCTCACCATTTGCGGTAAAAACCTCTTTATTATTGGTGCTTGTAATTCTTACATTGGTGCGTTCCAATTGCGCATCACTCATTTGTGAAGCAATGGTTCTTTTCCAAATTAAATCGTACAACCTGTCTTGATCATAATCAACAGAAACAGATTGAAGGCTCATGCTTGTTGGCCTGATTGCCTCATGAGCTTCCTGGGCGCCTTTTGCGGTGGTATGAAATGTTCTTGGTTTGCTATATTCTTTTCCAAAAGAGGAAATAATTTCTTCTTGTGCCTCAATTTTTGCATCTTCCGATAAATTAAGACTGTCCGTTCTCATATAAGTGATCAATCCGGCTTCATACAAACGTTGTGCAATCATCATTGTTTTGGCTACCGGAAAATACAATTTTCTGGAAGCTTCTTGTTGCAATGTTGAAGTTGTGAATGGTGCTGCTGGAGATTTTGTTGCCGGTTTTTTCTGTAAATCGTCAACTTTAAATTTGGCGTTAATACAAGAATTTAAAAATGAATTTGCTTCTTCTTTGGTGTCGAAATTTTTAGGCAGATACGCTTTAAATTTTTTCTCTTCCTCCGTAATAAACTGGGCCATCACTTTATAGGAAGCTTGCGGAACAAAACTTTTAATTTCGCGTTCTCTTTCTACAATCAATCGAACAGCCACAGATTGAACTCTCCCTGCCGATAAGCCTCCTTTAACTTTTCTCCAAAGAACAGGAGATAATTCATAACCAACCAACCTGTCCAAAACACGTCGTGCTTGTTGTGCATTTACCAAATTGTAATCAATACTTCTTGGATTTTCTACTGCTTTTAATATGGCTTTTTTGGTAATTTCGTGAAAAACAATGCGTTTTGTATTGGCTTCCTTTAGTTTTAATTGCTCGTATAAATGCCAGGCAATTGCTTCTCCTTCTCGATCCTCATCCGATGCCAGCCAAACCATATCGGCATTTTTAGCCAAATCTTTCAACCTTTTTACCAGTGCCTTTTTATCTGTAGGAACAACATATTTAGGGTTAAAATTTCCTTCAACATCAATGCCTATTTCTTTGGAAGGCAAATCGGCAATGTGTCCAAAACTGGATTCAACCTGAAAATCTTTTCCTAAAAATTTTTCAATGGTTTTTGCTTTTGCCGGTGATTCTACGATTACTAAATTTTTCGCCATATTTTTTAATTATAATTTTAAAACCTTCATAATTTCATTTTCCGCTTCAAATAAAAACACCTTATATAATTCGGGTTTTGGATTGCAAAAGTATATAGAATTTTTTTAATTTGAACATGAACCTATAAAAACTCTACTTTTTGGCCATTAATGCTTTGTTAAAATTCTGCCAATCTGTCATATTTTTAAAAAATTGGTTATATCTTTGCCTTCCAATAAAAACACATGGGGAACGAAAAAATTATCATAGAAAAAAATCAGGGACAACCTCTTTTAACTGAACAAATCGAAGGAAATTCCAAAAAATTATATATAGAAAGTTATGGTTGTTCCATGAACTTAAATGACAGTGAAATTGTTGCGTCCATTCTTTCAAAACAAGGATATAATACCACACATTTATTGGAAGAAGCCGACTTGGTTTTGGTAAATACTTGTTCCATTCGAGAAAAAGCCGAGCAAACTGTTCGAAAACGTCTTGAAAAATACAATGCCATAAAAAAGATTAATCCTTCCATGAAAGTCGGTGTTTTGGGCTGTATGGCCGAACGTTTAAAAGCCAAGTTTTTGGAAGAAGAAAAAATAGTTGATTTGGTTGTTGGGCCAGATTCTTACAGAGATTTGCCAAATTTACTGGAAGATGTGAATGCCGGTCGCGATGCCGTAAATGTTATTTTATCAAAAGAAGAAACTTATGGCGATGTTTCGCCGGTTCGCTTAAACAGCAATGGCGTTTCTGCTTTTGTTTCAATCACAAGAGGCTGCGACAATATGTGCACTTTTTGCGTGGTGCCATTCACGCGCGGTCGTGAAAGAAGCCGTGAACCCAACAGTATTATAGAAGAAATAAAAGAATTAAGCGATAAAAACTATAAAGAAGTAACGCTTTTAGGCCAAAATGTTGACAGTTATCTTTGGTATGGCGGCGGATTGAAAAAAGATTTTAAAAATGCTTCGGAAATCGCGAAAGCTACAGCGGTGGACTTTTCTCAATTGTTGAATATGGTGGCAACGGCCTTTCCAAAAATGAGGATTCGTTTTTCTACCTCAAATCCGCAAGACATGAATTTAGAGGTCATTTATACAATGGCAAAACACGAAAATATTTGCAATTATGTTCATTTGCCAATACAATCCGGTAGCACTTCGGTATTGAAAAGAATGAATCGCCAGCATACGCGTGAAGAATACTTGGCGTTGATAGACAACATCCGAAAAATTATTCCTGATTGTGGATTGTCACAAGATATGATGACCGGTTTTTGCGGAGAAACGGAAGAAGAACATCAAGAAACCTTGAGTTTGCTGGAATATGTGAAATATGATTTCGGATTTATGTTCGCCTATTCTGAACGTCCGGGAACACTGGCAGAGAAAAAAATGGAAGATGATATTCCTTTTGAAGTTAAAAAAAGACGACTTGCTGAAATTATTTTGCTTCAACAAAAACACAGTTTGTACCATACAGAGCAATTTGTCGGAAAAACTGTTGAAGTGTTGATCGAAGGAGCATCAAAAAAATCGGATTCCCATTGGAAAGGCAGAAATTCACAAAATGCGGTGGTGGTTTTTCCTAAAGGAGATGAAAAAATGGGAGATCTTGTAAATGTTTATATTGAAGATTGCACTTCTGCCACGCTAATTGGAAAAAGAATTTAATTCATGGAATCATTACAGGCTATAAAACAACGTTTTGAAATTATTGGAAACGACCCTCACCTAAACCGGGCGATTGAAAAAGCAATTCGGGTTGCGCCAACTGATATTTCGGTATTGGTTACTGGCGAAAGTGGTGTTGGTAAAGAGAATATTCCAAAAATAATTCATCATTTATCACACCGAAAACACGCAAAATATATCGCTGTTAACTGTGGCGCAATTCCTGAAGGAACTATCGACAGTGAATTATTTGGCCATGAAAAAGGATCTTTTACCGGTGCTACTGCTGCTCGCAGCGGTTATTTTGAAGTTGCCGATGGCGGCACTATTTTTTTGGATGAAGTTGGCGAATTGCCATTAACAACTCAGGTCAGATTGTTGCGTGTTCTAGAAAATGGCGAATTTATTAAAGTGGGTTCGTCACAGGTGCAAAAAACCAATGTTCGCATTGTTGCCGCCACCAATTTAAATATGCAAGAAGCCATAAATAAAGGAAAGTTTCGGGAAGATTTATATTATCGTTTAAGCACCATTGAAATAAATTTACCGCCTTTGCGGGAACGTATTGGTGATATTCATTTGTTATTCAGAAAATTTGCGGCTGATTTTGCCCAAAAATATAAAATGCCGCCTGTTAAACTTTCTGAAAATGCCGTTAAGGTTTTGGAAAATTATGGTTTCCCCGGAAATATTCGCCAATTACGCAATATTGCTGAAGAAATTTCGGTAGTTGAAGAAAACAGATTGATTTCTTCCGAACGATTGTTACAATATTTACCAGCCAAAGGCACCAATTTGCCAACAGTAATTGAGAACAAAAAATCGAGTAGCGAGTTTTCCACAGAAAGAGAAATTATGTACAAGATTTTGTTCGATATGCGAAATGATATCAACGATTTGAAAAAATTAACGCTCGATTTAATGCAAAGCGGCAGCGTTGAAAAAGTTAAGGAGGAAAACAAAAAGTTAATTCAGAAAATCTACAAAGAAGATATTTCAGATGCTGAAACTCAAAATCAGGTGGAAGTTGTGCGGATTAATGATAAATATAAAGAATCAGATTCTTACGACTTTGAAGAAACCATTGATGCCGATGAAAGCTTGTCCATTCAAGATAAAGAAATTGAATTGATCAAAAAATCATTAGATCGCAACAAGGGCAAACGAAAACTGGCGGCAAAAGAATTGGGCATTTCTGAAAGAACTTTATATCGCAAAATAAAACATTACGATCTATAATTAAAATATTAACTTTGACCTTAATTTTAAGCGCCTAATACAACATCAAAACAGTAAAATGAAAAAAATTAGTTACCTAATCTTATTGCTTTTAGTTTTCACCACACAAAGCTGTGGCATTTATAATTTTACGGGGACTAACATAAAATCCGATGTAAAAACCATTCAAATAGATTATTTTCCAAACAATGCTATTTTGGTTGAACCTTCATTAAGTCAGGCATTTACAACTCGTTTACAGGACTTATTTTTACAGCAAACCAACTTAAGTTTGGTGAAAGATGGAGGAGATTTACAATTTGAAGGTGAAATTACAGGATATAAAATTAACCCAATGACCGCAACAGCTGAACAAACTGCGGCCCAAAACCGACTTACCATAACGGTAAATGTGCGTTTTTACAACAACAAACTTGAAGAAGACAATTTTGAACGGTCCTTTTCACATTATTATGATTATGATGCGAATGCACAATTAACCGGCGGTATTTTAGATGATGCTTTTAATGAAATTATTGAACGTATCACACAAGATATTTTTAATGCTTCAGTAGCAAAATGGTAAATTATGAACAGCGCTGAATTCTCCTATTTATTGCAACATCCCGAAAATATCGATGCTATAAAAACGCAACAATTAAATGAAGTTATCACTGAATTTCCTTATTTTCAGTCGGCCAGGGCAATTCAGCTAAAAGGACTCAATAAAACAAACAGCTTTAAATACAACCAAACCTTAAAAAAAACTGCTGCCTATACCATAGACAGAAAAGTGCTTTTTGATTTTATTACTTCTCCTATATTTATAAGCAATTCAAAAAAAGAAGCCGAAATACTTGAAGAAATTGAAGTAATTGATGCTGAAGATGTTAAAGCGCTTCATAAAAAAATTACCGAATCCTTTTCCAATATAAATGCAGAAACTGTTCCTGATTCTTTTCATCAACAAGAAACCTTAACAGAAGAAGAAAAAACACCAGATGTTTTAGAATTAGGAAAACCACTGCAATTTGTAAGTTCTGAACCACATTCATTTAATGAATGGATGCAGCTGATTGCCCAAAAACCTATTGTAAGAGAAGAAAGCCAGGTTCGGAAAATTGAAAAAATTGAGGAAAAATTTAACCTTATAGATCGATTTATTGAACTAAACCCTAAAATAAAACCGGTAGACAAAAATGCCATAAATATGGATCTTACTTTGGAGGGTTCAACAGAAAATGAAAGTTTAATGACTGAGACCTTGGCGAAAGTTTATCTTGAACAAAAAAAATATGAAAATGCCATTAAAGCTTATCGCATTTTAATTTTGAAATATCCAGAAAAAAGTGGTTTCTTTGCAGACCGAATTAAAGCAATAAAAAATTTACAAAAAAAATAGTCATGACGTATACAATATTTTTAATTCTGATTATGATCGTAGCATTTTTGCTCATATTAATCATTATGGTTCAAAATCCAAAAGGCGGAGGATTGTCATCTTCTTTTGGTGGAGGCGGAACACAATCTTTAGGAGGAGTTCAAAATACAACCAACTTTTTAGACAAAAGTACTTGGACACTTTCAATTGTATTGCTTGCCTTAATTTTACTGTCAAATTTTGCTGCACCTAAAGTAAATGCTGTTGACACAAGTTCAGAAATTGAAAACACTATTGAAAACCGTGAAGTTCAGGATGCGCCAGTGCAAACTGTACCTGTGACATCAACACCTGCACAAGATACTGTTCAATAATAGTCACTGAAAATATATTCCTAAAAATGCCAATGTAAATGACACGTTGGCATTTTTATATTTATACTTATTCCATTAAAAACACATTTGTCAGTTTTATGGGATTGGCACAATTTTGGAACCTCAATCCGAAGAATTAATAATTTTTTAAATCATAAAAAAAATGAGTGAAATTAATATTAAACCATTAGCAGATAGAGTTTTGGTAAAACCGCTGCAGGCTGAAAAAACTACTGCTTCAGGGCTTATCATTCCAGATTCAGCTAAAGAAAAACAACAAAAAGGAACTGTGATTGCAATTGGCAATGGATTAAAAGATGAACCTATGACCGTTAAGGTTGGAGACACCGTTTTATTTGGCAAATATGCAGGCACTGAAATTGTTGTGGACAGCACAGAATATTTGATCATGAGAGAAAGCGATATTTTAGCAATTGTTTAAAAAAACTTGAAAATAATTCTTAAAGATTTAAGCAAAAACTTAAAACTAAAAAATAATAAAAATGGCAAAACGTATAATTTTTGATATAGAAGCGCGCGACGGATTAAAACGTGGTGTTGATGCTTTGGCAAATGCAGTAAAAGTGACTTTAGGTCCAAAAGGAAGAAATGTAGTTATAGGAAAATCATTTGGCGGACCAGTTATTACTAAAGATGGTGTGTCCGTTGCAAAAGAAATTGAATTAGAAGATCCTTTAGAAAATATGGGCGCTCAAATGGTGAAAGAAGTTGCTTCAAGAACCAGTGATTTGGCAGGTGATGGAACTACAACCGCAACTGTTTTGGCACAAGCAATTGTAAAAGAAGGGTTGAAAAATGTGGCTGCAGGCGCAAATCCGTTAGATTTAAAACGCGGAATTGACAAAGCTGTAAAAGCAATTGTTGAAGATTTGAAAAAACAATCGCAAGAAGTTGGCAACAATTCTGATAAAATTAAACAAGTCGCTTCAATTTCGGCAAACAACGATGAAACGATTGGTGAATTAATAGCCCAGGCATTCAAAAAAGTGGGCAAAGAAGGTGTTATCACTGTTGAAGAAGCAAAAGGAACTTCTACTTATGTTGATATTGTTGAAGGAATGCAATTTGACAGAGGATATCTATCTCCTTATTTTGTCACAAATGCCGACAAAATGTTAGCCGATTTAGAAAATCCGTACATTCTTTTATATGAAAAGAAAATAACAAACCTTAAAGATTTATTGCCAATATTGGAACCGGTAGCCCAAAGCGGTAAACCCTTATTAATTATTGCTGAAGATGTGGAAGGTGAAGCATTGGCAACTTTGGTGATGAATAAATTACGTGGTGCTTTAAAAATAGCTGCCGTAAAAGCGCCAGGTTTTGGCGACAGAAGAAAAGCAATGTTAGAAGACATCGCAATTTTAACCGGTGGTACCGTAATTTCTGAAGAAAGAGGATTGACTTTAGACAATACCACCATTGATATGTTAGGAACTGCGGAAAGAATTACCATTGATAAAGACAATACGACCATTGTTAACGGATCTGGGGATGCAAATGACATAAAATCGAGAGTAGCCCAAATTAAAGCACAAATTGAAACTACAACATCAGATTACGACAAAGAGAAACTGCAAGAACGTTTGGCTAAATTAGCCGGTGGCGTTGCCGTACTTTATGTTGGTGCTGCCAGTGAAGTTGAAATGAAAGAAAAGAAAGACAGGGTTGATGATGCATTACACGCAACACGTGCTGCTGTTGAAGAAGGAATTGTTGCCGGTGGTGGTGTGGCTTTAGTGAGAACTAAAGAAGTGCTAAAATCATTAACCACTGAAAATTTAGATGAATTAACAGGAATCAGAATTTTAGACAGAGCCATAGAAGAACCATTACGACAAATAGTTGAAAATGCAGGTGGCGAAGGTTCTGTGGTTGTTGCAAAAGTTATTGAAGGAAAAGGCGATTTTGGCTACAATGCCAAAACCGATGAATATACCAAAATGTTTAAAGCAGGTATTATAGATCCAACTAAAGTTACAAGAATTGCATTGGAAAATGCAGCGTCTGTTGCAGGTATGATCTTGACCACAGCTTGTACATTGGTAGAAATAAAAGAAGAATCAGCTGGCGGAATGCCTCCAATGGGTGGCGGAATGGGCGGAATGATGTAGAATTTACAAACATAAAAAAAGCCGCTTAATCAAAATTAAGCGGCTTTTTTTATACTTTAAAATGTGTGGTAAAGTTATGCTTTACACGCACATTTTCCCGGTTCACACTTAGCTGTTGTTTTTACATTTGATACAACTTCCGCTTTACAAGTGCATTTCCCCGGCTCACATTTTGTGCACTCTTTTGAAGCCATGTCAGTTTTACAGGTACATTTTCCGCCTTCACATTTGCATTCTCCACTTGCGATACATTTACATCCAACAACATGTGCAGTTTCCTTAGCAATTTCTTTTAAATCCATTTTACAAACCGGACAAGATCCTGCCACGTCATAGGTTTTTCCTTTTTCGCAATCCATAGGGCATTGAAAAACACTTGAAACCATTTCACCTTCTTCATGGTCATGATTTTCAATATTTTCCTTGTTTACTTCAACTTTTACTTCTTCTTTTTTAGTTTCCTTACAAGCAGTAAATAATACGGCGAAAGAAAATAATGCGACAAATACAAAAAGTGATTTTTTCATTTATTTTATTATTGGTTATTTTTTATAATTATAATTTGCTTAAATAATTGTGATTATGAATCCAATTCATTTAACAGGCGCCTAAATTAGTAAAAATTGGCAGTATTTATAATTTTGCCTGATAAAATTTTTATTTTTTATAACTATCTCAAAAATTATAAAGCAAAATAAAAAAACTTCCCGATTTGGGAAGCCTTTTTTAAGTATTTAGTTCAAAAAGGATTGTAAATTAATCTCTTCTTTCTCTAGGTTTTCTGTCTCTGTCACCACCACGATTATCTCTATCGCCTCCTCTGCTGTCTCTGCTGCTGTCACGTGGAGGTCTTTCTACAAATCCCTCTGGTTTTGGCAAAAGCGCTTTTCTGGAAACTTTGTCTTTACGTGTTTTTGGATCTTTACCAAAATATTTCACGTCAAACACATCACCCATATTTACAACGTCAGTAACATTGTCTGTACGTTCCCAGGCAAGTTCAGAAATATGCAATAACACTTCATTTCCTGGAGCGTCAAGATATTCTACAACGGCACCAAAATCAAGCATTTTAATTACTTTTACTTTGTAAACACCACCAACTTGAGGTTTGAAAAGCAAAGAATCAATTTTTGTTAAAACTGCATCTATTCCAGCTTGTTTTGTTCCTAAAATTTCAACAATGCCTTCTCCTGTTAAAGGATCTTCATTGATAACGATAGTACAACCTGTTGTTTTTTGCAATTCTTGAATCACTTTTCCACCAGGTCCAATTAAAGCACCAATAAAATCATTAGGAATTGTTCTGGTGATCATTTTTGGAGCATATGGTTTCACATCTGCATTAGGAGCCGCAATTGCTTCAGTTATTTTACCTAAAATATGTAAACGACCTGCACGAGCCTGCTTTAAAGCACTTACTAAAATTTCATAAGAAAGTCCTTTTATTTTGATGTCCATTTGACAAGCAGTAATCCCGTCAGCTGTACCTGTAACTTTAAAGTCCATATCACCTAAATGATCTTCATCACCTAAGATATCAGATAAAACAGCATATTTTTCACCATCGGAAATTAATCCCATAGCAATACCCGAAACTGGTTTTTTCATTTGAATACCTGCATCCATTAATGCCATAGTACCGGCACAAACAGTTGCCATTGAAGAAGAACCATTGCTTTCCAATACTTCTGAAACAATTCTTACGGTATAAGGACACTCGGCAGGAATCATTCCTTTTAATGCGCGTTGCGCTAAATTTCCGTGACCAACTTCACGACGGGAAGTTCCTCTTAACGGACGAGCTTCACCTGTAGAAAATGGAGGGAAATTATAATGTAAGTAGAATCTTTCTTCACCTTGGTGCGTTGGCATGTCAATTTGGTTTGCTTCTCTTGAAGTTCCTAAAGTAACTGTTGCCAATGCCTGGGTTTCACCTCTTGTAAAAATTGCGGAACCGTGTGTTGAAGGCAAATAATTTACTTCACACCAAATTGGGCGAATATCTGTAGTTTTACGTCCATCTAAACGCAAACCTTCATTTAAAGTTAAATTACGAACAGCGCTTTTTTCAGCTTTATCGTAATATTTAGAAATTAATTCTCCTTTTTCTTTCAATTCCTCTTCAGAAAAAGTTGCTTTAAATTCCTCTTTTATTTTTGCAAATGCATCACTGCGCTCATGTTTTGCACTTCCTGCTCTAGCGATGTCATATACTTTTTGGTAAGAAAAATCGTGGGCTTTTTTCTCCATTTCCTTATCCTCTTTTCCCATTTCGTATTCACGTGTTACCTTTTTACCAAAGGCTTCCGCTAAACGTACTTGTGCAGCACATTGAATTTTTATAGCTTCGTGCGCAAATTTAATGGCTTCTGCCATTTCTTCTTCACTGCATTCATCCATTTCTCCTTCAACCATCATCACAGAATCTGCTGAAGCGCCAATCATCATATCAATATCAGCTTCCAATAATTGTGCTCTACTTGGATTTATAATGAATTTTCCATTCACTCTTCCAACACGAACTTCAGAAATTGGTGTTTCAAATGGAATATCACTTAATTGTATTGCTGCCGAAGCGGCTAAACCAGCCAAAGCATCAGGCATTACGCTTTCGTCATGAGACATTAATTGCACCATAACTTGTGTTTCTGCATGGTAATCTTTTGGGAAAAGCGGACGTAAAACACGGTCTACCAAACGCATTGTTAACACTTCATTGTCACTTGGTCTTGCTTCTCTTTTGAAGAAACCTCCTGGGTAACGTCCTGCAGCTGCAAATTTTTCTCTGTAATCAACAGTCAATGGTAAGAAATCTACCGGACTTGCATCGTAATTAGATACAACTGTACCCAATAACATAGCATCGCCCATTCTTACAACAACTGAACCATGAGCTTGTTTAGCTAATTTTCCAGTTTCGATAGAGATGGTTCTTCCATCGCCTAAATCAATAATTTGTGTAAATACCTTAGGTATCATAAATAATTTTTTATTTAATTAAACAATTTGGTTTGTGTTGTTGTGTTGTGTGTTGCCCAATGAAAAGTTTAATTTGTTGCTTTTTTAATTTTCAAATAAGTTAAAAAAAAAGAGGCAAAAATAAGCCTCTTTTTCTTGAATTATTTTCTTATGCCTAATTCTTTAATTACCTCACGATATCTTACAATATCTGTTTTAATTAAATAATCAAGTAAATTTCTTCTTTTACCTACCAATCTTACCAATGAACGCTCAGTGTTAAAATCTTTACGATTTCTTTTTAAGTGTTCAGTTAAGTGATTAATTCTAAAAGTAAATAAGGCAATTTGCCCCTCAGACGAACCTGTGTTGGTGGCTGATTCACCGTGTTTTGCGAAAATTTCTTCTTTTTTCTCTTTAGTTAAGTACATGCTAACATTAATTTTTATTAATAATTTTTATGTATTGCTAAACCTTATGGCTTGCAGTCGGCAAATATACTATTATTATTATTGATTTACAATTAATTACAAGGCGATATTTTTATTTTCTAATTAACATGGAACCATTACAGGCAGAAATGTATTAACCACCTAAATATTATGCGATAAAATAATATTCTTATTGGAAATAAAAAAATTTGGATTGCTATTTCAGAAGCCGAACAATTGAATTGATTAAAAAAACGAGCCTTTTGGGGCTCGTTTTTCTTATTTTCTTACCGGTAAGTTTTGAATTAAATCAATGTATAAGTTAATTTGCTTTTTCAAATGTTTTCGTTCTACAATTTTATCCAGAAAACCATGTTCCAAAACAAATTCCGAACGTTGAAATCCTTCTGGCAAATCTTTTCCGGTGGTGTCTTTAACAACCCTTGGACCTGCAAAAGCGATTAAAGCATTTGGTTCCGCAATGTTTATATCGCCAAGCATGGCGTATGATGCCGTTGTACCACCCGTTGTTGGATCTGTGCACAATGAAATATAAGGAATATTCACCGCTGCAAGTTGTGCTAATTTAGCCGATGTTTTTACCAATTGCATTAAAGATAATGATGCTTCCTGCATTCTTGCACCGCCCGATTTTGATATCATTAAAAAAGGAACTTTGTTTTCTATGGAATAATCAATTGCTCTGGAAATTTTTTCGCCGACCACACTTCCCATAGAACCTCCAATAAAAGCAAAATCCATTGCGGCAACTACTAAATCCTTTCCATATGATTTTCCAACAGCCGTTCTTACCGCATCTTTAAGCTTTGTTTTTTCATAAGCTTCTTCTAACCTGTCGACATATTTTCTGCTGTCAGAAAATTTTAAAGGATCTTTAGAAACCATTTCTTTATCAAATTCTTTAAAGATATTATTGTCAAAAATAATTTCAAAATATTCGGCACTTCCTATTCTAACATGATAACCATCTTCGGGGCTAACGTAATAATTTTGTTTCAATTCAGCGGAATCAACAATTTTACCGCTTGGTGTTTTATACCACAAACCTTTCGGTACGTCTTTTTTATCTTCTGTAGGAGTTTGAATTCCTTTATCTTTTCTTTTAAACCAAGATGACATAACTATGTTGTTTTAGTGAAAATAAGAGGTGCAAATTACTAAAAAAAATAAAGAGAACATATAAAAATATGCTCTCTTTATGAAATTTTAGACGTAAGGCAAAGATCTATAATGTGTTAACGTTGTTTAAATCTTTAAAAGCTTGTATTAAGCGTGTTTTAAAAGTGACTTCACCTTCGCGCAACCATTTTCTTGGATCATAATACTTTTTATTTGGCTGATCAGCACCATCTGGATTTCCTATTTGCGTTTTTAAATAATCGATGTTGTTAACCATATAATCTCTAATTCCTTCAGTAAAAGCAAATTGAAGATCTGTATCAATATTCATTTTAATTACGCCATACCCAATAGCTTCTCTAATTTCTTCCAAAGTTGACCCTGAACCTCCGTGAAACACGAAATCTACCGGATTTACCCCTGTTTTATATTTATTTTGAATAAATTTTTGAGAATTGTCTAAAATTTTTGGTGTTAACTTAACATTCCCTGGTTTGTAAACGCCATGAACATTTCCAAAAGATGCTGCAATGGTAAAGCAATCGCTCACTTTTTTAAGTTCTTCATAAGCATAGGCAACCTCAACCGGTTGCGTATATAATTTTGAAGAATCAACATCAGAATTATCAACACCATCTTCTTCACCTCCGGTAATTCCCAATTCAATTTCTAAAGTCATCCCCATTTTAGTCATACGTTGAAGATATTTTTTACAAATTTCAATGTTTTCTTCAATAGGTTCTTCTGACAAATCTAACATATGTGAACTAAAAAGAGGTACGCCATTTTCTTTATAAAATTGCTCTCCGGCATCCAATAAACCATCAATCCAAGGCAATAATGATTTTGCGCAATGATCTGTATGTAAAATAACAGGAATTTCATAGGCAGTCGCTAATAAATGAACGTGTTTAGCGCCTGCAATGGCTCCTGCTATAGCTGCTTTTTGGTTAAGATTAGACAATCCTTTACCTGCGTTAAATTGAGCTCCACCATTTGAAAACTGAATAATTACAGGTGAATTCAACTCTTTTGCTGTTTCTAAAACAGCGTTAATTGTGTTCGATCCTGTAACATTTATCGCCGGTATTGCGAAATTTTTGGCTTTCGCCAACTTAAAAAGATCTTGTACCGTTTTTCCTGTAGCAACTCCTGGTTTAATTGTTTGACCCATAATATTATATATGTAGTTATTGTGAATTATTAAAGCAAAATTAATGAATTATCCCCTTTAAATAAACTTATGAATAGAAAAAAAACGAAATCGAAATAGTTTTATACCTCAGATTTAAAACGGATAACTTATCCCAAAATTATAAACGGTATGCGCTAAATTATAATTTTTAAACCATTTATTTCCTGCAGGAAGATATGGCTCGTACGTTTTAAATCCTAAATCCAAACGCAATAAAATAAAACTTAAATCGTATCTAAGTCCAACTCCTGTACCGATTGCAATATCTTTTACTGAGTTGATTCCTCTAAATTTAGCTTGCGATTCCGTTATTGACGCATTTGAAATGTCCCAAATATTACCTGCATCAACAAATAAAGCGCCATTTATACTGTTAATCACATTAAACCTATACTCTAAACTATTGATAAATTTAAGGTTTCCTACGTTAAACTCCAACCCACTTTTTGTTGATCCTGGACCTAAATCATAAATTTTCCAGGCTCTTAAATCGTTTGGTCCGCCAATAAAATAGCTTCTGCTAAAAGGGATTGTATTTGAATTTCCGTAAGGTACCGCCACTCCCAAAAAGCTTCTAAAAACCAGAACCGTTTTCTCCGACACATCCCAGAATTTTTTGTATTCCAAATCGACCCTGACGTATTGGGCGATTGGTATTCCAAACAGCGTTTTTTTATTGTTGGCGTCTCTATTTTTAGCCAAAAGTGTTGTTAGATTTCCTGATGCACCAACGCGTGATCTGAAAAATGAAAAATCGGTATCTTTATAATTTTCGCTATTGTTATAGGTAAATGTATAGACCATTAAAGGAACCAAAACATCTTCAGTAATAATATTGTAACGGTTTCTGATATTCCTAACAATTTTATATTCTGTCGGATTGCTTTCCTCAAAATTTGCATCAATTTTGGTGTCAATAAACCCGATAACATCATTGGTCGTTAATGTATCATTAAAATAGGTATTGGCGATAAACTGAATTTCATTAAATTCAGATTTGTAAATATTAAAGTAAGAATCAATATTCAAATTTTTAATAAATTGTGCGTTTAGCAACTGAAAACTGTGATTTTTTGTTTTTGATGACACCCAAGTATAATCCACAATTCCCGTAAATATTTGTTTATCCAGGCCAATATTTTTTTGCAAACTTGTACCCAAAGTGAAAATTGTTTTTGGAGCCATGCGTTTCGGAATTAATTTTTCAAATTTAACCGGAAAAACAAATCTTGGAAGTTCCAATGAAATATCGCCTCCAATTTCCCATGCATTCAATAATTTTGCGTTATCGGCCGCATCTTTTGAATCTAAAAATGAACCTTGTATAGAAAATTTCAATAATTCAGCTCCCCTAAAAATATTTCTGTCTAAAAATGAAAGTTTTCCTGAAATTCCCAGTTGCCTGATATTTGAATGCGTCAGTTCTGTATTAATTCCTACGGAATACTTCTTAAGAGGCGATAAATAAATGGAAGCTTCCAACATATCATTTTCCAATTCTTCATATTTTATGTCAACTGTCCTGAAATTTTGAAGACCTCTTATATTTTTGCGTGTTAGCTCTCTAGTGTCGTCTCTATAAATATCATTTGGCTCAATAAAAATTGAATTCAATAAATACTTCGGATTGTATCTTAATTTTTCCTGTGCATAAAATGAAAATTCGTTGTAATTTAAACTGTCTTTTATTGAATTATCACCAGAGCTGTTAAAGGAATAATCGGTATAAATATTAACTTTTTGAATTTTTTGGACTTTAAATGGAACGGAACCTGTATTGCCATCGATAAGCAGCTCGACATCCGATTTATAATCGGTGGCTGAAGTATCAACTTCAAAAGTGATTGCATTTTTATAAAACCGATAAACTCCTGAATTTCTAAATAAATTGGTTAACCTGTTTTGCTCATTAACAAATGATGAAAGTCTAAATTGATTTCCTTCCTTAATATGGGATTTGGCTTTATGAATCTCATAAATAGAGTCTAAAACTGCCGATTGTATGTTTGTTGTAATGCTGTCTAAATGATTGGGCTTGTCTGTGATTACCTTATATTCAACAGCAATTTTCTTATTTTTCAAAGGATGCTCTTCAAATTCTGCTTTAGCATTAAAATAACCTTCATTGTAATAATGTTGCGTTAAGTTCTTAACCGTTTGGGCAGCTTTTTTTGAATCGAAAATAACGGGAGGTTCGCCATTTTTTAGTATCCACTGATGCATTTTATATTTAAAATTCCGAACACCGCGCGTTTGTTTTTCAGAAAATACACCGGTTGTGAAATTATACCAGCCCAGATTGTCTAATTTCCAAACGTCAAAATCGGCTTCAAAATTTTTGTTTCCTAAATTATAAAAATGCAACGGTAAGGCAACACCAAGCACTGAGGTATTGGGACGTTGAACAATATAATCGTTTATTTCGTCGCTAGCATTTTTTTTATCGTTAACTATAACTTTGTTTTTTACAAGCAGAAATTCATTTTCAGCAACATACTTCACTGAATTACACGATGAAAAACCAAAAATTAAACCTGCGAAAATTAATAATATTATAAAATTGGTTTTCAATAAATAAGCGTTTAAATTTGTTTCAAAAGTATAACTTTTCAATGGTTTAAAAAATTACTATTTTTTAAAAATAAATTAATGAGTTTAAGCAAAAATCAATTAAAAACAATAACGAGCCTAAATCAAAAAAAGTACCGAACCGCACATCATTTATTTGTTGCTGAAGGCACTAAAATTGTAGCTGAATTTTTAAACTCAAATTTTGAATTGGAACAGTTATTTTGTGTTGACAAAACCAGCTATAAAAATTTAGAGAAAGTTACTGAAATTTCTGAAACCGAATTAAAAAAAATAAGCACTTTGGTTACGCCAAATAACGTACTGGCACTTTTTAAGATTCCTTCAATAGCGCCTTCCGTAAAATCGGGTTTAATTGTTGCTTTGGATGAAATTAATGACCCGGGAAATTTAGGCGCAATTATTAGGTTGTGCGATTGGTTTGGGGTGGATCAATTGGTTTGCTCAACCAATACGGCAGATTGCTATAACCAAAAGGTGGTGCAATCTTCCATGGGTTCTTTGGCCAGAGTATCGCTAATTTATACGGATTTGGAAACCTATTTACAAAACTCCATTTTACCAAAATATGCTGCGGTTATGGATGGTGAAAATGTATATAAAAGCAAATTGCCCGCAAGTGCGGTGTTGGTGATGGGAAATGAAGCAAACGGCATTCGGGAATCAATTTTAAAATTAACAACCAATACCATTTCAATACCAAGATTTGGCGAATTAAAACAAACCGAAAGTTTAAATGTAGCGACTGCTGCCGCAATTTTATTGAGTGAATTTAAGCGATTGACTTAAGCGCTTAATGAAAAGCAAGTTTGATAAAAACGCCTCTTGTTCCAAAATAATCAACTTGTCCAGTCCACTGACTGTTTGGGTTGTTGTCCCTAACCAATTCATCATTTATGGCAAAAACGCCTCTTATTGAAGGTGAAAAAATAAAGTAAGGCAAATATAAATCTACGCCAATTCCAAGTTCATAGGAAAAATTATTCTTTTTGGTTCTGAATTCTCCATCAGAATTATCATCGGGATTGTCCTGATTGCTGGAGAAATTATAATCGTAAGAAACGCCGCCCACAACATAAGGCCGCATATTATCCAATCTGTCCGTATTAAATTTCAGCAATAGCGGAATTCTAAAATAGGTTGAATTTACTTCTCTTATGCTGTCTTTTTGGCCCCCATAAATATGGGTAAACGCCAATTCTTTTGTATTACTTGACAGCCCGGGCTCTAACCTTAAACTAATATTTTTATGCAAACGTAAATCACCAATAAGTCCCACTTCAAAACCGATGCTGGGTGTTGAAACTATAAAAACATCGTTTGTTTTGTACGATATTTTATAATCTTTTTTATTCAATCCTAAATAATATCCCCAAAATATCTGTTGTTTATCCCAATTTTGTCTGTATTGGACAATATCTTTTTTTTGGGCCTTTAAATTGTTTATTGAAAAGACGACCAAAAAAGCAACAACAAATACTTTTCTCATATATTATTTTTTTGCAATATAAATTGAAGCAACCCCAAATGTTTGCGGTTTATTTTCAATAGCTATAAACCCAATTTTATGCAAAATATTGTTGAAGGCTTGTCCGTAAGGAAAAGAAGCTGCGGAATCCGACAAATATTGATATGCCACTTTGTCTTTTGAAAACAATTTTCCAATGGAAGGCAAAATGAATTTAGCGTAAAATTTATACCCTTGTTTGAACGGCGTTTTGGCAGGAATTGAGGTTTCCAATACCACAAAAATTCCTCCCACCTTTAAAACTCTATAAATTTCGGCCAATCCTTTTTCAAGATTTTCAAAATTCCGAACACCAAAAGCAACCGTAACGGCATCAAACGAATTGTCTTCAAAAGGCATCTTTTCAGAATCTGCAAGCACCATTTTTATGGTATTGTTTAACTGAAGTTTTTCAATTTTTTTTCGTCCAACTTCAAGCATTCCGTCAGAAATATCCAAACCAACAATTTTTGAAGCTTTTGTTTTGGCTAAATTGATAGCCAAATCGCCTGTTCCTGTGGCTATGTCCAAAATGGAATCGGGATTTGTTTTTCCAACAATTTCAACAACTTTGTTGCGCCATTTAACATCAATCCCAAAAGAAATAACACGATTTAAACCGTCGTATTCATTGGAAATGGCATCAAACATTTTAGTGACTTGCTCTTTTTTGCTAAGATTTGAATCTTTGTACGGTGTAACTTTTTCTGCCATAGCCAATTTAGTAGTTAACCGCGACAACTTCATTAATTTTTCCGGGAATAAGTTGCTTCAACATATTTTCAATTCCGTTTTTTAAGGTAATTGTTGATGATGGACAACCGCTGCAGGCGCCTTGTAATATGACGTTTACTGTTTTTGAAGATGGTGAATAAGACTGAAACATGATATTTCCGCCATCGGCTGCAACAGCCGGTTTTATATATTCTTCTAAAATGTCAATAATTTGTTTGGAAACATCATCAAGTTCTATATCAGGCATATAAACTTCTGAAACTTTTTGTGGAACTGCGGTAGCCAAAGCAATTGTTTTTCCGTCGGCAATAAACTGTCTGATAAAACTTCTTATTTCAACAGTTATTTCATTCCATTCCGCAAGGTCATTTTTTGTGACTGAAACATAATTTTCGGAAATAAACACTTCTTTCACAAAAGGAAAATTAAATAATTCAACAGCCAAAGGTGAGTTTTTAGCTTCTTCACTGTTTTTAAATTCTAAATCGTTTTCCACCAATTTTATGTTAGCCACAAACTTTAAAACTGTAGGGTTTGGCGTTGATTCCGCATATACTTCAACCGGATTTTTTTTCGGTGCAGTTTCTTCTGAAACCAAAACACCGCCTTCATTCAGGTAATTTTCAATTTGTTCTTTCACTTCATCTTGCACATCGCTCCATTCCACGATCGGAAATCGCTCAAGCGCAATAAAATTTGCAGAAATATAAACACGTTTTACAAATGGCAAATAAAATAATTGCTGTGCCAAAGGTGAATTTTTAGCTTCGTCAATATTGTTGTATTGATGGCTTCCACTTGTTAAAATATCGTTTGAAGTAAACTTAAGTATCGTAGGTATATTTGTTTTTTCTATTTTAAGCGTTCTGTTTTTCATCTGTTTAAATTTTATTTTAGCGGTAACAGCTGCTGTTCGCTATTAACCATTCCTTCCTGTATCAAAATTTGTTATGCTCGTTTCATTTTTAATAGTTTGTGCAAAAATACATAAAACATCTTTCATGTACTTGGTTAAAAATAAAAAACGCCTCAAGATTGAGACGTTTATTTTAAGCTTTTATGGTTAGTTTAAAGATTCAATACCAAAGTTGCTGTAAATTTTGATGTCTCAAAATCTAACTCGGCTGAATCCACATCATTGCTTTGAGGATAAAAATTATAAGGGGCGGTATTGGTCGAATTTTGGTAGGCGAAATCCAATTTACCTCCTCTAAATTTATAACCTGCTCCCAATGAGAATCCTTCCAAATTGTCAGAATCTAAAGCGTTTTTATATGGACTGTTTTCAAAATGATAGCCACCTCTTACAGAGAAATTATCAAAACGCCATTCTGTTCCTATTCGCAACTCGCCCACATTTTCCAAATCGGTATCAAAGGCTTGATTTTCCTCAATAAAATCAGCGTTGCTTAATTTGATGTTGCTGAAATTTTTATAGCTGTAATCAACACTTATTAGTCCGTTATCGTTAAAAATATAAGCCAAACTTCCGGTTAATTTGCTAGGCGTCCTTAACTTATAATCAAATGCATTTAATCCTGAATATTCATTGGTAAATAGCACGTCGTTTTTATAGACATCTTCATCATATTCCAAAAAATCTTCAGAAAGGCTGTACCAAACCGGTGATTGATACGCCAATCCTAAACGCACATTTTCACTTGGTTTTAAAATTGCACCAAAATTAAAGGAAACACCGTTGCCATAGGTTAATAATTCCTGTTTAGAGGACACATCTAAAGTATTGTTGTTTCCGTCGTTGTTATATTCTTCTGTTAATGTTCGTTGGAAATATTCAACATCATAGGTATTTATGGCAGCTCCAAGATATAAATTGTCATTGTTTTGCGCGGCAAACGTAAATGAATATTTACCGTTTTTTCCATCTGTAAAATTTTCAAAATATTGATTTTCAGCATTTACATAAACAACCGGGTCATGATCATAAAAGTCTGTTAATGGTGAATAACCGCTATTTCCTTCGGCAATCCAAAAATTTTCAAAATCATTGGCAATGCTGTAGTTAAATCCTAAGGCAATATTGCTCCATTCGGAGTTATTGCCATAACCTCTGAAAACAAATACACCACCTGCTTGCGATAAATTTGTGAAATCATTTTCAAATTGGGTATTGTTTCCATAAAAACCAGCCATAGTTTTGGTATTTCTGTTGTTTAATGAAATCGCAAATTCGCTTTTCAAAAATACGGCTGCACCTGCCGGATTTATTTCCATGGCCGACAAATCGCCGCCCAAAGCGCCAAAAGCGCCGCTCATTGCATTGTAACGTGCGGTACCGTTTATGTTTTCTTTTGAAAATAATACACCAACATCATTATACCCTAATGTTTGCGCATTTAAAATATAACCAAAGCAAAGCAATGTTGCCGTAAAATATAATTTTTTCATACTTTTTCGAATTATTTAAACCTAAATATTTTTAATTATTCCTTCTTGAATTGCTTCTTGAAGATGAACTTGAAGAAGATGATTGGGATGAACTGCTTCGGCTTTCGGTATTTGAGCTTCTGTTTGCAGAAGAATTTTCATTCCCAGAACTTCTTGTATTGTATGAATCGTTGTTCGTATTATTCTCTCTTCTAACAGTGTTTGTGTTACTTTCTCTTCTGACATTATTTGAAGTGACATTCGAATTTTGATTACCAGAATTGTTTGGATTTACCCGAACCACTGAATTTGGGTTCCTGTTATTCGATGATGCGCGCTCATTGGAATAATACCTCATATTATCTGGTGAAAAATTATAAGATGAATTCCTTCTGGTTGATGAAGAACGTTGAATCGTATTGTTTGAACCTCGTTGAATTGTATTGTTTGATCTTGTTGGCTGTCTGTCAATATTATTATTTCTGTTAATATTGTTGTTTCTGTTTAAATTTCCATCCGTAGTTCTTCTGGTAGACGTGTTGACATTTCATCTCGACGAGTTATTTTGCACGCTGCTTCTTCTGCTTAAAGTTGATGAATTTGTGTTGTCATATGACCTAATTCCAGTATTTCGGCTAGTTCTTCTTCCATAACTTTCATACCTGTCATAATAGTTAGGATAATTGTTGTAATAAGAACCGTAAGGACTGTAATAATTCCCATAATATCCGTAATAGTATGGGCTGTATCCATAAGAATAATAAGGATTGTAATAATTGAATCTCCAAGGATTGTAATAATATGGGTAATAATTGTAATAAGGTTCATAAAACGGATTGTACCAGTAATAACTCGGACTCATATAGCCGTAACCGCTGTTGATGTTAATTACAACATCTCCATCATATCCCCAAGGTTCATTGTAATTTGTGTATAATTCATCATCCTGAACTGTAGCATCATCGTAATAATAATCATCAATATCTGTAAAAGTATCCTCTTGTTTTAAATTTTGTAAATCTTCCAATTGTTGGGAAAAATAATTTTTATCGAAATTAGATTGATTTTCAACAATTACCACCTCATTATTAGGCTGATTATTTGAAGAATAAATGCCGTCATCGTCACCATTGTAAGAACCTTGATAGGTACCACAAGAATTTAAACTGGCAAAAAAAACCATTACAAGGCCAATTTGTAAGTTATTTAGGTTAATTATTTTTGAAGCTTTCATAATCAGTTGTGGTTTTTATTGTTGAACTATCTAAAAAAAACTAATTTTGTCGAAATTAATAATTTTCATTAAAATAGGCACAATATTTATGCCAAACTTTTGAATATGAGCAAGAATTTAACAAAGAGAGAAACCGACTATTCCAAGTGGTATAATGAGCTTGTGGTTAAAGCTAATTTAGCAGAAAACTCGGGCGTTAGAGGCTGTATGGTTATTAAGCCTTACGGCTATGCAATTTGGGAAAAAATGCAAGCGGAATTGGATAGAATGTTTAAGGAAACAGGACACGAAAATGCTTACTTTCCACTCTTTGTTCCCAAAAGCATGTTTGAAGCTGAAGAGAAGAATGCAGAAGGATTTGCCAAAGAATGTGCCGTTGTAACGCATTATCGATTAAAAAATGATCCAGACAGGCCTGGAAAACTGATGGTTGACCCAAATGCAAAACTGGAGGAAGAATTGATTGTTAGGCCAACAAGTGAAGCAATTATTTGGAGCACCTATAAAGGATGGATTCAATCATATCGTGATTTACCGCTATTAATTAACCAATGGGCAAATGTTGTGCGCTGGGAAATGCGTACCCGTTTATTTTTGCGTACTGCGGAATTTTTATGGCAAGAAGGCCATACTGCACACGCGTTGGAAACAGAAGCCATCAAAGAAGCGGAGTTGATTTTGGATGTTTATGGCAATTTTGCTGAGAATTTTATGGCTATGCCCGTAATAAAAGGTTTAAAAACAGAAAGTGAACGATTTGCAGGTGCTTTGGAAACCTATTGCATTGAAGGATTAATGCAGGACGGAAAAGCATTACAGGCAGGAACTTCTCACTTTTTAGGCCAAAATTTCGCAAAAGCATTTGAGGTGAAATTTACTTCAAAAGAAGGAAAACAAGAATATGTTTGGGCAACATCTTGGGGTGTTTCCACTCGATTAATAGGCGCTTTAATTATGACACATTCTGATGACTTAGGCTTGGTACTTCCTCCAAACCTTGCGCCAATTCAAGTCGTAATTATTCCTATTCATAAAACTGATGAGCAATTAGACGCCATTTCAGCTAAAATTAATAAAATTGTTACCGAATTGCGCAAAAAGGGAGTTTCCGTAAAATATGACGACAGAACGGCCTATAAACCAGGCTGGAAATTTGCTGAATACGAACTAAAGGGAGTTCCTTTGAGAATTGCGATGGGGCCGCAAGATTTAGAAAATGGCACCTTAGAAATTGCAAGAAGAGATACCCTTGAAAAACAAAATATATCTCAAAATACTGTTGTTGAATATGTTGAAAAAACATTGAAAGAAATTCAAGATAATTTATATCAAAAAGCGTTACAATATAGAGAGACGCATATTACAGAAGTTAATTCATTTGATGAATTTAAAGAAGTGCTAAATACCAAAGGCGGATTTATTTCAGCACATTGGGATGGCACACCAGAAACCGAAGAAAAAATTAAAGATTTAACAAAAGCAACGATTAGATGTATTCCTTTAAATAATAAAATTGAGGCAGGAAATTGCGTGTTTACTGGGGAAAAATCAACTCAAAGAGTATTATTTGCAAAAGCTTATTAATTTTCTGAAGAAATATTTTGCAGTATTAAAAATAGTTGTATTTTTGCATCCGCATTGACAAAATAGAATCGTCAATAATTACATAATGGTCCGTTCGTCTAGGGGTTAGGACGCCAGGTTTTCATCCTGGTAACAGGGGTTCGATTCCCCTACGGACTACAAAAAAGTTAAAAAAAATAAAAATGGCAAATCACAAGTCAGCATTAAAGAGAATTAGAAGCAATCGCGCTAAGCAATTAAGAAATAAATATCAGCATAAAACAACTCGTAATGCTGTTAGAAACTTACGTGCTGCGACCGAAAAGGAAGAAGCTGTAGCGTTATTTCCAAAAGTAGTGTCAATGCTAGATAAATTGGCTAAAAAGAATGTTATCCACAAAAATAAAGCGGGTAACTTAAAATCTAAATTGGCTAAGCACGTAGCTGCTTTATAAAATTTTTAATCTACAATTTAAAAAAAGCATCCATATTGTGGATGCTTTTTTATTTGGGATAATTTGAGTTTCTCAATTGAAATACCTACCACTCATAAGTTTTGTTGGCATCAAGTCTGATAAATATAAAAAGCAATATCGTAAATCCCCAAAGTGCAGAACCTCCGTAACTAAAAAACGGCAACGGAATTCCAATAGTTGGTACCAAGCCAATTACCATTCCTATATTTATAAGGAAATGCATAAAGAATATAGCGGCAATGCTGTAGCCGTAAATTCTGCTGAATTTAGATTTTTGTTGCTCAGCCTTGCTGATAATTCTTAGTAAAAAGGCTATAAACAGCAATATTACAAATGCGCTGCCAAGAAATCCCCATTCTTCACCAACTGTGGTAAATATATAATCTGTATTCTGTTCCGGCACAAAATCACCTTGAGTTCGTTCGCCATCTAAAAATCCTTTGCCAAAAAAACCGCCAGAAGCAATTGTGGTGACCGATTGGTTTGTATTGTAGCCTACACCTTTCATATCAACAGTTTTACCAAGTATAATGTTAAATCTATCTCGGTGATGTTGCTCAAATACCTGATTAAAAACGAAATCAACGCTAAAAATAAACAATGCCGAAATAAGGTAAATGCCCAATATTTTTATCCATCCTTTTTTAAAAGCCCTTAATCTGTAAAAAACAAAAAATAGAACAATACCAACGAACAATACCAAGGAGCTTATCAGGGTTACTGTATAACCTAAAAACAGTGTAATTACAAAAAGAAATAAAGCAATAAATCCGACTGTAATGTAATGAATAGGCAATCCTTCTCTGTACAATACAAAAATAAACGCAACATAAACAAGTGCTGAACCTGGATCTGGCTGCAAAATTATCAGAAATGCCGGAAAAATTAAGACCAACAACGCCTGTACCTGAACGCTGACCTTTTTCAAATTAAACTGTTTATCACTCACCATTTTGGCTATAGCCAATGCTGTTGCCGCTTTTACAAATTCAGAAGGCTGAAGACGAAAGCTTCCTATTGCGTACCAGGAGGTTGATCCGTTAATGTTTTTGCCTAAAACAAAAAGTCCTGCGAGCAGCGCCAGAAAACTTACGTAAATAATTGATGCGTATTTTTCGTAAAATTTGGCTTCAAACATTAAAATTAGCAAGATAATAGGAAAGCTGAGTCCTATCCATATAAGCTGTTTTCCATACTCAGTTGAAAAATTCAATAAATCAAATTGAGTTTCGCTAATTGTTGCAGCATAGATATTAATCCATCCTAAAAAGATAAAAACGAAATAAAACAGGACCAAAATCCAATCAATTCCGTGAAATATATTGTCTTTTCTACTTCGCACCCCTTAATAGTTCTTGATACTGTTTGTCATATTCTTCCTGAATGCTTCCCTCAAACATTTTTTCCTCAACCAACGGCCTTGAAGTTTTACCGTTTAAGTATTTTTCAATCATTAATGTTGCAATTGGTCCAGCCCATCTGGCTCCCCAATAGCCATTTTCAACAAAAACTGCAATGGCTATTTTCGGATTGTCTTTTGGAGCAAAAGCAATAAATATGGAATGGTCTTGCCCATGAGGATTTTCAGATGTTCCTGTTTTGCCACAAATCTGGATTCCTTCCACCATAGATCCTCTTGCGGTACCTCGAGGATTGTCAAAAACATCAAATAA
>Ga0156193_156_pt1 | contig 79165 bp, 85 predicted proteins | sample RifCSPlowO2_12_FD_107846 | JGI IMG/M metagenome (GOLD analysis project Ga0156193, IMG submission 107846) | Flavobacteria bacterium RIFCSPLOWO2_12_FULL_35_11
AAAAAAGCAGCAGGACAACCACTTTCCGCAGCATTGGTTTACGCTATTTTGAATGGAAAATCCTAACGAAAATCAACCGCATCGGCATTTTAAAATTTACAAACCTTATGGTTATTTGAGTCAGTTTGCGAACCATGACATCAGCAAACACAAGAAAAAATTATTGGGTGAATTTTACCCATTTCCGGAAAAAATAATGGCAATTGGAAGGTTGGATGAAAAGTCGGAAGGTCTTTTATTGCTTACCACCGATGGAAATATGAGCGAATTGGTAAGAAGCAACAACGTAGAAAAAGAATATTTTGCCGAAGTTGACGGTGACATTACTTCAGAAGCCATTGAAGCCCTAAAAAATGGCGTAGAAATTGGTTTTGGCGGGATAAAATATACCACAAAACCTTGCGAAGTTTATAAATTAAATGAAATTCCAAATCTGCCCGAAAGAGGAAAAAAATTAAGGGATAATCGGCACGGTCCAACAAATTGGGTTTCCATCACTTTAATTGAAGGAAAATTTAGGCAAGTTCGAAAAATGACTGCCGCTACAGGTTTTCCAACTTTAAGATTGGTGAGAGTTCGCGTTGGAACCATTCATATAAACGATATGAAAGCAGGTGATGTGGAGGAAATCAGGAATTTCGATTTACGATTTTAGATTTACGATTCACAAATTTTAGATATTATTAATCTTTTTTCTTTTCTCTATTATCTTTTTTTTTTCAACTTTTCACTTTAAAAAAAATCATTACCTTGTAATTCTCAAACGAAAACTAACCAATACGATGATTACACTTCAAATAAACGGGAAAAAACACCAAATTGATGTTGCTCCCGAAATGCCTTTGCTTTGGGCAATTAGAGATATTGTTGGACTTACAGGAACAAAATATGGCTGCGGAATCGGCGTATGCGGCTCATGTAAAGTATTGCTGGACAATTCGCCGGTGCAATCGTGTATGATTCCAGTTTCGGCTGCTGAAGGTAAAAATGTAATAACTATTGAAGGTGTTTCAGAAAATTTGCAACTCTTGCAAGCCTCTTGGACAGCCTTAAATGTGCCTCAATGCGGATTTTGCCAGCCAGGACAATTGATTGCGGCGACTGCTTTGCTCGACAAAATTAGCGAGCCGACCGATGAAGAAATTAATGAGGCCATGATTGGAAATATATGCCGATGCGGCACTTATCAGCGCATAAAAAGTGCCATTCACCGAACTGTTGAACTTAAAAAACAAGGTTAGTTATGAATCCAATTAGAAATATAAGTCGTAGAACTTTTGTAAAAAGTGTTGGTTTGGCATCTGGCGGATTGATATTGGCCTGCAATACTTCTGTTTTTTCAGATAAAGAAACAGCAGAAAATAAAGATCTAGCCAATTTTAACCCAAATTTATTTGTTCAGTTAAACTCCGACGGAAGCTTAATCTTAATTGCATCACGTTCAGAAATGGGAAATGGCGTAAGAACTTCTTTAACCTCGGTTATTGCTGATGAAATGGATGCTGACTGGACGAAAGTTATCGTACAACAGGCAGTTGGCGACGCAAAATATGGCGATCAAAATACCGATGGCTCAAGAAGTGTTCGTTATTTATACGAACCGATGCGGAAAATTGGCGCGATGGCGAGAGCCATGTTAATTTCGGCAGCAGCGCAAACCTGGAAAGTTCCTATGACTGAATGTACCGCCGAAAACCATGTTGTATTGCATTCAAGCGGAAAAAAAATAGCCTATGGCGATTTGGTGGAAATAGCAAAAAATTTGGAAGTTCCAACCGAAATAACCTATAAAAATCCGAAAGATTTCAAGTATATCGGCAAAAAATTAAGAGGCGTTGATGTTGAAGAATATGTAAACGGAAGCGCCATTTTTGGATTGGACAAGCGGTTACCAAATATGAAGTTTGCGGCTATGCAACGCTGCCCGGTAACTTTCGGAACCGTAAAATCTTTTGATAAAACCGCTGCTATGAAGGTAGCGGGAGTTATTGATGTGATTGAAATTCCAAGAATTGAAAAACCTTTTGGAACATTGGGCGGTATCGCAGTGATTGCCTCAAATACCTGGGCGGCTTTCAAAGGAAAAGAGGCCTTAAAAATTGAATGGAATTTTGGCGATAATGTGGCATACGATTCAGAAAAGTATATGAAACAAATTACTGGGAATGTCCACAAACAAGGAAAAGTCGGTAAAGATGTCGGCAATGTAAATAAGGCTTTTAAAAATGCCCATAAAACCATTGAAAGCACTTTTCAATTGCCACATTTGGCTCATGCGCCTATGGAAGTTCCGAATGCTGTGGCTTGGGTTCAGGGCGATTCCTGCGAAGTTTGGGCACCAACCCAGGATCCGCAATCTGCCAGAAAAGAAGTTGTTGATTATTTAGGAACTACGGAAGAAAAAGTCACCATCAATGTGACATTTTTAGGCGGCGGATTCGGACGGAAATCAAAACCCGATTATGTGGTTGAAGCAGTTGCGATTTCAAAAGCAATGAATGCGCCCATTCAGGTTGTTTGGACCAGAGAAGATGACATCAAACATGGGTATTACCATACCGTAAGTTCCCAATATTTAAAAGCGTCACTTGATAAGCAAGGAAATGTTACCGGTTGGCTGAATCGATTTGCGCTTCCTTCAATTGCTTCAACATTTTCACCGGGAGTGGATTATCCGGCCGGATTTGAAATTTCGAGCGCTGCGAATGTACCGTTTGACATAAAAAATATGAAAGTTGAAGTTGGACAATCACCTGCCCATGTGAGAATTGGCTGGTTGCGTTCGGTAATTAACATTCCGCACGGATTTTCACAAAATGTTTTTGCTGATGAGTTGGCTGTTGCCGCAGGCAAAGATCCGCTTGAATTTCGGTTGAACTTAATAGGAGAAGATCGCATTGAAGAAACCGAAGATCCTATAAAATACAATACGGCACGATTGAAAAACGTACTAAAATTGGCTGCCAAAAATGCGAATTGGGGAAAACCGCTTCCCGAAGGTCACGCTTATGGCTTGTCGGTTCATTACAGTTTTTACTCTTATGTGGCCTCTGTGGTTGAAATTTCAATGATTGATAATAAAGTGAAAGTTCACAATGTTTATACAGTCATAGATTGCGGAACTGTGGTAAATCGCGATACGGTTAAAGCACAATTGGAAGGCGCCGCCATTTTTGGAATGTCCTTGGCATTTTATGGTAAAATTACCGCTAAAAATGGTGCTATTGAGCAAAGCAATTACAGCGATTATAAAATGATTCGCATGAATGAAATTCCTAAAGTTCACGTGGAAATAGTGGAAAGCACCGAAAATCCAACTGGTGTCGGCGAACCAGGCGTTCCTGTAATTGCGCCTGCAATTGTAAACGCCATTTATAAATTAACCGGGAAAAGATATTACAATTTACCCTTGTCTGATTATGGATTGGTCTGATTTTAGTTGAAAGTTGAAAAGTTAAAAGTTAGAAGGTTTTAAAAAAAGTAAATAAACGATTAAACAAATAAACGCTTTAACAACTAAATGAACAATTGGATTGAATTATTGCAGGAGTTTAAACGAAAAAAGCAGCCTGTAGCATTGGTTACGGTGACAAAAATTTTAGGATCGGCGCCTTGTAAACTGGCTTCAAAAATGATTGTCACCAAACAAAAAGAAATCTACGGAACCATTGGCGGCGGAAAATTGGAATTTCAGGTGATGGACGAAGCCGTTGTTGCCATTCAAAAAAATAAAACAACAGCGTTGTCCTATACGTTGGGTCCGGAATTTGAGCAATGCTGCGGCGGAAAAGTGGAATTAATTATTGAACCTATGAACCAATCTCCCGAATTGTATCTTTTTGGCGCCGGACATATCGGTGTTGAATTATGCCATATTTTAAAAAACACGCCATTCAATATTACCTTATTGGATATCCGAGAAAATTGGAAAAACACCATTGAAATAGACAAATCAATTACGTATATCGACATTGTTTTTGATTTTTACAAGCAATTTATCACCTGGGGGCCAAATTGTTATGTCGCCATTATGACTCACGACCATAAATTGGATTTTGAAATAACTGCCTTGGCCCTGCATTCCGAAACAAAATACATTGGACTGATTGGCAGCAAAACAAAAAAAAACAAATTCAATAATTTACTGAAAAAGGAACTTAATTTTGAGCCGGGAATTTCTCCTGTCCATTGTCCGATTGGCCTGGATATCGGCGGTTTTACGCCCAAAGAAATTGCCATCAGCATTGCTTCGGAATTACTGAAAGAATATTATGGAAAATGAGACTGTTTTTGTCCTGCTCGCAGGCGGAAAATCAGATCGGATGGGTGTGGATAAAGGCCTGCTTAAATACAAACATACTTTTTGGATTTTAGAGCAACTGAATCGCATCTCAAAAACAAGCGTTAAAACAGTTTACATCGGACTGGGTTACCATTCCCTGCACTATTTTGATGCGATTTCCTGGTTTAAAACTGCATTGACCAATGATGAAGATTATCAAGGCTTAAAAATAAAAACCATTGTTAATCCAACACCTGAATTGGGCTCATTTTCTACACTTCAAACGGTATTAAAAAATATAAATTCCGGTTGCGATGTGCTTGTAAGTCCGATAGATGTTCCACTTTTAAATACAGATGAATTGAACAAAATCATTGCTGCAAAAAACAACATTGTGATGCCAAATTTTGAAGGCAAAAACGGCCATCCAATAAAAATGGGTGCCAGTTTTTGGCGAAAACTGGTTTCTTTAAATGTTTCTGAGGAGAATTCGCGTCTGGATCTGCAGATTAAAAAAGTCAATCCTGAAGAAATTTCAATTATTAAAGTAAAAGACGCTTCAATCTTAAAAAACTTAAATACCAAAACAGCCTGGATTTCCTTTTTGAATGAAGAAGAAAAGTGATCTTGTTTTTGATTTCAAATCCTATCCCCTAACCCTTTCCAAAGGAAAGGAAGTTTGGTTGAAATAAGAATAGAATTTACAATAAAAAACTTTTAACTAAAAACTAAAAAAGCAGCTTAATGTTTTCATAAGTATTTTCAAGGGCCAGCTTAACTTCAGCCTCATTTTTAAAAATAACCTGTTCAATGCCTTCTTCTGATTGTGGCGTTAATTCACCAACAAAATCGGTGTGCATCAAAAACCAATAGGTCGTTTTTAAAATGGTTTTGCCTTTTTCTTGATAAATATGATAAGTGGTTTCCAAAGATTGTATAATTTGAAGATTTTTAATGCCGCATTCTTCTTCAACTTCCCGAATAGCGCATTCTGAAACAGATTCTCCATTGTCCAATTTTCCTTTTGGCAAATCCCATTTGTTAAAACGGTAAATAAAAAGCACTTCATTATTGGCATTTAAAACCTTCCCTCCTGCCGCTTCTTGCCTTTTAAAATAGGTTTGAAACTCGCCCCAACATGCTGATAAGTTTTCACAAAACAGCGTAATTCCTGCCAATTTATTCTGAAAAATTTGCGCCACAATTTCATCAACCTGGACACTTTCAAAATGAACCAAGTTAAAATTTATTGCATTTTTCTTAGTATCTGTCAAAATTATTGGACAGTCATTCACAAAAACTTTATACATTTGCGGTATGATTTTGAACAAAGATACTGCAAAAAAAACAGCTGCACTTTTGTTGCAGATAAAAGCAATTAAATTACAGCCAAATGACCCATTTATCTGGGCTTCAGGATGGAAATCGCCGATATATTGCGACAACAGAACTACGCTTTCTTTTCCTGAAATACGGACTTATATAAAAGAAAATATTGCGAAAATTATTGAACAGGAATACGGAAAGCCTGATGTAATTGCAGGTGTTGCCACTGGCGCTATCGCAATAGGAATGTTAGTGGCGCAACAATTAAACGTTCCTTTTGTTTATGTACGACCTGAACCTAAAAGCCATGGCAGAAAAAACCAGGTTGAAGGATTTTTGGAAAAAAATAAAAATGTGGTGGTTATCGAAGATTTAATCAGCACAGGAAATAGCAGCTTAAATGCGGTAAAAGCTTTGCAGGAAGAAGGCGCAAACGTAAAAGGAATGGTGGCTATTTTTACCTATGGTTTTGATATTGCCCAAGAAAATTTTGAAAAAGCCAAGGTTAAATTGCATACATTAAGTAATTATGATTATTTGCTGGAACAATCTCTTGACAATAATTATATAACAGAAAAAGAATTAGAAACGCTCAAACAATGGAGAGAAAATCCGAGTGAGTGGAAACAATAAATTATAAATTATGAACTTAGAAAGTAAAAAATCAGTCGTAAATAAATCTCAGAAGGAATTTTTTGAATTTTTGACCAACCTGCAAAATTTTGAAAAATTGATGCCAGAAAACATTGACAAATTTGAAGTTGACGGAGATTCTTTTCTTTTCAGCTTAAAAGGAATGCCAGAAATCAGACTTGTTATTAAAGAAAAAAAGGAGTTTGACAAAGTTGTATTGAGTGCCGCAAGCAGCAAATTAAATTTTTCTTTAACAACCCTAATTCAACCTATTTCAGAAAATACCTGTGACCTGCAATTGCTGTTTGAAGGAGATTTTAATCCGATGATGGCGATGATGGTAAAAAGTCCGTTGCAAAAATTTATTGACACGTTGGCTGAAAATGCAGAGAAATTATAATTAAAAATTTAACTTCTGCGACTCGCAAATTTAATTTCCTTCAAATTAAATTTGCGGTTTTTTTCATCTTCTAATTCAACCACCAATTTTCCGTCTTCAAAAACATCCACTATTTTTCCTAAAAAAATAGCGCCTTTTTTATCTTCAAACATAGCGGGTTTTTTATATTTATAAAGTGATTTTAAATATATTTTTTTTAATTGTTCAAATTCTTTTCGTTCCACATAACCCATAAAATTTTGAATTGAAATTACAATGGTTTCCAGCAATAAGTCGGTATCTAAAAAAATTCCGGTAACATTTTTTAATGAGGTGACGTTTCCAATAGTTGCAGGAAACTGTTCTTGGTTAACATTAAGTCCAATCCCAATTACTGTTTGCTTAATGGCATTTCCGCTTACTATATTTTCAATTAAAATTCCAGCAAGTTTGTCTTTCTCTGCCAAAATGTCGTTTGGCCATTTAATAAATAATGGCGATGAAATATGCATACGAATAGCTGCCAATAACCCTAAAGAAACTGCCATACTTAAATAAAACTGGTGCTCAATTTCAAGTGAATCAAATTTAATTAATATACTGAATGTTAAGTTTTTGCCTATTTCCGAGTGCCATGTTGCGCCCATTTGTCCCCTCCCGGCAATTTGATAATTCGCAGACACCACAGTATAACTCTCAACGTCATTTTTAACTGCAAGCTCCTTCAAGTAAAAATTTGTAGATTCAATGGCATCAAGTTTGATAATATTCATTTAGTATAGATTATTTTAGCAAAGTTACTTTACGCACGTTATGTTATAAAAATATAATAACTTTGCACAAAACTAAAAAAAAATTAATGGCAAAAAAAATTAATAACGCAGACGACTTAATTGTAGCAATTTTAAAAGCGATAGATGATGTTAAAGGTGTAAACGTTCAAATTTTAGATTTGAGAGAAATTGATAATACAGTTTGTGATTATTTTATTACATGCACAGGAACTTCAAATACCCATGTAAATGCCATTTCAGGCATTATACAAAAACAAGTGAGTAAAATAACAAAAGAAAAACCTTGGCATGTTGAAGGCGAAGGCGTTGCAGAATGGATATTATTGGATTACGTTAATATTGTTGTTCACGTATTTCAAAAACATATTCGTGAATATTACGATATTGAACGTTTATGGGGTGATGCAAAAATCACAAAAATAGCTTCAACAAATTAAATTTCACAAATAATTGAAAAGAAAATAAATGACTCAGAATACTAAAAATACGCCAAATAACAAAGGCATAAAAACTCCTAAATTTAATTTTTATTGGATTTATGGGGGCATTTTCGTTCTATTTCTTGTTTATCAATTTTTTAGTGCCGGAGATTTATCTTCCAAAAATTTGAGCCAGAATGAGTTTAAAACAATTCTGACAGAAAATGATATTTCCAGAATTGACATTGTAAACAAAAATGTTGCCAATATCTATATTAAAAAAGAGGCTCAAGACAAAGAAAAACACAAAAAAAACAAAAGCTCTTTATATTCTGGCGATATGCCAATGTATTCTTATTCCTTTGGGGATTTACAGAATTTTGAGAAGGAATTAAGTGCCGCAAAAGAGTTAAAACAATTGGATTTTGATGTTAAAAATGTTGAAAAAACCAATTTTTTTGAGCAAATATTAATGTACTTGCCTTTTATCTTTTTAATTGGATTGTGGATTTATTTTATGAGAAGAATGTCTGGCGGCGGTGCCGGAGGCGGTGGCGGACAAATATTTAGCATCGGAAAATCGAAAGCAAAATTATTTGACCAAGACCAAAAAGTAAAAACTTCTTTTAAAGATGTTGCCGGATTAGAAGGTGCAAAAGAAGAAATTCAAGAAATAGTGGACTTCTTAAAAAGTCCGGATAAATATACTTCACTTGGTGGAAAAATTCCAAAAGGAGCCTTATTGGTTGGCCCTCCAGGTACAGGTAAAACATTATTGGCCAAAGCTGTTGCCGGTGAAGCGGGCGTTCCATTTTTCTCACTTTCAGGTTCAGATTTCGTTGAAATGTTTGTTGGTGTTGGTGCATCTCGAGTTCGAGATTTATTTAAACAAGCACAACAAAAAGCGCCTTCCATCATATTTATTGATGAAATTGATGCCGTTGGAAGATCCCGCGGAAAAAACAATGTCACAGGAGGAAATGATGAAAGAGAAAATACACTGAACCAGTTATTGACAGAAATGGATGGTTTTGGAACCGATTCAAACGTCATTGTAATTGCAGCTACCAATCGTGCAGATGTACTGGATAAAGCATTACTGAGAGCAGGGCGATTTGACCGTCAGATTTATGTAGACTTGCCAAATTTAACAGAACGTGAAGCTATTTTTAAAGTACATATTCAACCGTTAAAACTTCATAAAGATGTGGACATCAAATTTTTGTCACAACAAACACCTGGATTTTCAGGAGCTGATATCGCAAATTTATGTAATGAAGCTGCTTTAATTGCTGCCAGAAAAAGCAAAAAAGCGGTACATCATCAAGATTTTCTAGATGCAGTTGACAGAATTGTTGGAGGTTTGGAGAAAAAAAATAAAATTATTTCACCAAGAGAAAAGAAAACAATCGCTTTTCACGAAGCTGGTCATGCAACTGCAAGTTGGATGCTAGAACACGCTGCACCACTTGTAAAAGTAACTATTGTGCCAAGAGGACAATCATTGGGTGCTGCATGGTATTTGCCAGAAGAACGTCAAATTGTGCAATCTGAACAAATGTTGGATGAAATGTGTGCAACCCTTGCAGGAAGAGCCGCTGAAAAACTTATGTTTGACAGAATATCTACCGGTGCTTTAAACGATCTTGAAAAAGTGACCAGACAAGCAAGAGCAATGGTTACTGTTTATGGTTTAAACGATAAAATTGGGAATATAACTTATTATGATTCCTCAGGACAATCCGATTATAATTTTACCAAACCTTACAGTGAAGATACCGCTCAAATTATTGATAAAGAAATTTCAAAAATAATTGAAGAGCAATATCAAAGAGCCATTCAAATATTGAGTGAAAATAAAGATAAGTTAACTACTTTGGCTGAACTGTTGCTTGAAAAAGAAGTTATCTTCAAAACAGATTTAGAAATAATTTTTGGAAAAAGAGCTTTTGAAAACGAGTATGCGGAATTGGTAACGGAACTGGTTGACGAGGAAATTATTGATGAAACAAAAAATGAAAATTCATTAGAAACACAAGAGTAAATTGCAAACTTTTTTATAATTTTGGATTTATTCAATATAAATAATGAGTTTTTTCAAGAAATTATTTAATATCCCAGATCCAAAAGAAACAGAAGAGGAATCTTTAGAGTTTCAGGACTTGCCAATTGATCAAATTTTTGTTAAAAATTTCATCAAAAATAAAGGCAAGTTTTTGTATTGTACCTCTTTAGAAGAAGTGACGCTAAATTTATCAAAAATAATTCAGGAGAATTCTTGGAAAACCATAAGTTGTAACGATTACGATTTGCTCAAACTTTTGAAAGCAATTAAAGTTGAAATTACCGAAAAAATTGATAAATCATTGCCTTTTTTTTTAAGTTGTGAGCATCTCATTGCAGAGAATGGAAGTATTTTATTTTCTTCAAATCAACTAAAAGAGCATAAATTTTCTGAATTGTCCGAAAACTTTATTGTTTATGCCACCACCAGTCAACTGGTAAACACAAAAGGCGAAAGTTTAACAGGAATAAAATCACGCTATCAGGGAAATATTCCCAGCAATATTAGTGCTATTAACAATTTTAATATTGAAGCCATCGAAGAAGATTTTATGTGTTATGGCAATACCAATTCAAAAAACCTATATTTGCTGTTATTTGAAGATCTATAACCTATGAAACTAATTTATAAGCGTACTTTATCAGGGCTGGTTTTTGCAGGTGTTTTAATATTTTGTATTCTTTTCAGTAAAATAACATTTATAGTCATTTTTTTTATTTCCATGCTGTTTTGCCTGTATGAATTTAAAAAAATGATTCAGTTAAGAAGTATATTTCCCTACATTATTGGAACCCTATTATTCATTTTTGGAAACATTCTTAATGTTGATGACGTTCCTGCCAGAATTATATTTGAATATGTGGGTGTGGCGCTATTTTTAACTATTTTCATCACTTTTGCTTCCATCTTATTCGCAAAAAAGGAAGAAGTTATCAGTCACCTCGGTAAAATTTTTCTCACCATTATATACATCGTCGTTCCGTTTACTTTAATTGTGCAAATCCCCTTTTTAAATGCGTCATTTAATTATATAAACACGACCATTTTAGGCGTATTTCTTTTAATTTGGACGAATGATACTTTTGCCTTTTTGGTAGGTAAAAATATTGGAAAACATAAATTATTGGAACGCATTTCACCAAACAAAACGATAGAAGGTTTTATTGGCGGTATGGTTTTTACTTTTATGGCAAGTTTTATTTTAGCGAACCAATTTACTTCTCTTACCCTTAAACAATGGCTTGTCATTGCTGGAATTGTAAGTATATTTGGGGTGTTGGGCGATTTAATTGAATCTATGTTTAAAAGACAGGCGGGCGTAAAAGACAGCAGTAATTTTATTCCCGGGCACGGCGGATTTTTAGATAGGTTTGACAGTGTTATTTTTGCTGCGCCTTTTATATTTATTTACTTACAACTAGTTCAATAATTATGTTCCATAAAGAAGGTTTTAAAATAATAATCATTGCAACTTTTATTGTTGGTTTGGGCATCATAGTCATTGATTATCTGGTTGAACTAATTTGGCTTAATAAATTATTGTCCGTTTTATTGTTTGGTTTTTATGTGCTGATTTTACAATTTTTCAGAAATCCGAAAAGACAAACAATTATTAATGATACGCATATTATTGCTCCTGTTGATGGTAAAGTGGTTGTGATAGAAGAAGTTTTCGAAAAAGAATATTTTAAAGAAAAACGGATTCAAGTTTCTATATTCATGTCGCCGCTAAATGTTCATGTCACAAGATATCCAATTGGCGGAGAAGTTGTCTTCAGTAAATATCATCCCGGAAAATATTTGGTTGCATGGCATCCAAAAGCCTCTGAGGACAATGAAAGAACCACCGTGGTGATCGCCAATAAAACTTCAGGAGAAATATTGTACCGCCAAATTGCCGGTGCATTGGCAAGGCGCATTGTGAACTACGCAGAACCACAAATGCAAGTTATCCAGGGCAGTGATGCCGGATTTATTAAATTTGGCTCCAGAGTCGATGTTTTTTTACCCTTAAATGCCGTTATCAAAGTAAATCTAAACGATAAAGTGAAAGGCGGAGAACAAATAATTGCCACACTTTAATTTTATCTAAAACTTATTGTTATGGCAAAAAAACTCGACATAGAATTTGAAAAAGCCTACAAAATTTCATCAACTACTTCCTTAAAGCTTCCACCCGATGTGATGCTGCAATTATACGCCTACTACAAACAGGCGACCAAAGGGACCAATTACCAACAGCCTTCTGGCAATGTAGAATTAAGAAATGCGTTTAAATTAAATGCATGGTTTCAATTAAGCCAAATTTCTGAAGATGAGGCAAAAAAAGCTTACATTGACCTCGTAAATAAATATTTAAAAAACCACTGACTATTATGAAAAAAATTTATGTATTATCATTAATACTCTTAATAATGGTATTTGTTTCTTCTTGTAAAAAGAATGAAAAAAAAGAGGTAAATCAAATAGAAAAAACATATTCGGTAATTGCAGATTCAACTAAAATTAATTGGACTGCATACAAAACAACCGCTAAAGTTCCCGTAAACGGACAATTCGCAGAAATAACCATTGAGAATGTTAAAAAAGACAGCACGGCGTTAGGAGCTTTAAACGGATTAAAATTTAAAATACCGGTAAGCAGTTTGATAACAAATGACACCATTAGAGACAAAAAACTGAAAGAATACTTTTTTGGGGCTATGAAAAACTCAAGCGTAATAACAGGTACTGTCCATATAAATAAAGATAATGCCAGCACTGTTGATTTGACTTTGAACGGCATCACAAGAGAATTGCCGATAGCCTATATTGTAACAGACAATAAAGTTACCATTATAGGAAACATGGAATTAGACAATTGGCAAGCTAAGGCTGCTTTAGAAGCCTTAAATGTGGTTTGTAAAGATTTGCATACTGGCGATGATGGCATTTCAAAAACGTGGAGTGATGTTAAAATTGAAGTTATTGCCATTTTAAAATATGAATAAAAAAACGGCTAGGTTCTAAACACCTTTATCCATTAAAAAAGCCTGCAAATCGCAGGCTTTTTAATTTAATAATCCAAATGTTTTAAATACTCTAATTTGGCTTTCCAAACATCTAATTTTTCCTTATAAACATTGATTTGGTTCCTTACATTCTGAACTAAAGGATTGTCTTCGGAAACATTGGATATAAATCCGATATTATTTTCCAATTGTTGTATTTCTTTAGAAGTTTCATCAATTTTTCTTCGAACGAAAAGCTGTTCCGAATCTAATTTTCTATAATTTTTTTGCTCAATATAACTATTCACCAAGTTTTCAAACTTAATCATTTCAATATCTTGCTTGTCAATTTCATTTTCCTCGACAATTTTATCCAGTAATTTATTGAATTTAACTTCAATATGCTTCATTTCATGAGGCACTCTGCCAAGGTCACGCCATTTTTTGACATATTCTTTGAGCGTGCTTATGGTAATTTTAGTTTTATTGTCAATGGCTTCCTTAATCTCTGTTAAAAGATCTTTCTTTTTGCTGAATACATCAAGTTCCAATTTAGAACCTGCATCCTGCTGCTGGTGAAATCTGTCAAAATAATAATTGCAGGCATCTTTAAATTCTTTCCACAATTTATCAGAATATTTTTGGGGTACATGGCCAATCTTTTTCCAGTCTGTCTGAATTTTTTTCATTATTTCAGTAGAAGCATCCCAATTTTCACTGTCTTTTAAGGCTAAAGCCTGATCTATCAGCGATTTCTTTTTATTTAAATTATCTAGATGTTCGTGTTTGACAAGCTTAAAGTAATTATTTTTATCGACATTAAATTTTCGAGTTGCCTCTTTATACTTCGCCCAAATTAAATCACTTTTTTCTCTTGGCACTTGCTTAATTTCAGAAAACTTATTGCGCAAAACTTCCAATTCCTTGATGCTTTTTTGCCAATCAATTCGTGTTAAATTTTTTGAAGTGTCAATTGCTTCTATCTCGGAAATCACTGCCAATTTTTTTTCAACGTTGCCTTCATATTTAGATTTCAGGTCTTTGAAAAAATCATGGCGTTTGTCGTGTACTTTTCTGGTCGCTTCACTAAATCGGTCCCAAACGTCATCTCTTTGTTCAGTTGCTATTGGCCCTACATCTTCTTTCCACAGTTTATGCAAAACCTGAAGTTCTTTAAAGGCGGCATTAACATCTTCCGATTCAGCCAACTCTTCAGCTCTTGTGACAAGCTTCAGTTTTTCTTCTAAATTATGTTTAAAATCAAGGTCGCGTAAATCATTGCTTAAATGCAATAAATCATAAAAACGCTCAACATGGTGTTGATATGTTCTCCAAGTATCGTTGTATTTTACTCTTGGAATAAGCCCTATTTTGACCCATCTGTTTTGAATGTCCTTAAACATTTTATACATGGTAGCGCCTTCTGCGTTATCAATTAAATGTTTAAGCTCATCAATTAAACCAAGTTTCGCTTGTAAATTATCGTTTAATTGTTTGTCCTGTCCCGCATAAAAGTCATTTCTTTTGATCTTAAAATCATAAAGAATACTGTTATAAGTAGATTTTATTGGACTATTGTATTGAAAATCAACCAAATCACCGCCTAGTTCTAAAAATTTCTCCTTTTCAACTTTTAATACTTCCCCGTATTTAATATGAAAAGCCTGTTTAATGGCATTAACGTTATTTGTAATACTTTGAACAGAATTTTCTTTAACAAGTTTACCCAATTCAGTCACCAAATCTTCTAAAGTGAAGTCGTCATAATTGACCATTTCAATGGTGGAATGCTCAATATTTTCTGAACTTTCAGCAATTTCACTGTCCATTTCATCAACTGCTTTGCTGGCTGCTGTCTTTTTTTTCGGCTTTAATTCTTTTGTAGTTTCTTCCTTTATTTCAGAAACTTGCGGTGCTGGTTCACTTTCCGGAAGTACATTATCCATTTCATCAACAACTTTGCTGGCTGAAGGCTTTTTTTTAGGCTTTAATTCTTTTGGAGTTTCTTCCTGAATTTCAGAAACTAATGGCGTTGAATTACTTTCTTCGACTGGTAATCTGTTGTCTTCGTCTAACATATGAAAATGTTTAAGGTTCGTTTAATTATATTCATTAATAATTTAAAAAATATCCTTTTTACCTAAAAACTACTTCCTTAAGAGATGTGAATTTTTAACAAAAGTTGCGTAAATTTAAGGAATTCTTTTTATGAATTCCATATTTCCCACGACTTTTCTGCTTGTAATTCAAGCATTTCCAATCCGTTTTTAATACTGGCTCCATGTTTTTTGCCCTCAAGTAAAAATTTTGTTTCTGAAGGATTGTAAATTAAATCATATAACAAGTTTTTTTCTGATAAATATTGATAAGGAATGGCAGGGGCTTCTTCAACATTTGGATATGTTCCAATAGGCGAACAATTGACAATTATTGAATATTCACCCATCATTTCAGCATCTAGCATCTCATAGGTCAACATGTTTTCATTCTCGCTTCTTGAAACGAATTTATACGCAATATTTAATTTATTAAAAACATAGGCAATGGCCTTTGAAGCACCACCTGTTCCAAGAATTAATGCCTTTTTATGATGACTTTTCAGTAAAGGTTCAATCGATTTTTGAAAACCGTACACATCGGTATTGTACCCTATTAATCGATTGTCTTCGGTTACTTTAATGGTGTTTACCGCACCAATTTTTTGCGCCTCACTTTCAACCTCATCCAAATATTTGATGATGGCTTCCTTATAAGGGATGGTAACATTCAATCCCCTAAATTCATCTTCTCTATGGTATAATAAAAAAGGAAATTCTTCAATTTCTGGAATGTCGAAATTGTAATATTGATAATTGTCAAAGCCCATTTTTTTAAATTTTTCCAGAAAGTATTTCCTGGAAAAAGAATAGGAAATATCTTTTCCTATAATGCCAAATTTAATACGATTATTCATTGCTGTATTCTTTGCGTTCAGATCCAAATTTATCAATTAACAAAACCAGTCCGGCTCCAATTACAATAAAGAAAATGGCAATCCAGGTTTCCTGCTGGGAAAAATCGGGAAAATACCTTTTATAATTTTCAATCACTTTATCACCATTGATGTCGAGTAATGTTTTTCCATTCACAATTTTATAAACTTCCATTTTCCATGGCCAAACAATGCCCAAAGAACCCGCTATAAAACCAATAATTAAGGAAGTAACTATTTGATGCCATCTTTTTAACACATAGCCTAAAATATGGGATGTAACCACCAAGCCAAAACCTGAACCGAGGGTAAATACCGTAATGATTTTAAGATATCTTATGCGTTCTTCACTGTCCATAAAACTAAAATCACCCGTAAAAATATCAACAAAAGTTTTATACAGCATGGTTACAGAATCTACCAAAAGCAACACGTAATTACCCATTAATATTAAGATAAACGAACCTGAAAGTCCGGGCAACGTCATTCCAGTAACGCCAACTATACCACAGAAAAAAACAAACCATAAGTTGTCATTTTCTTTGGCCGGATTCATAAAACTAATAGCGATACCTATTAAAATTCCCAAAACCATAGAAATTATATTGCTTCTCCTCCAATCGTTAAAATCTTTTGAAATATAGTAGATTGAACCAATGATCATCCCAAAAAAGGAACTCCAAACGTACAGTTCGTAATGCCTTAAAAAATAATCCAACAACAACGAAACGCTAAAATAACTAAAAACGCTTCCGCCCATAACAAGCAATAAAAAAGTTCCGTTTACATAGTAATAAAAGCTTTTAAACCGCCTGTTGTAAAGCAATAAAAACGCTTTATAATTTATTTTTCTAAACGAATAAATTAACTCTTCATAAAAACCAAACACAAATGAAACCATGCCTCCAGAAACTCCGGGAACTTTATTTGCAACTCCCATAGAAAGTCCCTTTATAAAAAGGAAAATCTTATCTAAAAAACTGCGATTTCTTGCCATAGATTAAACTTTATTTGAAATGTTAGCCAATTTTTCTAAGAGTATAATCAATAAAAAACCGACTATTAACAAAATGATGGCCATCATTAATTGTGGATCTCCCTGATAAGAAAAAGGCGAAACACTTTGTTCATTAAAAGGAATCTTTACGCCATGAGAATTTACACGCCAAGTAAGCGTTTCTTTCCAAGGCCAAATTTTATTTAACGATCCTAAAATAAAACCCGTTAATACCGCCAATGTATAATTTTTATGATGATCAAATAGCCATCTTAACAATTTTGAAAATGACAATATTCCAACAACAGCTCCAAAAGCCACTACGGCGAGCAGTTGAATATTTCTATTGTGAATGGCGTCTAAAACAGGTTTATAGGCACCTAAGAGTACCAAAATAAAAGAGCCTGAAATACCCGGTAAAATCATAGCGCAAATGGCCAAAGCTCCCGCAAAAAAGTAAAACAACAACGAAGAACTTTCTGAAATTGCAGGATGTAAAGTAGTGATGAAATAAGCGGCTAAGGCGCCTGTTATAAACAAAATTATAATAGGAGCATTCCATTTTGCAATTTGTTTGCCAACAAATAAAATACTTGCCAAAACCAGTCCAAAAAAGAAAGACCAAACTAGAATTGGTTTGTTTTCCAACAACCAGGAAATTAGTTTCGCCAATGAAACAATACTGATAAAAATACCCGACAATAAGGCCAACATAAAATTACCGTTAACGGCTTTCCATGCGGCTTTAAAGCCTTCCTTTTTTAACAATTTTAAATTGGCAATATTGATGGAACTTATTGACGATAGCAATTCCTCGTAAATACCCGAAATAAAAGCGATTGTTCCGCCAGAAACACCAGGAACCACATCGGCGGCGCCCATCGCAATTCCTTTCATTAAAATAATGAGGTAATCGGTAAATTTTCTTTGTTGCATTTGTCGCTATTGGTTATGAGGCAAATGTAACATTTTATAATGAAATTTATTTAAATTGGGCTATTATATCCTTTACTTTTTGCAGTTTATATACTTCAGGAAATAACTCTTTTATAATTGTATGGTATTCAAAATCTATGGACAATGCTTCTTTTAAATGAAGGCTTCCTTTTGGATAATTCTTAAATTTAAAATACAAACTTGCCAGCCTGTATTCTATTTCTGCAAAATCGTCAAAATACAACTTGGCTTTTAACAAATTCGACAATGCATCTTCATAATCGCCCAAAAAGCATAAGACATCGCTTAAACCAACCCAAATCACCAAATCCAAATCCTGCAATAAAAGACATTGATCAAACGCTTTTGCAGCTTCTTCAAAATAGTTTAGTTTTAAAGTGATTTCGGCATATTTTCTCCAATACAGCGTATTTTGATCATCAATTTCAAGTGCTTTGTTCACGTAAAATAAGGCCTTGTCATATTTTTTTCCTTTAATGTGCAGATTGGCAATGGCAATCCAGCCTTTATCCAAAAGCGGGTCTTCCTGAACCGCTTTTTTGTAATACTTTAAGGCCAATGTTGTTTTCTTTAATTTTTCATGGCATTCCCCTATTCTAAAAAAAACGAATGAGGTTGGGTCATCTAGTTTTATCGTGATCTTGTAATTTTCTATGGCTTCCTCAAAACGATTTAATTGTTCCAAAGTTTTTGCTTTTTCGAGATATGCACCCACAAAATATTCATCTATCAACACGGCGTAATCAAATGCTCGCAATGCTTGATCATAATCTTCGCCTATAAAATATTGACGGCCCAATTGGTGCCAGGCAATTTCACTGTAAGGCTCTTTATTGATATAGTTGTTCAAATATTCCGTTGCTTCCAAATGCTTGTTTTGCATATCAAAACAATAAATGACGTTGTAGAGTGAGGAATAATCTTCAGAATCGGCTTCCAGACATTTTGAAAAATTCAGGAGCGCTTCATCAAAATCATCCAAATATAAATATTCCATTCCCAGCAACGAAAAAATATCGGCTTCATCATCAGTATGGGTAAGCGCAATTTTCAACAAAGTTATCGCTTTAAAATGATTGTCCTTTTTCGAAAAAATACTTGCCTGCTGAACATAAATTTCATCATTGGCGGGCTCCAAAGCCTGCAACTCTTTTAACAAAGCGGTAGCCTTGTCATACTCTTCATCAAAAATCAACAATTCTGCCTGCAATAATTTTAACATTACAGAATTAGGATGTTGTTTTAGCCCCAAATTAATCGCTTTTTTCGCCAAAGAATTTTTGCCTGAGTCTAAATAATAATGCACTATTTCTTCAAATTCAACCGAATCGAAAAAATATACGCTATTGGTTTTTAGCATCGATTCGAATTTTGAAAGCGGAATATTATTGTCTTTTGGAGTTAAAGCCATTATAAAAGTTGCCTAATTAGTGCTACATTAAAAATACGGGAACAAAGTAAGATATTAAAAATAACTTCTAAATGTTTTTAACAAATTAATTAACAAAATGCTTTATATTTGTATTCCAAACAATGTTTGGTACTGTCATGGGTAAAAAAATACTGCTTAGCTCAAAAGAAATTCACATCATATTACACAGATTAGCCTGTCAACTAATTGAAAATCACACCAATTTTGAAAATACCGTGCTTATTGGAATTCAGCCAAGAGGCACTTATTTGGCCGAGCGTTTGGTCACTATTTTAGAAAATGATTACCGCATTCCAAACGTAAAATTAGGGCTGTTGGACATCACTTTTTATCGTGATGATTTTAGGCGTCGTGAAACTCCTTTGCAGGCCAATGCAACAAATATTAATTTTATTGTTGAAAATAAAAAAGTGGTTTTTATAGACGACGTGCTTTTTTCAGGAAGAAGTGTTCGGGCTGCTTTAACTGCCATTCAATCTTTTGGAAGACCTTCAGAAATAGAACTTTTAGTGTTAATTGACAGAAGGTTCAGCCGTCATTTACCTATTCAGCCAGATTACAGCGGAAGCCAGGTAGATGTTTTTAACGAAGAAAAAGTAGTTGTTTACTGGGAAGAAAAAGATGGTAAAGATGCCGTATATATTATAAATAAATAATTTAGCAATGAGTCAGTTAAGCGTAAAACACCTTTTAGGAATAAAACATATAAACAAGGCTGATATTGATTTAATTTTTAAAACAGCCGACCATTTTAAAGAAGTGATTAACCGGCCAATTAAAAAAGTGCCTTCGCTTCGTGACATTACCATTGCCAACCTATTTTTTGAAAACAGCACACGAACAAGGCTTTCATTTGAACTGGCAGAAAAACGTTTATCGGCAGACGTGATTAACTTCTCAGCAAGCCAATCTTCCGTTAAAAAAGGAGAAACCCTTATTGATACCGCCAACAACATTTTGTCGATGAAAGTTGATATTATTGTGATGCGGCATCCCGATGTTGGTGCCTGTGATTTTTTATCGCAGCACGTAAACGCACAAATAGTAAACGCCGGAGACGGTACGCACGAACATCCAACACAAGCATTGCTCGACTCCTTTTCAATTCGTGAAAAACTGGGAAGCGTTGAAGGTAAAAAGATTGTAATTGTGGGTGATGTTTTACACTCACGAGTGGCGCTTTCAAACATATATGCCTTAAAATTACAGGGTGCCGAAATAAAAGTTTGCGGTCCAAAAACCCTCATCCCAAAATATATTGAAAGTTTGGGCGTAAGTGTTGAATTCAATATTAAAAAAGCACTGGAATGGTGCGATGTTGCCAATGTGCTGCGCGTACAAAACGAGCGTATGGAAATCAATTATTTTCCTTCAACAAGAGAATACTCACAGCTATTCGGCATAAACAAACAACTTTTGGACTCTTTGGACAAGAAAATATTAATTATGCACCCCGGACCTATCAACAGAGGTGTTGAATTAACTAGCGATGTTGCCGACTCACCAAACCAATCCATTATCTTAAATCAGGTAGAAAATGGCGTGGCCATTCGTATGGCGGTTATTTATTTATTGGCGCAACAAAATGAACGAAATTAGTTATGATTGTAAACAAAACAAAAACATACACCCACCTTAAACCCACTCAAATTTTAGTGGCTGAGTTCATTGCTGAATTTAAAGATCGCGACAAAGAATTTAAAGGAGAACATATAATTATTGATTTTTCTGATAAAATTAACATAGAAATTAAAGAAATATTGTTATTTTTGAAACTAAGTGTGCAACACAGAAAAAATGGTACAAGTTTTGTACTGGTTTGTAATGGTATATCTGTTGATGATGTGCCAGACGAATTAAATGTTGTTCCAACGTTTAACGAAGCTTTAGACATTCTTGAAATGGATGCCATTGAACGAGATTTAGGATTTTAAAACCAATTGGCTTATTGATGAAAAAACTACTTTTAATCACTTTTTTACTGTTTTTCTCATATTCTTTTGCGCAACAATCCGAGAAAAACAACGGGAATGCAACCAACAATATTCCGCCAGCTACACTTTTGTCAGTTTCTGCATATCCAAATCCTTTTATTGCAGACACGAGCATCAATTTTAGATCCAGCAAAGCACAAAATGTAGAATTTACAGTAAAAAATTTGCTGGGAACAACTGTGTATGAGGAAAAATTTAATGCCTCTGTTGGTTATAATGCCATTCCATTTAACAGAAATAGTTTATCCAAAGGCATGTACATTTACACTTTGCAAACTGATGTTGAGATTGTCTCTAAAAGATTGATCATTAAATGAGTTTGAAACTCACGATCTTAGGATGTCATTCTGCAACACCACGCGTAAATGCGCACCCGACTGCGCAATTTTTAGAAATCAAAAACCATCATTTTTTAATTGATTGCGGCGAAGGCACCCAAGTGCAATTGCGCAAATACGGCGTTAAATTCTCCAAAATTAAACACATATTCATTTCCCATTTACACGGCGATCATTTTTACGGATTGGTTGGGTTAATTTCAACATTCAGACTGTTGAACCGCGAAGCGGAATTACATATTTATGCACCAAAAGGATTGAAGGAAATCATCACTTTACAATTAAAACTTTCCAATTCCTGGACGCAATATCCTTTGCTTTTTCACGAGCTAAATTCAACTGAAAGCGAGCTTATTTTTGAAGACGCCAACGTTGAAGTGCATACGATCCCTTTAGATCACCGAGTTTACACAAACGGGTTTTTATTCAAGGAAAAACTGGGGGAACGCAAATTGAATGTAAATGCCATCGCAAAATTCTCAGAAATTAAAATTTGCGATTATCAAAACTTAAAAAACGGCAGAGATTTTACGCTACAAAATGGCACCGTCCTAAAAAATGACTCGCTGACCTTAGATCCGCCATTTCCTTTAAGCTATGCTTTTTGCAGTGATACCGCCTATTTTCCGGAAATTGTGCCTTTAATAAAAAACGCAACCTGTTTGTATCACGAAACCACTTTTTTAAAAGACAAAGAAGCGCTTGCTTTAACCACCAAACATGCAACTGCGGCACAAGCAGCCGATATTGCGCAATTGGCGCAAGTAAAACAGCTTATTATTGGGCATTATAGCAGCCGCTATACCAACAAAGAAGACTTTAAAATTGAGGCACAGGAGGTTTTTGAAAACACCCATTTGGCTTTGGAAGGAAAAATTTTTGAGATAGCTTAAATTCACCAAGCGTTTACCTTACATTTAAATTTTACATAACCTTTGTGCAAAAAAATTGTTATGGATTACTTATTTTCTAAAACAAAAAAACGTGAAACTTTACAATTTGGTAAAAAATTAAGACACTATTAAATGAACCATAAACATTCTTTCCATAAACGGCAATCTTAATTTTACCAAAACGCCAAAAACTTTAACGCATAAAAAAACCTCCCTTTTTCAAGGAAGATTTTTTAAATATTTTGTTAGTTACCGATTAAATATCTGTAAGTGTGTAAGTAATTGTTAATGGTGCAATTATATCAAATCTTAAAGCAGCGTAATCAGTTGATTCACCAGTAGCATAATCAAGTTTGTAGGTTAACTTACGACCTTTATCTACTCCGGTTCCGGTGTAAGTGCTTCCAATTCCTGTAACAATACTTTGTGCAGTAGTTGTTAAAATAAGTTCAGTTGCTGCAGCCGTACCTTTTGTACCTGCACCATCTGCAGTAGCATCAGAAGCAAGCACTGATAATTTTAATCCTGCAGGAACAGTTCCAGTACCAGTAATTGCAACAGATACATTTCTTAACAATGCTGTACCTTTAACAATAGAAGAATAGTTCATCCAAATGGTTGAGTTAGTTGCTGCAGCTCCAAAAGTCATTGGATCACCAGCTTCTGTTGGTGCAGTACCTGCTAAAGTAATAGCTGTTGATGCCGCTTCAAGATCCAATAAGGCAATTTCTGGAATACTGATAGTCACTAAATGAGAAGCTGCTTTTCCGTCTGTTGCTTGTGCAAAAGAAGCGTTGGCAGATAAAACGATTACAGCGGCGAAAAATAATTTTTTAAAGTTCATGAGGGTTGTTTTTTTAAATTGTTTGTTATTTATTTTTTTGTTGTTATTTTCTTTTGATGGTACAAATATAGGTTGACATTAAAGCTTGCAATGCAAAAAATAGGCAGGTAAACGTTAAGTGTCGGTGAACGGTAGGTTTCATTAGATGAATAAACTTAACGGCAGTTGAAAGCTGTGAAATGTGGGGAGAATATTTGCCCAAAAACTGAAGGATTATAGGCCAATTTGGCGTTTACTGCAGATTTAAAATGAAAGATTTCACCATGAGCCTAAACAATAGCTGATAGTGAAAGACCAACGTTAATTTGGTGGCATAAAAAAACACCATCCTAAAAAATGTCTTCGGGAATAGTGTCTTTTTCTAAATAGAAACCAAAAGTAAATTAGTTGTCGGATAACGTATAGTTGATCACCAAGGTATTGCTTTGGTCGAAATCCAAATTAGCAAAAGCGTTTGGTTCATCACTAAGTTTTAAGGTATATTGCACATTGTTGCCTTTATTGGCGCCTGCACCCGTATAAGCACTTCCTATATCGGTAATAATCGTAAGCGGATTAGCAGTAAGCTCTTGCATTGTGCTGATTGGTTTCCCCATTGTGCCTGCACCAGCGCTATTATCTTTCTCTACTTTAACATAAAGCTTCACGCCGGCAGGAATGGTGCCTTCAGAAATACGAATGCTAATATCTCTGCTTGGTTGTGTTTGTGAGCCAATAATGGAAGAATAATTGATCCAAACGCTGTTGTTTGTATCTTCAATGCTTAATGGTTTTCCTGCTTCAATAACCGTAGTGTTTCCTAATGAAATGGCTGAATTAGAATAAACATTAATTAAGGCAACTTCCGGTATTGTTAAATTTATTTTGTGGCTGTCATGATTCTCTTGAGCGCTTAAATTGCCAATCACTAATAAAAATAAGAACAGGGCTATATTTTTGTAGGTTGTGGTCATTTTTTTGGCTTAAGAGGTATTGCGTTTATAGGTTTTTATGTTTGTGTAACTAAAAAAGTTAATTGCTCTATTTAGATTTATTCTAAAGATACAAACAAAAAATGATTAAACAATGAAATAAATGATATATTTTACCATTTATTGCAAATTAATTACCATTCATTATAATTAATATACCGTTTATATTTTATTATATCATTTTTCAGGTGTTGAAAAAAGTAAAAAGCGCGTTAAACTGCTTCCTTTTACTTAAAGTTACGCGATTAATTTTGAAAAATTTGTGGGAGGTTGAAAAAATATGCCCGTTTTCAGAACTTTTTATTTTGATGAAGAATATGGAATGAAAGAATTTTAAAAAGATATAATTATTGTCGTCCAGAAACTTTGGAACAATGGTGTGAGAAGCATTTTCTAAAAAATGCGATTTATAATGACAAGATTCAACGTTATAATAAAATTGATTTTCTATTGAAGATGCGACAAAGCAATTTCTAAATCAACCAACAACAGTTTCATATTTTCCAATTGATTTTCAGTATCATTTAAAATATGAACATCAATTTCTTTGCACAAGAGTGCAGAAAGCGGCAAATCCAGCATCGAAAATTTGCTGCTCAATTGGTGCGCCCTGCTTTTTAATTCCGATAAATTTTTGTTTTCAATCAATGCAGGGATTTCCTCAAAATTTTGTTTGAATTCATCAACAATTAATGCTTTTAATTGTTCAAAAAATTCTTCATCATCCATGGCGTATTCTTCAATGGCTACATAAGAAATAGGCGTGTTTTCCGCTAAAAAAGCAAACAATGTTGAATAACTTAAAGGTGATTTTGTGTTTGCATAAGAAGTTCCCGATAAATCCAACTCGGCATCGTTCACAACCAACACAGGTAGCTTAATTAAGTCTCCAAACGCCAGAATAGACTCATTTTTAATAAAAGATTGCGCAACCAGATGCGTATAAGTCCCCGCATTTAACGCCGCATCCAATTCCTTAAAATCAGCGATTATTTCATAGGGAATGCCTGTGTTTTGCTGAAGGCACAATTTAATAGCTTCTTGCTTTATGTCATTTTCTTCAATAAAAAGTATTTTTATGGGCATTGTTTCAAGTGTTTAATTGTTTTTGTCTTTTTAGCTATTTCTATTATCATTTTTAACCTCATTATTGAAGCATTACGGTGAACATAATTGAAGTTGAATAACTTTGAACCGGCAATAAAATACTTATCCCTGTAATTTCATATTGTAATTGCACAAATGTAAGAAGGTCACTACAAGTAAAAAAGTTAGCATCATTGTTTGTAATTACTTGATAATTTAAGCCTCCATTGATGGAGTTATTCCCATTTGTGCCGTTTGATGTGCGTCTTATTTTAAGGGTCAAAGCTGCGATCCAAGCGATATCTTCTTTGTGAACAAAAACGACAAAAGTTTTATTTTTATTTTTAGGGTCTATTGTTAACAAAGTTTGATTTAGGTTACTGGTAAAAGTGGCTGGGTAATCACTCCCCGCTTCGCCTATATCTGATGCATCTATAGTTCTCGTCCAATTGCCTGTGACAGTCATGTCAAAACCTTGACCAAACAAACTGTTAGAAATAACCAAAAAGGCGATAAAGATTAAGTTTTTCATTAAAATTCATTTAAAGTTAGAATAATAGACAATGTTGCTGACTGGTCGAAATCCAATAATTTATAATCGTAAATTTCCAAATAATAGGTAAGCTCGTAACCATTATTGATGCCATTTCCTGTATATGCGCCCTTTATATTGGATATAATTGTTTGTGGTGTGTCATTTAAGGTCACAACACCTGAAGGCGAACCTAACACGCCTTGACCAATACCCATATAATTTGAAGTGCTCAGTTTTAAATAAATTCCCGGAGGCGCTACTTGACCAACATCCATTTGAATTGAAATGCTTCTGGAGTTACCCGCAATAACAGCCGATGAAAAATTAATCCACTTTTTGTTATTCGCCATTACAATTGCCGCTTTTTCGCCAGCCTCATTTGATGCGGCTAAATTTAGTGTTACAGTTGAATTATTGGGCTCCAGATCTATCATCGCCACTTCCTGCAAATTAAAGATCGCAGTAACGCTTCCAAAGTCGTTCTGAGCGTAATTTGAAATTGCGCAGAAAACGCAAATGATGAAAATTAGTTGTTTCATCTGTTTAAATTTTATTTTTTAGCGGTAACAGATGCTGTTCGCCATTAATCATTCCTTTGTGTGTCAAAATTTGTCTTGCTCGTTTCATAACTTAAATATTTTATCGCTTTTTTTAACCTCTCTATTTTTATTGCTGGCTTTAAAAACAGCCTTCCCTTCTTCATTGGATACCACAGTGATTGTTTTTTGCGTTTCACTAAAAATGAAGTCGTTCAGTAAATTTCTGACAACCAACTCAACAGCCCAATCGCCAGGCGTAAGTTCTTTAAACCAAAACTTACCGTCTTTGTCGGTTTTCGTATAATAGGTTTTGTCCTCCTTGGTTATTTTTACGACCAAATTAGGCAATTTTTTGATGAATTTTGAAGATTGCATCACCGTTGTTTCTTCAAAAATAATTTGTCCGAATAAAGCGCCTGTATTTCCCATTTCAAGTACCACTTCCGTTTCTTTATTCGGGAAAATGTCTATATCAATAGGCTGTTGCATCACAATAATTTTATTTTTTGGCAAACTCGATTGCTTAACATACAAACGGTAGGTTTTGGGTTTTAAATTATAAAAGTGAAATACGCCTTTTTCATTGGTGATGGCAATATGATCATCCAATAAAACCAGGATGCCTTCCAAATTTGCTTTTTCGGCTGAAGTTATCTTCCCGGTTAAAGAGCCCACGGTTTTATTTTTTGAAACAGGCACATTCATCACAAAACTATACGATGCCGTAATTAAAAGTTCCTTTTTTATGGGAAAAACAGGCAAACTCGTTTGTGAAACAGCCACGCTCAACAAATGTTTTCTTTGATAGTTGTAATTTACTTGCGCCTGCAAATAATTTTGGGCTTCATCCAATTCGTCAAAATCGTAATTTTTTTTGTAGAAAACACTTACATTTAGGTACGATTTTAAATTGTATTGTAAATTTCCGCCGTAATAAAATGTTTTAACGATTTCATTTTCTTCGGATTGCTTGTTGCTTTGCTGGTAATCACCATTTAAGCCAACAATTAAATCTCTAAAAATATTTCCAGAAATACTTAAGGAACTGAAAAACGTATTTTGGGGTTCTGTGCTATCCGCCAAGAAATTTGTGGTCTTCCCAACGCGATTTTGCCAAATTAAATTGTATTTGTTTGGAATTCGGCTATAAAATGAAAGCGTCGCCAATTTTTCTTCAAAATTGTAGGTCTGCAAACTTAACTGATCTTCCTTATTTCTGTAATAACCTCCTACCCTAACCTTATTGTTTCTGTTGATATTGTAATTAAAATACGCTTGATACTTTGTTGTTATTGGCGATGAACTGTAATTAATAGTGTCTTTAACCGGATTTATGGCACGATACTCCACGCCTATTTGCATATCAATTGTATTGTTGAACCGGTAATTTGCCAGCGACAACAATTGCTTGCTGTTTCTTATATAACCCTTATAATTTTTATCGGAATATTGCGCAGAATTGATAAAATCCCATTTTTTTAAATTTAAATAGGCTTCCAAAGAATAAGCAAGCCCGTTTGTTTTATAATTGCTTTCATAAGCAATTTCACCGTTGATTTTGAATCGGTCAAGGGTGTAAAAGGAAGCGATGTTAAAAATTTTAGAATTAAATTCTTCGTTGTCTTCAAAAAGGGTTCTGTTGATAAATCCCATTTCTACATACGCTTTATCCGATAAATCCTGTGATATTTTACCGCCGTATGAATCGGATATTTGTTTGGTGAACCGCGGTTTTACGTAGAACAGTGTCGCCGTTGTTTTACCAAAATCATAGCTTAAAATTCCGCCCGTTCCATAACGGGATGTTTCGGTAATATTGGAAAGCGAAAAATTAACATGTCCTAAAACAGCTTCCATTTTTTTATTTTTGTAAAGCAGGCTGTACCTTTCATAATCGCCAAACCTCACAATATCGCTTTGGCTCGGACCAGAATATTCAAAATTTAAATAATGTTCATTTCCCTTATCCAAGAAACCTTGTCCGCTCACCTTAAATTTAAAAACATTCAAGGTATCCAAACCTTTTAACGAGTTAAAAATAGTGGAAACGGTAATTGGAAACCTATGGTACAAATCGGGTTTTTTGGTGTTGTTTGGGTAAAGTGTGATTGCCACGCGATTTGAAAAAAGCAAGTCTTTTGAAACCACATAGGCTTTTAAGTTGTTCAAAACCATGGTTTTGCTGCTTACATTTCCGGGAACTTGCTGATAAACGGCAACAACCATCGAAGAATCTGGTTTCAGCACGGCGTTTGCAGGCACTATCTTAAGCGCATTACTCGATTCAAAAGTTATTTTCTCTTCGCTGTTCCCATTATTCGTCACCAAATACTCACAGTAATATTCTTTTTCCAGCCGCAAATATTCAGGGGCATTTAAAACCTCAACAGCCAAATTGTATAATTTAGAAACGGTAAGCGCTATTTCCTGAGAAGCCATTGGTTCATTATCGCTTGAAATTTTTAGCAATGCGTTGTAATTTCCCGCTGCACAATGGTTCTTAACGTCAAATGTGAACAGCACTATTTTTTTATTGTTTGCGGCAACAATAATATTTTTAGTATTTGTTGTCAAATAAAACTGGTCGGAAATTGCAAATTCGCAACTTAAATTAAGCGGATTGCCGGAGGTATTTGAAATTTCGAAAGCGATGGTGTAGTTTTTTCCGGGAACTAAATTTTCTGGGATATTTTTTGCTGAAATTTCAACCGCACTATTCTGCGCTTCAACTTTTGACACTGACATAAACATCAATATAAAAAGAAAAAAATAGTTTAATGTTGCTATTTCAGGAAAGTTTCTCAAATTAATACTGAAAAAAAACAGAAATTTTTAGGGTCATATGATACTTTAGGGCTATTTATTTTCAAATTCCAAATCGATGGAATAAATATTTTTTCCATAATCGGCAATCAATACCGCCGTGTAAGCGCCTTTTGGCAAGCCTGAAATATCAAGCGAAAATGATTTACAAGAATTTGGATACACTTTTTTAAATTTAACTTCCACTTTTTTTGCTTGTTCACCATTGGCATTAAACACTTCAAGCATTAAGGTTGGCTCCACATAAAAGTTCCCTAAATTTTTTAAATCAACATTTATGAGTTTGTTCCCGTCGGGTTCTTCAATTTTGATGTCGTAAAATTCAAGTTCAGAAAGTGTTCTTTCATTAATGTCGGCAATAATTTGAATTCCATATCTTACTTTTGATTCCAGTTTTACGCCAAATTCAAGTTCATCTTCTTTAATTGGTTTTTCAATTTCAACCATTAAAACACCCCAATACGAACCGTCAATTGCAACATCATTGGGCACATTGATGGTATAAATTAGTTCATATTCTTCGTTTGCCTTAAAAACGTGCTCATTTACATTTGTAGACAACCAATTTTTTATGGAATTCTTGTGACTGATGTCAGCCGTTAAAACAGTTTCATTGCCACATTCCTGAAACAAATCATTAAAATAGATAATAACACGTTGCTCCGTTGCATCGGTGTTTTTTAAACTAATAACGCCGGTGATTAATTGTCCGGAAGCCGATTGATGCACGTGTGTTAAGCCATTAAGTATGACAACACCGGCATTTGAGACCTGAAAACTCAAAAATAATAAAAGAAATAGTAGGGATTTTTTCATTTTTCGAAATTTATTTTGTTAATAAAATTGGGGTTTATGATCGATTTTAGTTTACAGTAAATTTAGGCGTTTCATTAATTCGGGTTTGCTCGACCGGCTTACCGGAACTACAGTTTTCCCTATCAACACACTGCTGTCTTCTATATCAACAATCTTTTTAATGTTGATGATAAATGACCTGTGTACTTTTAAAAACAGCTCATCGGGCAATTTATCTTCTATTTTTTTTAGGGTTGAATGAACCGTGTAATTTTCCTTATCAGTTTTTATCAAAATATAATCTCCTTTTGCCTCAATTAAATTGATGCCATCAAAACTAATTTTAACCAGACGTTTATAAATGTTTACATACAATTCACTTTTGGATTCATTTACGGCTGTGGTCACCGGCAAATCTGGCAGCTCTTTTTTGGAATTGGCAAACAACTTGGCCTTTTCAACCGCTTTGTCAAATCGCGCTTGGGCGATTGGTTTCTCTAAATAATCTACCACAGAATTGTATTCAAATGCTTCTAAAGCAAAATTTGCGTTAGAGGTAATTAAAATTACCTTGGGCGCATCTTTTAACGTTTGCAATAAATCAAAACCCGTGAAGGCTGGCATGTTTATATCCAAAAAGATGAGATCAACTGTATGCTGATTTAAATATTTAAGCGCCTCAATTGGGTTGTTGAAACTGGCGACCAGATTTAGGTTTTTATTGTTGGAAATTAACTTTTCAATAATGACTCTTGCAATTTCTTCATCATCAATAACAATGCATTTCATAAGGTAATTTTTTTAGGAAATTTTCAATGCCGAAGATACCCTTTTTTTGCTTCATTTTATGAACAATACCAGCACATTATTGATTTTATTTTTTAGGAATTGTGAAATAAAATGTGGTACCCTTTAAAACTTCACTCTCCAGCCAAATTTCACCACCAAATAGGTCTAAAACCCTTTTCACAATGGAAAGTCCCATGCCGGTCGATTTTTCTTGATAGCCTAATGTGGTAAAAGTGTTAAATATTTTTTGGTGGTATTCCTTCGGAATTCCCTGCCCATTGTCTTTTATGGAAAAAGTATAAAAATCTTCCGCTTCCTCAACCCCAACTTCAACCAAGCCTTTTTCTTTATCATTGAAGTTAACGGCATTGCTGATTAAATTTTGAAAAACTTGCTGTAATTTTCTTGCATCAGCCTTTAAAATAGGCAAATTACCTTTTACGACTACGTTAATATTTTTGGGAATGTTAATGCTGCCAATTATTTTATTCAGCATTTCATTTAAATCAATGGTATTTGTTTTTAGTCCAGTCGCTCCAATTTCCGAGTAATTGATAATGTCTTCCAAAAACTGATCCATCTTTTCAATTTTCGCCTCCATAAGGTTCAAATTGCCAACACTTTCTTCTCCAATTTTTTCGCTGCAATCCTCTTTCACCCAGGCTAACAAGGCCGAAAGGTTTCTTAAAGATGATTTTAAATCGTGCGAAACCAAATGTGCATAGTCATTCAACTGCTCATTTTGGTGTTTTAATTTTTGAAGTAATTGTTCTTTTTGATGCATCATGTTAAGCTTTATGCTTGCACAAATTCATTATAACACCAGTAATCCAGCACCGTTTTAATGGATTCGGAATAATCGCTGTATTTTAAAGGTTTTACCAAATAACCCGCAATGCCAAGTTGGTGACAATCTGATACATCTTTATGGTCATTTGACGAGGTTAATATAACGGTTGGAATAAATTTTAAATGTTCATTTTTTCTGATGATGCTTAAAAATTCAAGGCCATTTATTTTAGGCATATTTAAGTCGAGCAAAATAAGATCGGGCAATGATTCATTTTTATATAAAATATCCAACGCTTCTTCCCCGTTTTTAGCTTCAACAATGTTATGAGGACACTCCAATTTTGAAATTGTTCTGTTAAATTTCATAATTTCTATCATATCATCTTCAACCAGCAATATGTTTAAGCTTTTTCTCATCAGTAGTTTTTTAAATTATCATCAAAGATCTTAAGATTGCCCAATTTTTTATGAAGTAATTCGACAAGTCTAAATTATGTGTCGGTGAATGGTAAATAATTGTCGGTAAACGGAATAGTCAACCAATCACAAATTCTTCCCCATAAATTAGGTATTAATTCGTTCTTTTGCCTAAATTGGTTCAATGAAAGCAGTCACCGTAAAAGAAATAAAAACAGAATTGTCGCATTATTCACAGAAGGAATTGGTGGAACTGTGTTTACGTTTGTCGAAATTTAAAAAGGAAAATAAAGAACTGCTCACCTATCTTTTGTTTGAATCCTCCAATGAAGAAGGTTACATCAGCAGTATAAAACTGGAAATTGATGAACAGTTTGAACTGGTTAACACAAAAACATATTACTTCATAAAAAAAAGCGTCCGTAAAATTTTACGCAACGTTAAAACCGCCATCCGCTATTCAAAAAACAAGGAAACTGAAGTGGAACTTCTCCTCTATTTCTGCAAAAAAATGAAGGATTTTAAACCTTCCATCAATAAAAATACGGTGCTCAAAAATCTGTTCGACAGAGAAATAGCGTATATCAAAAAAAAGATGCTCGCATTGCATGAAGATTTGCAGTACGATTATGGAATGGCGTTGGAAAGTTTGAAAAGTTGAAAGTGTAAAGTTTAAAAAACAAAAGACCGAGAAAAAATTTCTCGATCTTTTTATCACTAACTACTAACAAACAGCTTCAGACAAAAAATTAAGCAGTTTCTTTTTCCTTACTTCTGGCTTTGGCAATCTTATCGATCATTTCAGGCATTTTTTCAAATACAGAGGCAAGTCCGCTTGATTTTCCTGCGGCAAGAAAAGAAATGTCACTTCCCCTGCTTACCAAAAAACCAATTGGTTCAATTCCCACGCCTGCGCCTGCCCCGCCACCTTGAGATGCTCCTTCTCCTTTAACATCTTTTTTTTGGGTATCTGCTGCAACGCCAGAACCAAATCCCATGCCAACTTTAATCACCGGCACACACTTGAATTCTCCCAATTCAAACTGTTTTCCAATCACAGTTTCCGTGTTGGCTTCCGACTTGATAAAGTCGGTAATTTTGCCCAACAATTCTTCCATACGTAATTCCATAATATTGTTTTTTAAAGGTTCATAAATGATTTAATTAAATATATTGGCCTGCTGTAAATATGCAGTTCCACTCGGTTTCTTCCTTCAAAATTGACACTAAAACCGCCCACGTGATAATTCAACATTGCAAATAGCGGATACAATTTTGCGTTCAAAATGCAATCACCCGTATCTATATCAAAAAGAAATCTTTTCACCTTAAACGATTTTAGCAACCGCAAACCTTTTTCAATGTCAATTCCCTTGCCAATTTTCTTTTTATTTACTGTACTTTTTAAGGTCTTTTTCTTATTTCCTAATACAATATTTCTTAGCGGATAAAAATAAAAACTTAAAAAAAACAGCTTCAGTCTTATTCTGATCAATTCATCTTCGTGACTTTCTATACTTGCCTTTACCAAACCTTTTACTTGCAGGTAATATTGATTTGTTTTTGTGTCAATAAACAGCACAATTGGCATCATCGACAAATAAAATAGCAACAATAAAAACAAGATTGAAGAGAAGGTTATAAGCATTGCTTTGTTTTTCGGCAAAATACTTTGAATTGGGAATATCTTACAATGATTTTGGTCAAACTGCCGAAGTAATTTTACAATATGCCGTGATATTAATCACCCAAAAAATTGATTTTTATCAGATTAGAAAGTTGAAAAGTTATAAGTTAACTGTTATATGTTAAACGTTAAAAAATCGTAAATCCAAAATCGTAAATCTGAAATTTGCAATCGTAAATCCAAAATCGTAAATCTGAAATCATAAAGCCGTATCTTTGCGCAACCAAAAATGATATGAACTACACGCTGCTCTCTTCACCCCTGCAAGGATTTACCGATTTTCGGTTTAGAAACGCCTTTAACACCATTTTTGGCGGCATAGACACCTTTTATTCGCCTTATATTCGCTTAAACGGAAGTCTGGTGATCAAAAAGGCGTATGAGCGCGACTTGCTTCCCGAAAACAATGTGGGTTTGGAAGTGATTCCGCAAATTATCACCAATGATGCAGATGAATTTTTGTTCGTGGCCAACTATGTGCAGCAACTTGGCTATAAAGAATTAAACTGGAATTTAGGCTGTCCGTACCCAATGGTCACCAAATGCGGTATGGGTTCCGGACTCATCAGCGACCCGGAAAGAATTGACAAGATTCTTGAAAAAGTACACGCTGAATCGGATATTATTGTATCGATGAAAATGCGTTTGGGATACGAAAACACGGAAGAAATTTTGCGGGTTTTGCCAGTTTTGGAAAAATATCCCATAAAAAACGTTGCCATCCACGCACGCATTGGAAAACAATTGTATAAAGGCGGCGTGCATTTAGATGCGTTTCAACAATGCGTCAACCAAACCAGCCTGAAACTGTATTACAACGGCGACATTACTTCGGTGGCGAAATTTCACGAAATGCAAGAACGCTTTCCAAGCATTGACCACTGGATGATTGGACGGGGATTGATTGCCGATCCTTTTTTGCCGAGTATGATAAAAAGCAATACCGCACAATACCCTGCAAACAAACTTGAAATGTTTAGGACGTTTCACGACACGCTTTTCCAAAATTACAGTGAATCGTTGTCGGGTTCAACGCATCTTTTATTGAAAATGTACCATTTGTGGGAATACTTTTCCGTGCTGTTTTCAAATCCGCACAAAGCGTTAAAAAAAATTAAAAAAGCAGGCAGCATTAAAAATTACCAAGCGGCTGTAAAAGAAATTTTGGACACGGAACGTGATCTTCGATAGTAACTTCATAAGTAATTAAGGAATCTTCTTGCGCTTGTGCTGAGCGGAGTCGAAGTATGGCAATCTGTTGTTTTATAAATACAAACCCCTCCAAAACTTCCTCGTTTATATTTCATTATTTTTCCTATATTTGATGGACTACTAAAAAAATTGCATTAGCCTTACTATAAATTTAGTTTTTTGGATTTAGGATTGTTGAAACAAACTGTTTGGAATTTGGTTTGGCTAATTTTCAAAATTAAAAAAATAACATACCTATTATGAGTATAGAATATGTAAAACATGATTTGTATCCGGAATCTATATTAATTAGAAATTTTATTGGAAAAGTTGATGTCAATGATATTATTGATTCTTGGGAATATCTAAATAAAAACAAGCTAATTGATAAAAAAATTAAAGGCGTAATAACTAATTTAACTGGCTGTGAATTGATCATGGATATGGAAAGTTTTAAAACTCTGATTGCCTATCTAAAAAAAGAGGATTACATTAAAAAAATTAAACTAGCCGTAATTTCAAACATTCCAGAAACAATAGTTTTTCCATTTTTAGGTGAAATTCAAGAAAGTGAATTAAAAATTAAACCATTCTCAACAATGGAAGCTGCTGTTGATTGGATATCAAAGGGTTTATAATAAATCTTGGAATCTGAGTCTTATATGCATAAAATGAAAAACATTCAACACGTAATTTCGACTCTCGAAAAACTTCCCTTTTTTATCTCCTAATTTTTCCTATATTTGATCGACTACTAAAAAAATTGCATACGTATTCACATAAAAATGATTGTTGTTGGGCTGAAGAGGTCTAATGTGTAGGATTTTTAGTTGGATAGAGTTAGTAATTCACTAGGCGCTATAAATGAATAAAAAAATAATTAAACCACGTTACTTTAAATTTCCATCATTAGGAGAAAGAAAGGCACTTTCAAATGCAATCCCTAAATATGAAAGACTAACTTTTAATCAAATAAACGCAATAAGTTCTGCACTGAACAGAGAATATAACTTTGATGAAATAAACAGAATTGACAATTTATATTATTGGAATTATATTTTTTCAAAGAAGCTTTTTAAACTTAGTGAAACTCACCTATTCCTCCTAACACATTATGAAAGAGGATTTAAGGAAAAAATATTGGATTGCAATCAAAGAGAATTAGTTGACAACATTTTATTTAATTATTTTACAGAAATATTTTATTACTTTTTCTTTTCTGCTCTTGAAACATTAGCACATATACTAAATAAGCAACACAAGCTAAAATTTAAGGATCATAAAGTAAAATTCAATAATGAATTAATTGAAAAAATAGAAAATGAAAGTATTAAAAGCATAATATTGAAATTTAATTGTTCAATAGAAAACGCTAGGGAAAAAAGAAATAGTTTTACACATAGATTTCCTAAAAACGAGAAAGACTTTAGAACCAAGTCTAGTGTTGTAAATGGTCGAAATACTTTATCTGCTGGTAGTGGTGAATTTATTTCAAATTACGAATTTTTAAAAAATATAAATGAAAGTTCCGAATTATTTAAGAAACTACTTGATAATTTAAAATTAGAAATAAAATAAAGAAAGCCATACAGGTAACAATATATAAAATTTATGCTCAAATCGGATTTAGTACAAACCGACAAACATTCAATAATAATATTGCTTCGGCGGAAAAATCTCCGATTTTTACGTCGCACAAATCATAATACAAAACCATTATACGCTATTTCATAAAAAAAACAAAAATAACTAATATACAAATGACCAAAGATTTAATTCAAATTAACTATCGTCAAGAATATGTAGGTATTAGGACTTACAAGATAAAGTATATTGCAGAAATTACTCATAGAGGATTTAATGACTTTAAAGTTCTAACTTCTGACCATAGTGGGATTTTACAGAATAAAGTTATTGCACATATCGCTAAACTTGAAGAAAAGTGGGACAAAATTGTTGAAAAAGAAAATATTTTCAGAAGCAAAGAAGAAATTCAAAAGGAAGCAAACTTGTTGACAAAAGGAGCAATAAATGCTCTAAAAGAAATTGACAATATATTATTGCATACTTTGGAAGTTGATGACACAGTTGATTGGGAGCAATTAAAGGATAAAACTAAATTCAATTTCCCAACACCTGAAAAAGAATTAAATAAATTATTGTCAGCAATTACAAAACCAAAACAACCTTCAAACCTTGATTATTCTAAAAAGCCAGAAACAATAAGCTTTCAGCCTAGACTTTCATTTTTAGACAAAATAATTAAGTCGAAAAAAGAAAATAAAATTGAACAAGCTAATTCGATTTTTGAAAAAGCATTAAATGATTGGGTACAAAATTGTAAAACAATTGATGATGCTAACCAAAATTTAAAAAATAAATTTCAAAATGAAATTTCAAATTATGAGAAAGAAATTGAAAAAGTAAAACAAAAAAATATCTCTGACATTAAAAATTGGGAAAAAGAAAAATTTGAATTTATTTCAAATCAAGAGCAAGCCAATATAAAAGTGGACGAAATGAAACAAATGTATTTAAAACTTGATCTTAGTTCTGTAATTGAATATTGTGATTTGGTGCTTAACAACTCACAATATCCAGTAAGTTTTCCAAAAAGTTATGAAATTGATTACAATTCAGAATCAAAAATTTTAATAGTTGAATACTCACTTCCTTCTATTGAAGAATTGCCAACATTAAATGAGATAAAAGTTATAAAAAATGAACTCAAAGAATATCATATTTCAGAAGCACAACTTTTAAAAATGTTTGATGCAACAATGTATAATATTACGTTGAGAACATTACACGAACTATTTGAAGCCGATATTGCTAATGCTATTGAAGCGATTTCTTTTAATGGTTGGGTAAATTCTATTAATAAAGCAACAGGTAAAAGAGAAAACAACTGTATTTTATCAATATTAGCTAAAAAATTGGAATTTATGGAAATCAATTTAAAACACGTTGATCCTAAAACTTGTTTTAAAAATTTTAAAGGTATTGGTAGTAGTAAATTAAATGGACTTACTGCAATTCAACCAATTTTACAAATTAGCAGAACAGACAGGCGATTTACAAATCATTATGAAGTAGCTGATTCAATTGACAGTTCAACAAATTTAGCATCAATGGATTGGGAAGATTTTGAAAATTTGATAAGAGAAGTTTTCGGAAAAGAGTTTAGTTCAAATGGTGGCGAAGTTAAAGTAACGCAAGCCAGCAGAGATGGTGGCGTAGATGCAATTGCATTTGACCCAGACCCAATTAGAGGAGGCAAAATTGTAATTCAAGCAAAAAGATATACAAATACAGTTGGCGTTTCTGCTGTGAGAGATTTATATGGAACAGTCATGAATGAAGGTGCAACAAAGGGCATACTTGTTACAACGGCAGACTACGGACCAGATGCTTATGAATTTGTGAAAGGAAAACCTTTAACACTTATGAATGGTGCAAACTTACTATACTTGCTCGAAAAACACGGACATCAAGCTAAGATTGACATTAAAGAAGCGAGAGAAAATATGAGGTAGAAAAAATTGCTTAGGATATTACCATATAAAATTTATGCTTAAATTGGACCCGGTAAAAACCGACAAAGATTCAATAAAGCTAATATGACAAAATCCCTCCTAAAATTCCCTTCTTTAATACTTCTTATTTTTATAATGATTTTTGCAAGCAGTTGCAATAAAGGCAAAGCCCAGGAACCAACCATGGAAAACGGCAAAAAAGACTCTGTAAAAACCATCGCTGCCCCAGAAAAGAAAATTTCCGCAATCGACACGGTCGATTACAACAATAAAATGTTAGCCTTATCCAATAACGACACCACTGGATTTTGGCCCGTAAAAACTCCGTATCCATTGCCTGGAGCTGTATTTCCGTACAACAGAATCATTGCCTTTTACGGAAATCTGTATTCCAAAAGAATGGGGATTTTGGGTGAATTGCCTAAAGAGGAAATGCTTAAAAAACTACAAGGCGAAGTTGCCAAATGGCAGGCAGCCGACCCAACGACAAAAACAATTCCTGCCTTGCACTACATCGCTGTCACGGCTCAGAGCAAGCCCGGAAAAGCAAATATGCACCGATTGCGAATGCCTTTTAAACAAATAGACACCGTTTTAAATTGGGCAAAATCAATTGATGCTTTGGTGTTTTTAGATATTCAGGTTGGGCACAGCAATGTAAAGGACGAAGTTACCGCGCTGGAAACCTATCTTAAACTGCCCAACGTTCATTTGGGAATTGATCCTGAATTTTCCTTAAAAAATGGTCATGTTCCCGGCACCAAAATAGGAACTTACGATGCCAAGGACATCAATAATGTGATTGATATTTTGGCAAACTTGGTTCGAAAAAATAAGCTGCCGCCAAAAGTTTTGGTCGTACACCGGTTTACGCAAGGAATGGTGACCAATTATAAAAATATAAAAATAGTTCCTGAAGTTCAGGTAGTTATGGATATGGATGGATTTGGCTCTAAAATTTTAAAAAGATCTACTTACCTGAGATATATTTATAGAGAACCTGTGCAATTTACAGGCTTTAAATTATTTTATAAAAACGACAATAAAAATGGATGGGAAATGTATAAGCCCGAAGAGTTATTGAAATTTACGCCCAAACCCATCTATATTCAATATCAGTAATTCATCGTGATCCTTTTTTTGAGTCAAATTTTGACTAATTTTATCTTTGTAACAAAAATTATTTATAAACGTCAAATAATATAAAAAAATCAAACGATGAACAAAGTCATAAAATTTGGGGAAGAAGTAAAAGGATATGATATTCCTGTTTTAAACGAACGAGAAATAAGAGCTGCGGCCGGACTGCTCTTTTTACTGATGTTTATCTCCATCATGGTCGTAATTCTAAAGGGCGATTTTTTAATGCTAAAATATGCCGTTACCATATTCCTTGCCGATATTTTAATAAGGGTATTTGTGAATCCTAAATTTGCGCCGACTTTAATCATGGGACGTTTAATTGTGAGAAATCAAGTTCCCGAATATGTTGGTGCTGCCCAAAAAAAGTTTGCATGGATCATTGGCGTGGTTTTGGCCACTACCATGTTCGGTCTTTTAGTGGTTGCAAATACTTATAGCCCAATTACAGGCCTTATCTGTTTAATTTGTCTCCTGTTCTTATTCTTTGAATCGGCATTTGGTATTTGCATAGGATGCAAATTTTATAATTTGTTTTACAAAGAAAAAGCCCAATACTGCCCTGGTGAAGTGTGTGATGTGAAATCAAGACAAGATATTCAGAAAACATCCTTCATACAAATCCTAATCGTTTTTGCCTTTATCGCGTACATTTTCTTAACTGTTTTTTTATTTAATGATACTTTTACGGAACGGCCATCTGACTTGTTTGGAATAGAAAGTACACAACATTCGAATTAAAAATTGCGCTATTATTCAAGTTCGAAACTGTTAGAAACTATTAAAATGAAAACCTACAAACACTTTGAAACTGAACGACTAATTTTACAGCCAACCTCTTCAGCAGATGCCGAATTCATTTTTGAATTGGTAAATACACCGAAATGGCTTGCAAATATTGGCGACAGAAACGTGAAATCGGTGGAAGATGCCAAAGCGTATATTGAACATAGAATGACCACTCAATTGGAAAAACTTGGCTATGGAAATTACACGCTCATCAGAAAAGCTGACAACCTTAAAATAGGCACTTGCGGATTGTATGACCGTGAAGGTTTGGAAGGCATTGATATTGGTTTTGCCTTGTTGCCGGCTTACGAGAATATGGGTTATGGTTTTGAAAGTGCGGCAAAACTGCTGGAAGTTGGCATTAAAGAGTTTCATATTAAACGCATCAGCGCCATCACCACCAAAGAAAATATTCCTTCACAAAAACTCATAGAAAAACTGGGACTTAAATACATCAAAACTGTAAAAATTCCCAATGATGAGGAGGAATTACTGCTTTATAGTTTAGAATGTTAAAATTACGCTACGGAAAGGTTTTAAAATAAAAAGCCACTATTCCATATATTGGTGTAACTTGTATCCCATTGGATTTATTTGGATATTTTTTTGATAAAAAATAAGCACCAATTAAAGGGAAATATTATGTGTTTTTCAGCAGAAGCAAGTTTTACGGGTGGAATTATCATTTTTTCAATAGGAATTGCCACCGTTAAAAGCGTTCATAAACCGTCGCAATTGGTATTTGCCATCATCCCTATGTTTTTCGGAATTCAACAAATTACCGAAGGCTTTTTATGGCTATCCTTGCAAAATCAGGAATTTCCCAATATTCAAAAGCTCACATCCACTATTTTTTTAATTATGGCAGAAGTCCTCTGGCCTATGATAATTCCACTTTCCGTATTGTTAATTGAAGAAAACAAAAGCAAAAAAAGAATATTGCGAGTCTTCCTTGTAATGGGAATATTGCTATCCTCCTATTATGCGTATTGTTTACTGAATTTCACCGTCAATCCGCAAATTGTAAATTATCATATTCAGTATAACAATGATTTCCCCATAGCTTTCAGAAACTTGGCTTTTGCAGTTTACCTCATCGCCACGATTACACCGCTTTTCGTTTCGAGCATTAAAAGAATGAATTATTTAGGCGTATTGATGTTTTTTTCATGCTTAATTTCAGCCCTGTTTTTTATGCAATACCTTACTTCGGTATGGTGCTTTTTTGCCGCATTTATAAGCGTGGTGATTTTCTGGATTCTCAAAGATTCAAAAAAGACTTTCAATTTTGAAATGCTAAATTTGTTGAAAAAGCAGTAAAGAAAAACTACAAATCAAACATATTCGCTTTTCTTGTCCGCTTTTTCAGTTTAAAAATTCGGTCGTGGTAATATTCCTTTAGCTCATCAATAAACGTCAGCGGATTTTCATATTCGGTCAACACTTTATAGGTGTGTTTGGTTTTGGCAGCTTGCAGCTGTTTTTCCAATTTCAGGAGCTCATTTTGCAAATAAGCATCTTCTTTGGCAGTTTTTTCAGAAAATTCAGGGAACTGCATCATTGCATTTCCGCTAAAAATGTGCGTATGGAAAATTTGAAGTTCGTCCAAATTACCAGTTTGGTAAATTTCTATCAATTTAGTGGTCACTTCTGTTGCGAGGTCAATTTTTTCGCCGTGCATCGAAAATTTATCGGGATGCACAAAAAGCATGGCTTCCCGGTACAAGCGCTTTTTTTCTTTTTGATCGTCATCGCTAATAACATTCACGTTGTTTTTGGCAATCACTTTTAACCCTTCAACTTCCTTAAAATTCTTCCCCTTCTTTTTTTGCGCAAAGCGTTTTTCCTTTTTTGCCAATTGCACTTTTTTGTAAAGTACCGTCAACTCTTGTTCCTCTATAAGTTCATTGGTCAAATGCGAACGCAAAATGGCTTCAAATGCATTTGTTTTTTGCTCAATATCATTAAGTTCTTGTTGCAAAATGGTAATCTTGGCTTTCAGCAATAAATGCTCTTGCTCAGGATCGTTTGAAACGGGAAGCGTTTTTTTGGTCATTTTACAAAATATCGATGTGCAAATTTGCAAAAAAATTGCAATGAAATGACATTGCGGAATTTGCATGATGACAAATTTATTTTAAGAGGTCTTTTTTAGACAGAAAAAACAAATTCTTATTGATGAAATACTGTCGTATTCTTTTGTCTTCTTCAGATTTTTTAGACTGAATAATATCTCCGTTAAAACTGAGAAGCGTTTTAATTTTTAGGTTAATTTCTTCGAGTTTCTGAACTTTTATTCGCTCATTATGGGCGGCGCTGTATTGCTTTTCTTCCACCAAGCTTAATATTTTATTGGAGCTTACCGCCGTTCCCGAAGCCAACAATCTTAAAATCTCCATCGCTTTTTGGTCGAACTCGATAAATTTATTTTGATGCCGCAAACCATTGTCCAACAAAACAATTTTCTTCCTTTTTTTGAATTGCTTAAAACCAAAATTTGCCAAAAGTGCAGTAAACAGTAAGCCGGCGACCAAAGAAAAAGATCCTTTTAATAAATTATAATTGCTGTAAAAAGGTTTATCGGAAATGAATTCGCCTATAAATTCATTTTCACTGGCACTTTTTAAATAGACTTCATTATTATTATCTTCTTTACTATAAAAGAAAAAATAAAAACGATCATTCAAAAAATAATGATTTAAAGATGCGATCACATTATGGGAATATTTACCATGTTTAAATTTTATGTATTTGTTATTGCCCAAATCTATGATTGATATTCCATTGGTATAAAGTACCAATAAAGATTTTTTATACCGAATTGGATGGGGAAAATGAGTTAAATCAATTAATTCACTTGTTCCCAAATAACGCCATTCATTCAATTTCAAATTGTATTTCCATACTTCATTGTTAAAATACATTTCCGTTTTATTAAAATCGTCAATGCTTTTACCGTTAAAAATATAGGCGTTATCATGATCCAAAATATACAATCCGTCAAAAGTTCCCTTGGGTACTTCTTTAGAATTAACTGGACTTATGGTTTCCCATTCCAACAAATCGGTATCAAAATAGGTGAAGAAATTTCTTGCGCTCCAAAAACCATAACCACCATATCTTACTATTTTATCATCATAAACAAAGATGCTGGAATTGATTTGCATTTTATGGTTAAAAGAATTGTCAACGCGTACAATCGTATCATTCTGCAATTTATATACTATTCCACCCTGAGTATGCACAAAATAATAGTTAGAATTCACCAACACAGGTTTGCAGCCCATGAATTCAAATTGCGGGTCAACAACAATTTTTACGCTGTCTATTTCAAAAGTTTCCAGATCTATTTTTTTGTAGTAATCCTTAAAAAAAACGAAGATGGCATTATTTGCGCTGTCCAATGAAGTGTGGGATATTTCATCATGTTTACCAACATAAACCGATTGTGAAAAGGTCAACGTTGTAATTAGAAATAAACCCGCGGTTAAAATCTTGTTCTTTAACATCATAACTCAAATATACACAAAATACAGTTTGTGAGATGAAAAAAATAATCATCTCATTATAATGCGAGATTGTATTTTAACGAAATGATGTTCATAAATTCGCCTCATTCATTTGGTTTTAAAACATTTAAATTTATGAAAAAGATTTTACTTATTACCATTAACCAAATTCAGCAGAAAACCACCCAAATAGCAATCATTGGTTTGTTGATTCTTTTTGTGATGATTTCAAGCCTCTATTTGATGTACACCGTTTTTAGCAACATTTAATTGTTTGCTTAAAGAGAAAAAAATTATGAAAAAGTAATTTTTGGAAAATTGCAATTAATCAAAAGAAAAAGAAAAATTACCCTCAGTTTTATGATTGGGGGTATTTTATGAAATTGCATTTTAACCTTAGAAAATTAAAAAAGCACCAGTGAAAATAAAATAAACACTTGTCCTTTTTAAAAAAGTACAAGTGTTTATTTAAACTATTTTTAGGAAGTTTTTAAATCCTGCTTTGGTAAGTATATAAATCGTAATACCTGCCTTGTTTGGCAATCAATTCTTCGTGTCGTCCCTGTTCAACAATATTTCCGTTTTCAATCACCAAAATTTGATCCGCTTTTTGAATGGTGCTTAACCGGTGCGCAATTACAAAAGTGGTGCGGTCTTTCATCAAAATATGCAAACTTTTTTGGATAAAAGATTCACTTTCGGTATCCAAATTTGATGTGGCTTCATCTAAAATAATAATTTTAGGATCTGCCAGCAAAGCTCTTGCAATGGTGATTCGCTGACGCTGTCCGCCCGATAATTTAACGCCGCGTTCGCCAATTACGGTATCCAACCCGTCTTCAAATCGGTCCGTAAATTCATTCACATAAGCGCCTTTTACGGCTGCCAATAACTGTGCTTCCGTAGCATTTGGCCTTGGAAACAAAATATTTTCTCGAATGGTGCCTTCATACAAAAAATCGTCCTGAAGCACCACGCCCAAATGACTTCTGAAACTGCTCAAATTTACGGTGGACAAGTCGATCCCGTCAACCGTAACTTTTCCTTCTGTCGGATTTAAAAATGATGCCGCCAATCCGGCTATCGTTGTTTTTCCTGAACCTGAGGAACCCACCAAAGCCGTTACGCTTCCTGATGGCGCTTTAAACGATATATGATGCAGCACTTCCTTGCTTTTTTCATAACTGAAAGAAACATCCTCAAAAACCATATCTCCAACAATCTCGTCCAAAACAATCCTTCGAATTTCCGGATCATCTTCTTCTGTCATATTCATTAATTCTTGGGTACGATCGAGTCCCGCCATCGCCTCGGTTAACTGGCTGCCAATATTGCTCATTTGCACAATTGGGGCAATCATAAAGCCCAAAAACAACGTAAAGGACACAAATTCGCCAATGGTCATGGTGTTATTCATAATAAAATAACCGCCAATTCCCATTATGCCTGCGGAAGCCAATCCGAGCAAAAAAGTGGAAGAACTGGTAATTAAAGCCGTAGCCGTCAAGCTCTTTTTTACATTCAAAAACAATCGTTCAACGCCTTCCTCAAAAGTTTTATTTTCCTGATTTTCGGCATTAAAACCTTTTATCACCCGAACACCGTTCAGGGTTTCTGTCAGCCTGCCCGTAACTTCGGCGCTAATTTTTCCGCGATCCCTAAAAATAGGGCGGATATAGCCAAATGCTTTCATAGCCACAATTGCAAAAATGGCAACAGGCACCAACACGAAAAAGGTCATTAAAGCATTAATTTTAATTAAAATCACCAATGAGATCACCGCAGTAATGGAACCGCCAACCAATTGCACCAAACCGGTTCCCACCAAATTTCGGACGCCTTCAACATCGTTCATAACGCGGGAAACAAGCGCACCCGATTTATTATTGTCGAAAAAACTGATGGGCAGCGTAAGCAGTTTCCTTTGTACTTTAGCCCTTAAAACGGAAATCAAATGCTGGGCTTCCACACTCAACAAACGCGTCAACTCAAAGGAAGTTAACGCCTGAATTAAAATAGAAAAGCAAACCACAGCCAATAAAATTATCAATGCTTGCACATCCTTAGACGGTATTACATCATCAATCAAATTTTTACTGGCATAAGGTAGCACCAATCCGGCCAAACTTTTAGCAATGATTAAGATGATTCCAACAAGAATAATTTTCTTTCGCGGCCAAATAAATTCCTTAAAGGCCCACTTATACGATACGTTTGTTTTACTCATATTACTTTTTTAACGAATATCACGCCAAAATATATTAAGTGACAATTCGACAGTTGTTTTTAAGTTAAATGTTGAAATGTTATATGTTATTTGTTGAAATTTTAAAAATTGAAATGTTATTGGTTGAATTGTTAATGGTTGAATTGTTAAAAATTGAATATTGAATATATAAATAAACTTTAAACAAATAAACAGTTAAACATATTTTTCGTAAATTTAGGTAGATTTCCACAAACAAAAAAAATGGCATTTATAGATTATTATAAAATATTGGGCATTGATAAAAGTGCTTCTGCTGGTGACATTAAAAAAGCCTATCGAAAATTGGCCAGAAAATACCACCCCGATTTGAATCCTTCAGATAAAGAAGCCGAGCGGAAATTCAAAGAAATTAATGAAGCCAACGAGGTGTTGAGCAATCCTGAGAATCGCAAAAAATACGATGAACACGGAAAAGACTGGAAACATGCCGAGGAATTTGAAAAAGCAAAACAACAGCAGCGACAGTACCAGGGAAGCGGAAAACAAAGTCCGTTTGGTGATTTTGGCGGTGGCGATTACTCCGACTTTTTTGAATCTATGTTTGGCGGACGTTCCTCAACAAGAGGCAGCACTGGCAGCAGCGTAAAATATAGAGGTCAAGACCTCAACGCTGAATTGCACCTCAACTTAAAAGACGTGTATACCACCCATCAAAGAACTTTAACAATTAATGGAAAAAACATTAGGCTTACCATCCCAGCAGGCGTAAAAAATGGGCAGGTCATAAAAATTAAAGGTCACGGCGGCGAAGGCATCAACGGCGGTCCAAAAGGAGATTTGAACATCACCTTTTCCATTGAAAACAATACCAATTTTAAACTGGACAATGACAATTTATACACAACGGTTGATTTGGATTTGTACAAAGCCATCTTGGGTGGGGAAATTACCGTGGAGACTTTTGACGGAAAAGCAAAATTGAAAATTGCGCCTGAAACCCAAAATGGCACCAAAGTAAAATTGAAAGGAAAAGGTTTTCCTGTTTATAAAAAAGAAGGTTCTTTTGGTGATTTATACATTACTTATCATGTAAAAACGCCCAAAAACCTTTCGGAAAAAGAAAAACAATTGTTTACTGAACTTGCAAAATTAAGACCGTCATGAGCAAAGAAAACTTCATACCACTTCATAAATTATGTGAACTTTACAAGGTTGAGATGTCATTCTTCAGCAGTTTAAATGAAATTGGCCTGATTCAAATCACCACTATTGAAGAATCAAACTATATCCATCAGGATAAAATAAACGATATTGAAAAAATGATACGGATGCACCGCGATTTGGATATTAATATTGAAGGAATTGACATTGCATTTAATTTATTGCAGAAAATAGATGAATTGGAAAATGAAATAATCTCCATAAAAAACAGGTTAAAGATTTATGAAAACTGATTTTAAGGATAAAAATAGCAGTAACTAAAACTACAGAAAATGGAAGAATTTAAGCAAAAAAGATTCTTTAACTCAAAAAGAGTTGAATTTGAAAGTGAAGGAATCACTTTTTATTCGGGAAATTTTTTAAACGCCAAAGAAATTTTTATTCCTTTTGACGACATTCTCCCTGATGCAATTACAAAGGAAACCAAAACCAGCAGGCTCTTCCTCTGGATTACAGTAACTTCAGGTTTAATATTTAGCCTTGCTTTATGGGATATTTTTAAAATTCCTTTTGCAGTTTATATGGTAGTGGTATTTTTTTCTGGATTGATTTTCGCAGTTTTTTTATTGCTGACAATTTTCAGCAGAAAATATATGCTGTACATTACCACATTAAGCGGGTATTTAATTGATTTTTACGATAAAAACCCAAATGAAGAAGCTATGGATGAATTTCTGGAAACACTCAAAACAAAAACCTTTGCTTATCTGAAAGAAAAGTATGCCGTAATTGATATAGATTTACCTGTTGAAAAACAAATAGAAAACTTAAATTTTTTGAAAGAGCGAAATGTGATTACAGAAAAAGAATATGAAGCATTGAAAGAGAAATTGAAAAATATTAATATAGATGTTAAAGGCTTTAAATATTAAAAAATAGCAAGACCCAATTAATTAAGCAATGATAACTTATACAACCTCGAAAACAACAGAAGACCTTTCTGAAATAATAGATTTGCAGAATAGCAACTTACGCCAAAATTTAACAGCTGAAGAAATACAAAATCAAGGCTTTTTAACGGTGTCTTACTCTATGGAAACCCTACAAAAGATGCAAAATAAAGAAAGACATATTATTGCAAAACACAAGGATAAAATAGTTGGATATGTGCTTGCCTTGACTGAAAAATCAAAATTGGATATTCCCGTTCTAGCTTCAATGTTTGAAACCTTCAACCAAATACAATATAATGAAAAATTGGTTTCTTCCTATAATTATATTGCCGTGGGCCAAATTTGCATTGACAAAGAATATCGTGCTCGGGGATTGTTTGACGGTTGTTATGAAACCTATAAAAACTATTTTAAAAACAAATATGATTTTGCCATTACCGAAATTGCTACGGCAAACACACGTTCAAGAGCCTCCCATAAAAGAAATGGTTTTACAGAAATTCATACTTATAAAGATTTCAATGATTTAGAATGGGTTATTGTTATTTTAGATTGGAACAATAAACCAGCATAAATGATTACGAAATGCAACTTTTGCTAAAATCAATAGTATTTTATATTCAAGGCATTAAATGATAAAAAAAAATGATTCTCGACCATAAATTTGATTTAGGATTTTTCCCCACTCCCCTACATCGCATAAAAAACCTTTCGGAAAAATACGCTCCTTACCATATTTTCATCAAACGAGATGACCAAACCGGACTTGCTTCCGGAGGAAACAAAACTAGAAAACTTGAATATTTAATTCAGGAAGCCTTGGAAAACGGATGCGACACGGTAATTACAGCCGGTGCGCAACAATCCAATCATTGCCGGCAAACTGCGGCCGCCTGTGCCATTGCCAAACTGAAATGTCATTTATTGTTAGGCGGAACAGCTCCCCAGAATTATAACGGCAACTTACTGCTGTCCCATTTACTGGGCGCTCAAATTCATTTTACGGTAGAAAACAGGAAAGGTGAGGACATTTACAGCTTGAAAAACAAACTGGAATTGGAAGGTAAAAAGCCCTTTATAATTCCCTATGGCGGGTCGAACATTACGGGAGCGCTCGGATTTGTGAATGCCGTAAAAGAATTAAAAACGCAACTCATTGCCCAAAACCTTAAAATTGACTATCTGTTTTTCGCTTCCAGTTCGGGCGGCACGCAAGCCGGATTGACCTTGGGAAATGATTTGTATAATTTGAATATGAAATTGATACCAATCGGAATTGACAAGAGCGAAACACAGGGCTTGAGCCTCGAAGAAGTGGTTCTTCATCTTGTTAATGAAGGAAAATTGCTTCTTAATCTTAAAAAAGAATATACGATTGATGAGGTGAAAATCAATAACGATTATAACGAAGCAGGCTATGGTGTCATTACCGAAAATGAAAAAGGAGCTATAAAAGAATTGGCTGAAAATGAAGGAATTCTTTTGGATCCAGTTTATACCGGACGCGCATTTTATGCAATGATGGATTATTTAAAGAAAAACAAAATCCGTTCAAACGCTAACATTCTCTTTTGGCATACGGGCGGATTTCCTGCAAATTTTTATTATGCAGACCAATTAAAGTGATAAAAAAGTCGGTTTATGTTTTCTGGCTGCTATGGTTTAAAATCGAATATTCTAAGTTTTCAAGTTCAAATGGCACAGTTTAGAATTGGCCTAAACATAGCTTGTAAAAAAGAAACCCAACTAAAATCCCAATTTTATACAGTTATGGGTTTCATTTTTATTTTTTTAAAGTGTGAATGATGTAACATTTTTCAAAAGTTGTGTAACACCCCTCCTATTAAAGTGACGATCTTTACACATTCAAAAATTTATGATTTCAAATAAACTAAAATAGAGCAAAAATGAAAGGAAATGCAAAATTAATTACAGTATTAAATTCGCTATTGGCCGATGAATTAACGGCTATAAACCAGTACATGGTACATTCTGAAATGTGTGAAAACTGGGGTTACGGGAAACTTCATAGCGCTATCCGTTAGCAGGCAATGGATGAGATGCACCATGCTGAGTGGCTAATTGAACGCATTATTTTTTTGGATGGCGCACCAACAGTGTCCAAATTGAACGCCATAAAAATTGGAAGAACAATTCCGGAAATAATTAATAACGACAGCGACGACGAGCTTAATGCAGTAAGCGCTTACAATGATGCCATAAAACTGGCCCGTGAAGTTGGTGATCAAATCACTTCCGATTTGCTTTCCAAAATACTGGCTATGGAAGAAGGTCACGCAGATTGGGCTGAAACTCAAAACACACAAATAAATCAGATGGGTCTGGAAAATTACCTAATGAACCAAACGGCAAGTCCGGCAGTAGATTAATTCATTCCCCATTTTATTTCCAGCTTTAAATAGCACCAATTGAAATTTGAAACTGGTGATTACAAACTTATTATCGATACCAAAGCCAAAAATAAGATTGTCATAGTTCGGTAATTAAAAAAGAAATTAAACAGAAGAAAGATAAACGAAGACGGGAGACAGAAGATGACAGACGGAGTTTTATGGGTGAATATAACTGCGAACTCCCGACTTCGGCTTTCGTACCTTAAAAACAGAATCACATGAGACACAAAGGAAATAACATCAAATTAACAGTAAATAACTGCAACGTAAGTTATAACGACGAAGGACCGGATGGAGCGCCAATTATTATTTTCATTCATGGTTTTCCTTTAAATAAATCCATGTGGGACAAACAAGTGAAAGCATTAAAGGATAACTATCGCGTGATTGCTTACGATATTCGCGGACATGGGAATTCTGAAGTAGGGGCAATTGATTTTTCAATTGACCTTTTTGTGAATGATTTGCTCAGTTTTATGGATGCTTTAAAAATTGAAAAAACCATGCTGTGTGGTTTATCTATGGGCGGATATATTGCCTTAAATGCGATTGAAAACCATCCTGGACGTTTTAAAGCACTGGTATTAAGCGACACAAATTGTAGAGCCGATACGCCAGAAGCAAAAGAAAAACGGATGAATACCATTATAAGCATCAAGGAAAACGGATTGGATAAGTTTGCCAATGATTTAATCATAAATTTATTTTCGGCAGAATCTTTTAAAAAAAATTCAGAAGAAATTCCGGTTGTAAGGGAGATGATTGTAAAAACGACCACCCAATCGCTATTCAAAAGTTTACATGCTTTAGCTGAGCGCAAGGAAACCTGCAGCAAACTGGCGGAAATAAAAATGCCTGTGCTTATTTTAGTGGGAAAAGAAGATAAAATCACGCCTCCTGAAGTTGCAAGCGCCATGCAAGAAAAAATAGAAGGTTCCCAATTAAGCATTATTGAGCATGCAGGTCATTTAAGCAATATGGAAAATGAGGGTGAGTTCAATAGCCAACTTATGAAGTTTATTGGCAACTTAAAATAAAGTTAACTTAAGGAAGAAAAAATGGAAAATAAATCAATGATTACAACAACTGACAATTTGGAACCTAACGAAATTAGAACAGATTGCCAAGGGCAAAACTCAAATAAAAATTTGGTTTATGAACACCTTGAGAATTATCTGAATTCAAGAATTCTTAAAATTACAACGATAATTAAGAATCAATATCCTGAATTGTTGGAATTTTTGAATGAAATGCCTGTGACAATTCCTTCGGAAAAGAGTCCGGAAATTACACTTAACAACCTAAAAACATACGGCGAATCACTGAATTCTATTTTGATAAAATACGAATTAGAACATTCCTAAATCCCAAAATTAACCAATGGGCTTATTTCAATCTGATTTAATTTCAACAAGATTTTAAAGATTAAGCCGAGCGTGAAATAAGAAATCTTGTATCTATCCAGATTATTATAAATTGGTGGCTGAATCAATTTTGGAAACCTTCAACTTCAGCTTAGTTGATTGAATTAATAAGTGCCTAAATGTCAAAAGAACCATTACGATCGGAGACAAACTGCCTAAACTGCAATCATGTGGTTGAACAGCGTTATTGCCCTAACTGCGGGCAGGAAAACAGCGTGATTCGTAAAAGTTTTTACCATTTGTTTATTCATTTCTTTGAAGATTTAACCCATTATGACAATTCATTTTGGAGGACTATTTTTTACCTGCTCATCAAACCTGCTGCTGTAACTAAAGCTTATACCTCAGGGAAAAGAAAGTCATTTTTACCGCCCATGCGCTTGTACATTTTTACAAGTTTTATTACTTTTTTGCTGATATCCCTTTTTCCTGCTGAAAATGCCAAAATCACCGCAACAAATGTTAAAAATAAGGTTGAACAAGTTGTTCCCACATTAGATTCTTTGAAGATTGACGAAAAAGGTGTAGACGGGCTTACTATAATTGGCATTATCTCCGAGGCAGAAAATGATACCCTAAAAAAATTATTGCAGGTGACAAAAGACATTGATCCAAAAAACATCACCGATTTTGGCTATGAAGGCACCAAAGAACTGGATTACATTCAAAAGCATGGCACAAAAAAAGCAAAAGTCGGCAAAACGGAATATTGGTTCCTTAAAAAGTGGCTTGCCGTAAAAGAAGAGAATACAAACAAAGAAATTATTGAAAAATTTGGCCAGTCATTTATTGGCAACTTTCCCAAGGTATTGTTTATTTATATGCCGGTTTTCGCCTTTCTTTTATGGCTTTTTCACGATAAAAAAAGATGGTTTTTTTATGACCATGGTATTTTTACGCTGCATTTATTTTCGTTTTTGCTGTTGATGATATTACTGCTCTTTTTCATCGACAAACTTTTTGCTTTGTCCGACTGGCCTTTTATAGGCTGGATTAACCTAATCATTAAATCGATTGGTATTTTTTGGATGTTGTTTTATTTTTTTCCGGCACATCGTCGTTTTTATGAAGAATCACATTTGGTTTCCGCTTTCAAAAGCAGTTTGGTTTATGCCATCAATATAATTATGGTTACTTTTCTGATGGTATTATACGGATTGTACACTTATATCAATTTACATTAATGCAATTCCTGAATAAATGATTTCGGATTTTTGAACTCCTGCTAAACCCAACTATCCAAAATGTGAGAATCATGTAAATTATCGTCATAATTGTGTAACACCTTCCGCAATAAATGGGAATACCTTTGAAATGTGAAAATTCATTCACAGATAAATTCTACTATCATGAACACAACAGAAGCGAAAGGAAACTGGAATATCCAGAAAGCGAAATTGAAACAAAAATTTGCAGATTTAACTGACAATGACCTCATGTATGAAGAAGGTCAAAGGGAAGAAATGCTCGGAAAACTTCAAGTAAAACTTGGAAAAACCAAAGAAGAATTGAATGATTTTTTAGAATCACTATAATTGATTACACATATTTCTGTCGCTGCTTGTAATGCATTATGATTGAAAAGTAATCGTATTACAACGGCTTCAGAAAACTTTTATCAAATTAAAACACCTCATAAAACCTCTTTAAATCCAATTTAAAGAGGTTTATTTTTGGATGTAATTTGAAAAAAAACCAAAACTGCTTCTGTATAAAGTCATCCGTTTATTTGCAAGTGAATGCTAAAGTCTGTAAATTTAGTTGTGCAATAAATAAACACTGGTATGCAAATGATTCACAAAATTTTAGTGGGAATTGATGGAAGTGATTCTGCCATCAATGCCGCAAATTATGCCATTAAATTGTCAAAGGAAATGCAGGCTGAATTGGAAATTATTTATGTAATCCGGTTTTCCATTGGAAATGTTGATGCTGGTATTTTACCGGTTAAAATTGAAGAATATGAAAAAGAAAGGGCGGTGGAATTGGTCGGAAAAATTAAAAAGCAACATCCGGAAATAAAAATAAACGATATAGAACCCATCGGACTTCCTATCGCCGAAATCAACAAGGCAATCGATAATTGGAAACCCGATTTGTTTATTATTGGCCATCATACGCAACACTTTCTTGAACATTTGTTTATTGGCAGCATCGAAAAAAAATTGCTCAGCAATCTTAAAATTCCTTTATTAATTGTTCCTGAAAATTATATGCTGAAATAACATAAAACAGTATTTTTACAATTATTTCATTTTAAATTGAATTCAGAAAAAAAATCTAAAAGCCATTTTTGGATCATACAAGCTAAACAATGACGACAAAACGAACTTTTATTTTACTTCTTATTATTTTTACATTTTCCACACAAACTCATTCCCAGGAACGAGAAATCACTAACCTTAACGCGGCGTGGAAATTTTCAAAAGGCCACAACGAAATGGCGCATCAAAAAACAATTGATGATTCCAATTGGCAACAAGTTACCATTCCTCACGACTGGGCAATAGCGGGATCTTTTATTGTTGATGGAGACGGAAATACCGGAAAACTTCCTTGGAAAGGTGAAAGCTGGTATCGAAAAATTATGGCTATTCCAGCCAATTATGAAGGGAAAAGATTGTATTTGTTATTCGACGGAATTATGGCTTTTCCGAGCATTTACGTGAACGGACAACTTGCAGGAAAATGGGATTATGGGTACAATTCCTACTATTTAGACATCACCAACTTGGTGAATTTTAGCAGTGATAATACGTTGGCAATTCATGTAGACACCCGAAAGCATGACAGCAGATGGTATCCCGGAGCGGGAATTTATAGAAAAATACAATTGATTGCCGTAAATCCAATCCACGTTGCCGTTTGGGGAACTTATATTACAACGCCGGTCATAAAACCAAATTATGCAGAGGTGAGAATTGCCACTACAATAAATAATTATTCGGAAAACGCCAATGAAATTAAAATAAAACACACCATTTTAGCCCCAAATAATTCCATAATTGCAGAAAAAGAAGTTGCCGGAATTGTTGCCCTGAACAAAAATAAAAGTATTGAAACTACCTTAACCGTTCCCAATCCGAGACTTTGGGATACTGAAAATCCGCAATTATACAAACTTGTCACCACCATTTCCCAAAATAACAAGCTGCTCGACACCTATACTTCCACTTTTGGCATTAGAGATATCCGGTTTACGGCAGACAACGGATTTTACTTGAATGACAAACGTGTGCAATTAAAGGGTGTAAACTTGCATCACGACCACGGTCCGCTGGGCACTGCATTTAATGAAAGAGCCATGGAACGGCAATTGGAAATTATGAAAAGTATGGGCACAAACGCCATAAGAACCAGCCACAATACTGCCGCTCCTGAATTGTTGGATCTATGCGATAAAATGGGAATCTTGGTTTTAAATGAGGTATTTGACAAATATGATGCGAAAGCGGATATTGTTGACAGCACCAATTTTGAAAATTTTGCCCAAAGAAACATCAAAAATTTTGTGGTTAGAGATCGAAACCATCCTTCCATATTTTTATGGAGTGTGGGCAACGAAATTTCTGATGTGCAGTGGAATCTTGACAACGGTTTTCACCGACTTCAAACAATGCTTAATTATGTGAAAAAATATGACAACACCAGGCCAACCACCTTGGTTTGCGACAGTTACAAAAGTGCTGAATTAAGGCATTTCGATTATTACGACATCCACAGTTGGAATTATGGTCGCCGTTACAGTTTGGCCCGCCAATTGGAGCCAAATAAATCGGTAATCATCAGCGAATCGGCATCTACATTGAGCACAAGGGGTTTTTATGAATTCCCATTACCCAAAGAAAAAATTGATTTTACCAAATCCCTTCAAGTAAGTTCGTACGATTTAAATGCGCCCGATTGGGCCGAACTTGCCGATGACGACTTTATGTGGCAACAAGATGAACCTTATGTTGCCGGGGAATTTGTTTGGACTGGTTTTGATTATTTAGGTGAGCCAACACCTTATGACAATAAATGGACGAAATAACACGGAATGACCGATAATGAAGCTTCAAGAAGTTCTTATTTTGGCATTGTTGATTTATGCGGAATCCCAAAAGATCGCTATTATTTGTATAAAAGTTATTGGAAACCCGAAGAAACCACCATACATATCCTTCCACATTGGAACTGGAAAGACAGGATTGGAGAAATTACCCCCGTTTTTGTGTATACAAACGGCGATTGTGCTGAACTCTTTTTAAACGGAAAATCCTTAGGAAAAAAATGTAAAAATCCGAAATCGGTAAAATCCATTGAACGTTTCAGATTGATGTGGAATGACGTGGTTTATGAGCCTGGAGAATTAAAAGCCGTTGCCTACAAAGAAGGAAAAATAATTGGGGAACAATTGATGAAAACAGCCGGTGAACCCTATAAATTAAAACTAACTCCCGACAGAAAAATGATTAAAGCCGACGGAAATGACTTGTCCTATATCCTAATTGAAGCAATTGATAAAAACGGAAATATATGTCCGTTAGCTACCAACAACATCGGCATTAAAATAAACGGAGCTGCAAAAATTGCTGGCGTTGGGAATGGAAATCCGCAATCTTTTGCTTCCTTTAAATCAAATTCCGTACAGTTGTTTTATGGAAAAGCGATGCTTATTGTTGGTGCCGAATTTACCAAAGGAAATATCACTGTTGAAGCAACTTCAAAAGGATTAAAAAGTGAAAAGGTTGTTTTAGAAATCAAATAAAAAAAGTTTCAACAAAAAAGATAAAAGGGCTGAAGTATTTTAACATACTTCAGCCCTTTATTATGCTGTAATAATTTCTAAGTTAATATTGCCCCGTACCCAGCAACACCAACGTACACGCTTCTTCAAAAGCAATGTTATTTTTTGTCAGTAAATTTTGCAATTCCTCATTTTCGGTCCCAGGATTAAAAAGAACGCGTTTAGGTTTTAATTCCAGAATATAGTCATAAAAACTTTTCTGATTATTTTCATTTAAATACAGCGTTACAGTATCAATGTCTTCAAACATGACTTTTTCTGTGCTAAATTTTACGCCGCTAACTTCCCCTTCTTTATTTCCTATCGCCAATACGGGATGCCCATATACGATTAACTTTTGAATGGCCTTATAAGAATATCTGCTTGGATTTGTTGAGGCTCCAATAACCAATGTCATTTTTTTCATTCTCCAAAATTAGTTAAAGTTTAGGAAACACTGTAACATAATTTAAAGTATGTAGTCTATTAAAACAAAAGCTTTCAAAAAACTATTACGGACAATAACCCATGAAATGTTAAATAATTCTTAAAATAGTACTTTGCTTTGCATAGTACTAAAATAAAATATATTTTTGTTCTACTAAATCAAAAAAACTTAAAAATGAAAACAACAAATAAAACATCTGAACAATCAAATATTGAATTGATAAGCACCACAAAACGCATAAAATGGAATGACAAGAGACGTTATTCTTTTGTAACGCAATTCAAATTTTTATAATAATTAACATAACGACTACTAATTACAACTTACTAAAATGAAAAAAATACTTTTACTATGCAGTCTATTCATATCATTGGCTATTTCTGCACAACTTCCTTCAAATGGGAATCCGAAAACCGGCGTAGTTACCGGAAAAGTGATCGATGAAACAACAAAACAGGCATTGCCATATGTCAGTATTGTTATTAAAGATGCCGGGAACAAATCTACCACAGGGGGAATAACCGATGCAAATGGAAATTTTTCCATCAAACAAATTCCTGAGGGTGAAAACAATGTCGAAATTCAGTTTATTGGTTATAAAACCGAAACTAAAAAAATAAACATTACCAAATCCAATACCAACATTAATTTAGGAACCATTGCTTTAAAAGAAGAAGCGGCACAATTGGAAGAAGTAGTGGTGGTAGCCGAAACCTCAACGGTGACACAAAAAATCGACAGAAAAGTGATTAATGTCGGAAAGGATTTAACTTCTGCCGGAGCAACTGCTTCGGAACTGTTGAACAACGTGCAATCTGTTTCGGTCGATAGCCAAACAGGTAACATTAGCTTGCGCGGAAATGACAATGTAAGGGTGTTGGTTGATGGCAAACCGTCAAATATTGACACGGCGCAATTGTTAAAGCAAATTCCGTCAACCTCTATCAAAAGTATTGAGTTGATTACAAATCCATCAGCAAAATACAATCCGGAAGGAATGAGCGGGATTATTAATATTGTACTTCACAAAAATTCAAATTTAGGGTTTAATGCAACCGTTAATATAGGAGCGACTTCAGGAATAAATGACAAGTTTAACGGTTCTTTGGACATGAATTTTAAAACAGGAAAAGTAAATTTCTTTTCAAATTACGGTGTGAATGACGGAAAAAGTGAAAATGAGGGGAAAGTTATAAGATTCGACAATAATGCTGTCCAAGATTTTTCATTTAAAGATGACCGCACTTCTCACCTGCTAAAATTGGGTGCAGATGTGTATATAAACGATAAGAACACATTTTCATTTTATACCACTCAAAATATATCGAAAACGCTTTTTGAAGGAAATACTTTAGTTACTTATAACAATGTTCTGAATAGCAACAGTCCGATGTTGGTCGACTCCGAAGACACTTCCCAAGCCTATAATTTTAATTATACCCTAAATTTTGATGAAAAAGGTCATAATTTAGAACTGGAAGCAAATTTTTCAAACTCTGACAGTCCGGAGAATGCTTTGTATAAAGAACTTATTCACCCAAATGATTTAACTTCAAATTATAATGACAAAATTGAAAATGACAGAAAAACCAATCTAATTAATTTAGATTATACCAACCCAATTTCAGAAAACGTAAAAGTGGAAGTTGGCTTTGAAGTCAGGATGGATGATACCAAGAATAACAACATTACCAACCAGCACGAATTTGTTTATGACGCAAACGGAAATTTAATTCCTGACGGAAATGGTTGGTATGAAACTTCACCCAAAGGAAATTCCTCCTTTGAATATGATCGAAATATATATTCGGGTTATGCAAACTACAACCAAACTTTCAATAAATTATCAATGCAGCTTGGGGCGCGTGCAGAACAGTATGAAGTGAATGGCACTTTTGTTAAAAATACAGAAACTGCGACTTACAAAGATGAAATTTTCACCGTATATCCTTCCGCATTTTTTACCTACAATGCCAATGATAAAAACCAGTTTCAGTTAAGTTATAGCCGCAGGGTCGACCGTCCGTCAATTGAACAGGTAAATCCGATAAGAGAATGGAGTACGCCAACAATTACCTCAGTGGGAAATCCGAATCTAAAACCACAATTTACCAATTCCTACGAGCTGAATTATACGCATAATTACGAAAAGGGATCAGTAACTTTTGGAACATTTTACAGAAAAGTGAACGATAATATTACAAGAATCCTGAATGTTGACCCTTTAGATGATGATAAAGTGGAATTGTCCTACACAAATACGGCAAGTAACAACCGCTATGGCGTAGAGTTGTCCAGCAATCATAAATTCGCAGATTGGTGGAAAGTAAATGCAAGTTTCGATTTATACACGCAAAAAGAAAGTGGAATTGCCAATGGACAACAGCTTGAAGTTACTAATAACTCCTTAAATTTTAGGGTAAACAACAATTTTACGGCCACCAAAAACCTGCGTTTTCAGTTATTTGCAATGTACAGAGGAGGCGGAGAGTCTATTCAATTTAAAACAGATCCAATGTGGATGATAAATACTGGCGCCAGTTTAAATGTGCTGGACGGCAAAGGAACCATAAGTTTAAGGGTTAACGATATTTTTAAAGGAATGAAATTCAAATTTGAATCAGAAAATCCTTATCCGCAATCAGGAGAATTTAAATGGGAAAGCAGAACAGCCTATGTTGGATTTATGTACAAATTTGGGGGAGGGAAAAATAGTGCAAGAAATCGTAAAGCAAGAGACAACAATGAAGCGCAAGGCAGCGGCGGATTTATATAAAAACTTTGTGAATTTGTTTACATTTAATTAACTATCTTTTAACAAGTTAAACACGTTAAAGCCTTAAATTTGTAGCGTAAATAACACGAACATAAAGCGCATGCAAATGCCCTAAAAATATAAAAGAATATTTATAATTATTTGAATTAGTTAATTGATAGTCTTTTTGAGAAAGCCTCTAAACTTGCGTTTTAGAGGCTTTTAATTTTTCCTATCCCCGACCCTTTCCGAAGGAAATGGAGTTTGATTTCGGCATTAGAGAAAAATATTTTTTTCTTTAACATTTTTGCCAAATGCCTTTTTTCAACTTTAAACTTTAAACTTTTTTACCACCTAATAATCACGCTTCCCCAAGTAAATCCGCTTCCAAAAGCTGCCAAAACCACAAGGTCATTGTCTTTAATTTTTCCTTTTTCCCAAGCTTCTGTAAGTGCAATGGCAATAGATGCTGCTGTGGTATTTCCATATTGCATAATGTTGTTGTACACTTGGTCATCATCCAATCCAAATTTTTTCTGAACAAATTGAGAAATGCGCAAATTTGCCTGATGAGGAATAAACAAATCAATATCTGATGCCTGTAAATTATTTGCCTGTAATCCTTCATTTATAACTTCCGCAAACCGCACAATTGCATGCTTAAACACAAAAGTTCCGTTCATATAAGGAAAGTACGACTCATCATTTTCGTCATTGGCCTCTAAAATTTCAGGCACCCAATGTTTAATGCTAGGCGCAGCCACTATTAATTCTTTGGCATGTTTTCCTTCAGAATGCAAATGCGTGGACAATATTCCTTTATTGTTGTCTTCAGTTCTCGACAAAACTGCAGCTCCTGCCCCATCGCCAAAAATTACCGTAACCCCTCTGCCTCTATCCGTTTTATCCAATCCGCCCGAATGAAATTCAGCGCCAACCACCAACACATTTTTATACATGCCTGTTTTAATGAACTGGTCGGCAACAGAAAGCGCATAAACAAAACCTGAACATTGATTTCTAACATCAAGCGCACCGATGGTTCTCATATCAAGCATTTCCTGCAATTGAACGCCACAACCGGGAAAATAAAAATCTGGACTCAAGGTTGCAAAAACTATAAAATCTATATCGTCTTTTGTGAGTCCCGCTCTTTCTATGGCAATTCGTGCAGCTTTTGCGCCCATCACGGAAGAACTGTCTTCACTTCCTTCTTTAATCCATCTTCGCTCTTTAATTCCTGTTCTTTCCTGAATCCACTCATCGTTGGTGTCCATCATTTTGGATAAATCATCATTGGTGACAATATTATCAGGAACGTAGAAACCAAGACCCGTTATTTTAGAATTATACATAAACTTTGCTTTTTTGGTATATTTATTCAAACTTACTAAAATCAAAAACTATTTACAACATTAATTTTACGATGTTCATAACTATTTTATTGCCTATTTTAACTGAAATATAAAACTTAACTCATATATTGTCAATAATATAACCGTCATTTTTAAATTTATCAAAATACGATATTCAACCAAAAATAAAAATAGCCAAACCAAAAGATAACAAAACAACTTCGCTAAAAACATCTAATTTAGAATTATCCTTCATCAATTTAAACAATTTAAATGTTTTGTTTAAATTAAGATAAAAATGACCTTCGTTTATTTAACCATTCATAATATTTTTTTTGATCTTTCAGTCATTTCTTTTTCAGAATAAATTTCTTGGCAATGTCTAATATATGTTTATAACCTTCAACTAAAATATAATCATATGTTTTTCATAATTTTTAAAAATTAATTAAGAAGGCTTTGCCTCAATTTTACTCATCGCATACTCTGTAATTGCGGTTATAGACAATGACGGATTTACTCCCGGATTTGCCGAAATCATAGAACCGTCGCAAACAAACATATTTCGATAACCAAAAACCTGGTTATTTTTGTCGATAACACCTTTAGATCTGTCTTCTCCCATTACCGCGCCACCTAAAATATGCGCAGTTGTTGGCGTTCCCAGCAAAACATCGACAAAATTTCCAAATGGAATTCCGTTCACAATTTTGCCGTATTTTTTGCTTAAATCAAATGCTTCAGGAATAATTCCGGAGGGTGTTGCCCCCATTTCACTTACCGTTTTCATTTTTGTGAATTTTCCCAATTTTAATCGAATGGTGCTGTCAACCGTCTGCATAAATAATAAAACAGAGGTGCGCTTTGCATAGTTTTTAGTGAAAATGGTTTTCAGCAACTTCAATGGAAATTTTACGAATAATAATAAAACACCCAAAAATCGCAATACTGCGTATTTATTAAAGATAACCGGTATGGTCAGGGTTCTGAAAAAAGCGGAACCTTCCCCATAACGAACGGGCTCTAAATGACTGTTGTCATCGGTATGCAAAATAGAACCAATAGCCAATCCTTTTGAATAATCTTTTGGATTTTTATCCATTGAAGTGACCAACATTAAAGATTCATTGTTGGTTCTTATGGCGCACCCAACCATCTCAGATAAATTGGGCAATGATTTCTTTTTTAGTTTTAAAAATAACGGCACTGTGCCAACAACGCCTCCCGAAAAAATAACGCCTTTTGCAGTGACACTGGCCATTTCCTTTTTTCCAATACTGGATTTATATTCAATTTTATATCCGTCAGAGCCATCTTCAACGCCTAAAACAACAACATTATGCACTTCTTTTTCGGCTAAAATTTCAGCGCCCAACTGTTGTGCCAAATACAAATAGTTTTTATCCAAGGTGTTTTTTGCATTGTACCTGCAACCTGTCATACAAGCGCCACAATGGGTACAGCCAGTTCGGTCAGGGCCTTTTCCTTCAAAATAAGGATCTTCAACGGTACGTCCTGCTTCACCAAAATAAACAGCCACTTTTACCGCTTCAAAATGGGCTGATTTCCCAATGCTTTCTGCCAAATCCTTAATTGCCAAATCAGCGGCATGCAGTTTGGGATTGGTCGCTGCGCCCAGCATTTTATAAGCTGTTTCGTAATGCGGTTTAAGCGCTTCTTCCCAATTATTTAAGGTTGCCCAACTGCCCGAAGTGAAAAAATTTGTTTTGGGAATGGGCAATGTATTGGCATAAGTCAAGGAACCACCGCCAACGCCAACGCCCGATAAAACCGTAACATGATTCAAAAAGGTCATTTTAAAAAAGCCAAATAAATTCATGTTTGGCTGCCACAGCCACTTTTTTAAGTTCCAATTGGTTTTGGGAAAATCCTTGCCGATAAACCACTTACCTTTTTCAATAACCAAAACTTTATAGCCTTTTTCGGAAAGTCGCAAAGCACTTACCGATCCGCCGAATCCGCTGCCAATAATAACGTAGTCAAAATCCAGTTGTGACATCTCTTCTTTAATTAGTTTGATCATTTAAATTTTCTGCCACTTTTGTAAATTCCTTAAAATTACATGAACGAATATACACAAATATCCTAATTCCATATAATTGTCTTGCCAATTTGTCACCTAATTTACTTTGGTATTTTTTTTGACTAACAAAAGAAGATAAAATTAATTAAAACCTAAAAAATATGGCAAAAGGAAGTATTAAAGTAACGGCTGAAAATATTTTTCCCATTATTAAAAAATTCTTGTATTCTGATCACGAAATATTTTTGCGTGAATTGATTTCAAATGCAACAGATGCTACTTTAAAATTAAAACACTTAAACACTTTAGGCGAAATTAAAGGTGATCTTGGAAATCCAATTATTGAAATAAAAGTAGATAAAGAAAAAAAAGAAATCAGAATTATTGACCAAGGTGTTGGAATGACGGGTGACGAAGTTAAAAAATACATCAACCAAATCGCTTTTTCAGGCGCTGAAGAATTTGTTGAAAAATACAAAGATAAAATAGAAGATACCGGAATTATCGGTCATTTTGGATTGGGATTCTACTCGTCTTTCATGGTTGCCGAAAAAGTGGAGATTTTCACCAAATCATTTCAGGAAGATGCAAAAGCAGTGCGATGGGAATGCGACGGAAGTCCGCAATATACCCTTGAAGAAGTTGAAAGAACCGAGCGCGGAACTGAAATAGTGTTGCATATTGCCGAAGATTCCACAGAATTTTTGGAAGAACACAGAATTACGCAATTGTTAACCAAATACAACAAGTTTATGCCTATTCCAATTAAATTTGGAACGCGCGAAGAAACTTTGCCTTTGGCTGAAGATGCTCCTGAAGACGCAAAACCGGAAAAAATTACGGTCGACAATATTGTAAACAATCCGAATCCGGCGTGGACAAAAAATCCGGCCGATTTAACAGAAGAGGATTATGCCGATTTTTACCGGGAATTGTATCCGATGCAATTTGAAGAACCATTATTTAACATTCATTTAAATGTTGATTATCCGTTCAACTTAACCGGAATTTTATATTTTCCAAAGCTGACCAAAAATATTGATCAGGCAAAAGACAAAATTCAATTATATCAAAATCAGGTATTTGTAACCGACAATGTGGAAGGAATTGTGCCCGACTTTTTACAAATGCTTCGCGGTGTGATCGATTCTCCTGATATTCCGTTGAACGTTTCCCGTTCGTATTTGCAAACTGATGCTGCCGTTAAAAAGATATCGAGCTACATCACACGAAAAGTAGCCGATAAATTGATCAGCTTGTTCAAAAATGACCGTAAGGCTTTTGAAGAAAAATGGAATGATATCAAAATTATTATTGAATACGGAATGCTTTCCGAAGAAAAATTCTTTGAAAAATCTGACAAATTTGCCTTATATCCAACGGTTGACGACACTTATTTTACGTTTGAGGAATTGGAAGAAAAAATTAAACCTCTTCAAACCGATAAAGACAACAACCTGATTATTTTATATGCATCTAACGTAAAAACACAACACAGTTACATTGATGCCGCAAAAGAAAAAGGCTATGAAGTTTTGTTGTTAGATTCTCCAATTATTTCTCACTTGATTCAAAAATTGGAAGGTTCTAAGGAAAATATTCATTTTGCCCGCGTTGATGCTGATCATATTGAAAATTTAATCAATAAGGACGAAACTAAAATAAGCAAACTTTCCGATAAGGAAAAAGAAGAATTAAAACCGATTATTGAAGAAATAATTCCGAAAAAGACTTATTCTGTTCAGTTAGAATCATTGGATTCATCGGCAAACCCGTTTATCATCACCCAACCCGAATTTATGCGTCGTATGAAAGAAATGCAGGCAACGGGCGGCGGCGGATTTATGGGAATGGGAAATTTCCCTGATATGTACAATTTGGTGGTGAATACCAATAACGATTTGGTGGTTGAAATTTTAAACACAAAAACCAAAAAGAAACAGGAACGCTTAATTCAACAAGCTTTTGACTTGGCAAAACTTTCCCAGAACTTATTGCACGGAGAAGATTTGACCAATTTTATCAAGCGAAGTTTTGAAATGATAAAATAAAACTTTTCGAAATAGTTTAACAAACAATTAGTATAATGCCTCAATAGTTATTGGGGCATTTTTTATTACTTTTATCAGCAAATTTATAAATTACAATACTTGGCATTTTTATTGCAGCTAGCTATGAATAAAAAACTGAAAATGAACAATACCTTCAAAATAACGCTTTTAATACTTTTCATAAGTTGTTTCTCGGTAAATTTATTTTCACAAATTGATGCTGGCAAAGCGTCTTCCAAATCTATAAAAATGGACAGTAAATCTGGTGTCCTTAAAAGCAAAACGCCTATTAAAGCGACTTTCGAAAATAAAAAAATAGCGCCTCCTGCTCAAAATATTGATCTGAAAATTGATGAAAAGCTGAATACAAGCGCCATTAATGAAAACCTGGAACAAAATAAAGCCAACTCAAAAAATCAAAATTTTTTGATGGAAACATTGCCGGAAGACAGAGATATTATCGGTTTAAAATACTGGAAAGGCCAAGACGTGACCCACAAAAAACTGGAAAGCAGCGTTAGTTTAGGCACCGTTAAAAGCACCACAAAAACAGTTAAAATTGAGTGCAGGGATTTTGGTTTGGTTGATGGAGACCGGATTCAAATTTACTTGAACAACACCATTGTGAGCACCAACATCGGATTAAAAGGAAATTATTTTGTGGTGTATCTCAATTTAGAAGAAGGTTTTAACAGAATAGATTTTCAGGCTTTAAACCAAGGATATTCGGGTCCGAATACAGCAGAAATGATTGTTTATGACGCTATGGGAAATACCATCTCATCTAAAGAATGGAACTTGGCAACCGGCGAAACTGCCACACTTGGCATCATTAAAAAATAGCTATTTTATGGTATTAGCAGCATCGGGCATTATTTTACAAGACAAAAAAATACTGTTGCTTCAACGCTCCCATTACACAGAAAATTATCCTGAATATTGGGGTTGCCCCGGAGGAAGAGCCGAAGCTGGCGAAACTGCCGAACAAAATGTGATACGGGAAGTAAAGGAAGAATGCAATTTGGATTTTACGCCTTCCGAAATCATTAAAACCGGTATTTGGCAAGACCGAAAATATTATCGATTTCTGGGAAATTGGACCGGGGAAATAAAAATTCAGGAACTTGAAGTATTGGATTACAATTGGTTTTCGTTTGAGGAGGCTTCAAAACTGAATTTATCTTTTGATTATCGGGAAATCATTGAACTACTTTTCAAAAATCGCCAATTATTATAAAACATTATCGAACTACTTCACTCACATATTGTACCAAAAGGCATTGAAAATATTCGGCTGCAAAATTATGCGCCAACAATTTTTTACGATTTTATTCCTTCAAACGCAGGCATTAAAAAAGCCATCAAACGCGGACAACTGTTAATCAACGGTGAAATTGCCCAAACAGGAACCTATGTGCAATTTGGCCAAGTGATAGATTTGTTGGAAACACCGCAGTCGCAACCAAAAATATTTGAACTGCCTTTAGAAATCTTGTTTGAAGACCATCATATGGCGGCGATTCATAAACCGGCCGGATTTTCAGTAAGCGGAAATGCCTATAAAACCATTTATAATGCACTTCCCTTTAATTTAGAAAAAAGTTCAGAAGCCGATGCCCTTCCCTGGCCAACGCCAGTGCACAGATTGGACAACCAGACTTCGGGAATTTTGTTAATAGCCAAAACAAAAGTGGCCCAAATTTCATTGGGAAACCAATTTGAAAATCATACCATCCAAAAAAAATATTGCGCGATTGTAATTGGTAAAGTGCTTAAAAACGGAAAAATAAAAACACCAATTGAAGACAAAACTGCTGAAACTAATTTTGAAGTTGTCAGTAGCGTAAATTCTTTAAGATTTGCGCATTTAAGTCTTTTAAACTTATTCCCCAAAACCGGAAGAACCCATCAAATACGCATTCATTTGGAAAGTATTGGCCATCCCATTTTTGGCGACAAATTATATGTGGAAGAAAAAATGCTTCACAGGGGAAAAGGACTTTTTTTGTGTGCCCTGGAAATTACCTGTCGCCATCCAAAAACTTCAGAAGAAATCAATTTAAAAATTGAAATTCCGCACAAATTTGAATCTTTGCTTTTACGGGAACAAAGACGCTGGTTGAACTATAACAAAAGTTAAATGTTAAAAAACCAATTCCCTTTCCTTTGGTAAGGGATGGAGATAGAATTCTTATAAAAACAAATCATTCAACACTTTTGCCAAACGAATTCCTCCTTTTTGAAGTTGTGAACGAACAGTTTCAAAATTTTCATAAGAATAGTTATAGCTTAATTTTTCACCAACGGCAACTGAGGCATATGCTTTCACTGCGAATGTTTGCGTTTCGTTTACCCAATCCGTAATGGTTCCTTTTTGCAAAAACTTTACTTGCTCTTTAGAAATTTTATCGGTATTGTTGGCAAGTTCGGTATAAGTCATTTCAAAACCGTCAATCATTTTTGAATCCCAAACCGAATGCAAATTAGCGCCACTGCCAAACCACTGCACCTGAATGTCGTTTCCTCCTTTATCTTCCGCTCTTCCCACGTGCATCGGCTGGTGCAAATCGCCCACAAAATGAACCAATAATTTCAAATAAAACGCTTTGTCCGCTTTCGAAGCATTTTTGTCCAATATCACAGCCTTGCATTTCTCAATTCCTGTAACCAAATCTCCCTCAGCATTTTTTTCAGAATCTTCATATTTCACTCCAAAAGGCATATTCACATAATGCATCGTATTAAAATTTTTGTAACGGCTGTCCGATTTTATATCGTCCCCAAAAGTGGAAACCAAGGCCAAACTTTGTCCGTCCAAAATTTCGGCAATTTTGCGTTTTGTTTTAGATTTTGTATAGTCATTCGCAATTTCGCCAATGGTTCTGTGACCTGTTTTTCCCCAATTTGGTGAAGGAACAGTTGCAAATACTTGTGAACTTATCACTAAAAATATAATTAAAATATAGCTTAATTTAAAGGTTTTCATCTTGTTTAATTTTTGGCTAAGATAAAAATAAAGTAGGTAAAAAAATTTGGAAATATCAAATAATATTTTATATCTTTATGATATCATATTAATATCAACTAAAACAAAAATCATGACACAAGAAAAAATTATTAAAGTATCGAATGGCTACCTTATGCTCTTCCTGTTTTTTGCTTTTGGCATTACAGGCATTTACGGGGTTGTCAATATTTCCGATTGGTTTGCTATCGCTATCTTTTTGGCGATTGTCATTCTTCCCGGTTTCTTTTTGGTAAATCCGAACACTTCAAAAGTGATTTTGCTTTTTGGAAAATATATTGGAACTATAAAAGAAAACGGATTTTATTGGGGAAATCCTTTGTATCTAAAAAAAGGCATTTCATTAAGAGCATGCAATTTCGACAGCGAGCGTGTGAAGGTTAACGACAAATTAGGAAACCCAATTATGATCAGCACAATTTTGGTTTGGAAGGTTAAAGACACTTATAAAGCTGCTTTTGATGTAGATAATTACGAAAATTTTGTTCGTGTGCAGTCTGACGCCGCCGTTCGTAAATTGGCAAGTTTGTATCCTTACGACAATTTTGAAGATGATGATAAGGATGAGGAAATTACCTTAAGAGCCAGCGTAAATGAAGTGAGCGTGGCTTTAGAAGAAGAACTTTCTGAACGACTTGATATGGCCGGCATTGAAGTTTTGGAAGCGCGTATTGGTTATTTGGCTTACGCCCAGGAAATCGCAAGTGCTATGTTAAAACGCCAGCAGGCAACCGCAATTATTGCAGCGCGCCATAAAATTGTGGAAGGTGCCGTAAGTATGGTGGAAATGGCGATTCTAAAATTAAGCAAAAATAAGATTGTAGACTTGGACGAAGAACGAAAAGCAGCGATGGTGAGTAATTTAATGGTGGTGCTTTGTTCGGATAAAGACACAACGCCTATTGTAAACACAGGAACTTTAAACCATTAAACTATGATCTTTACCCTTTTTTATTTAGTGCTTACCGCCATACAAACAATCATAATTATGTTATTTTAAAACGTTAAAAATGAAAGAATATAAAATTATATCAAAAGGATTTTGGAAAAAAGATCCCTATTTTGAAGATGTACTCAACCAATATGCAAGAGAAGGTTGGGAAGTTGTCAGCGCTATTAGCAACGGCCATGGCGATTTTTCAAAAGTGATTTTTGAAAGGGATAAAAACAAATATTGATGACCAAATTTTGTAAAAACAACCCAATACTATCAAAATGAAAATTTTTATTGAAGAACAAAAGTTTACACAAATTTGGTTATTTATTGGCCTAGCAATTGCTTTTGTTGTGGTTACAACACCAATTATAAAAGATTGGGATACTATTTCACAAGGTAGCTTTGGAGAAATACTGAGCAATATAGGTGGCGTTCTAGTTCTTTTATTCGTATTTGCGCTTTTTAATTTTTTGAAGCTGAAAACCAGAATAGACGAAAAGGGTGTTTATTACCAATATTTACCTTTTCATTTCACTTATCGGTTTTTGCCGTGGAATATGATTGCCAAATGTTATGTTCGAAATTATAATGCCATTTTTGAATATGGCGGCTGGGATTAAAATTTAGTTTTACGAAAAAACGGGGAAAATCATTCACCGTAAAAGGCGCTGTCGGACTTCAATTGGAATTGCTGAATGGAAAGAAAATTTTAATTGGAACACAAAAAAAGGAAGAAATTCAGAGAACCATTGAAACGTATCAGGACAAAATTGGAACGATGAATTCTTAAATTCAAAAAGAAATAAAATATGTCGAAGAAAGCATTTGCATTACGGATAGATGAAGATATACTCAAAGCCATTGAAAAATGGGCTGCGGATGAGTTTCGTTCCACGAACGGACAATTGGAATGGATGCTGAACAAAAGCTTGAAAGATGCAAAAAGAGCTCCTAAAAAATCAAATCCTGAATAGGAAATAAATTGAATGTTCCCGAATTATTTAATAAAAAAACTCCAAATTTTCATTTGGAGTTTTTTTTTATTAATTGTTTGTTATTTATTTTTTTGGATGCACCAAAGTCATTTCATCAATTAAATTTTTAGCGCCGGCATATTTATCGATAATAAACAACACATAACGAATATCGACCATAATATTTCTGCAAATATCCGGATCGTAATTCATATCGCTCATTGTGCCTTCCCAAACCCTGTCGAAATTCAATCCGATTAAATTTCCTTGGGCATCAATGGCTGGACTTCCAGAATTCCCTCCGGTGGTATGGTTTGTGCCAATAAAATTAACCGGCATTTTACCGTTTTCACCATATTGTCCGTAATCTTTGGTTTTGTATAAATCCTGCAATTTTTGAGGCACATCAAATTCATAATCGCCAGGAACATATTTTTCCATGACACCATCCAAATAAGTGGTTGTGCTATAATAAACACCGTCATTAGGCTGGTAACCGCGAACCTGTCCGTAAGTTACACGAAGCGTGCTGTTGGCATCAGGGAAAAATCGGTTGTTTGGAAATACTTCCATCAGCGCTTTCATATATTCCTTTTGAACAACTTCTATCTGCAAATTTAGCGCTTGAAATTTCGGTTCCAGTTTATTGTAAAAAATAGTATGCAACTCTTTTCCGAACGCATACGCCTTGTCTTCATTTAACTTTTTGATCACTTCTTCAGGAGTTCCTGCAAGCAATTTTTCGGCACCTTCAAAAGTTGTCAATTTTGAGTTTGCATAAATATTGTTGGCAAGTTCAGTAAAATTTGCCCCATTCATATTGGCCGGTAAATATTCTTTAGGCGATTTTTCGGCATATAAAGCAACTAACTTTTCAAAAACAGGTTTATCAACGGTTGCGCTATAATTTTTATAAATTCCTTTAAAAGTGTTCAAAGCTGATTCTTTGGCTTTGTTAAAAGCTGGTTCACCGCCTTTTAAATAAGCTTGTTCCAGTTGATATGCCCTAAAAGTAATTCCCAATAACTCTACATTTCTATAAGCAACTTCCATCCAATATTCGCGGGCCAATGAAACACTTTCTATTTCTTTGTATAATTTTTCAAAATCGGACAATAGGGTTTTATAACCCACCAAATCTTTCTCCTCCACTATTTTGGTGAATTGTTTTTCCAGTTCACGTTTCTTTTCTATCGCATTCGATTTTTGAATTCCTTGGCTCTCCCCGATCCACTTTTTCCAATAATTTGCGGTTGAAGCATATTTTGAAGCATATTTTATCTTGATTTCCGCATCTTTTCTCATAAATGAATCCATTATTTTTAAGGCATTGTCGCGAATTTCAATTCTCGCCGGATTCAAAACATTTGCAATTTGATCAACGCCAACTGCGGGCAAATATTCATTGGTGCGTCCCGGAAATCCGAATACCAAAGTAAAATCACCTTCTTTTACGCCATCCAATGATATTGGTAAATAATGGTTTGGTTTGTAAGGCACATTGTCTTTTGAATATTTTGCCGGACGGTTGTTTGCATCGGCATAAATACGGAACATAGAGAAATCTCCTGTATGGCGAGGCCACATCCAGTTGTCGGTATCTGCACCAAATTTCCCGATTGATGAAGGCGGAGCGCCAACCAAACGAACATCTTGAAATGTTTCTGTAACAAACAACAAATATTGATTGCCGTTGTAAATCGATTTGATATTGGCATTTTGCCAGGCTTCTTTTTGAGCTGCTTTAGCAACTTTTTCAATATTCTGATTGATAATTTTCATTTTTGAAGCATCATCCATGGCGGCTGTTACACCGTTAAACACTTCCGAAGTAACATCGTCTATTCTTTTTATAAAAGTGACATCCATACTTGGATTTGACAATTCTTCTTCATAATTCTTGGCCCAAAAACCATCTTTTAAATAGTCGTGTTCCAGGGTTGAGTGCGATTGAATTGCTCCAAATCCGCAATGATGGTTAGTCAATAACAATCCGTTTGGCGAAATAATTTCTGAAGTACAGCCTCCATTAAAATGCACAACGGCATCCTTTAAACTTGAATTGTTGACATCATAAATGTCTTTCGCGGTCATTTTACTTCCCAACTGTTGCATCTCACGATCATTCATTCCTTCCAACAAAGATGGAATCCACATTCCTCCCTGTATTTCTCTAACATCTTGTATGGTTTGCGCAGGAGCTTTCGCTACAGTCGTTTCCTGTACCGTTTTGCACGAAAATGCCAATAAGGCTACTAAAATATAAAGTTTTATAAATTTCATAAGTATATTATTTATCCTACAAATATACGCAACCAAAAACACTTTTTTTAGTCGGATATTCATTTAAAAAAATAGTATTTTAGCCAAAATTCAAAAAAAACATGGATACTACCCCGATTATTACACAAGACACTATTGCCTTCGGAATTTTAATGCTGACGCTTGGGTTCGTTTTTTACACTTCCTCAAGTGAAAACAATAAATGGGTGAAGTTTTATAAAATTGTGCCTGCACTATTAATGGCGTATATGTTACCGGCTATTTTCACTTCTTTGGGAATTATCGCCCCACAATGGGAATCTATAAATGAAGCCGGTGAAGTTATAAAAGAAGAATCCAAATTATATTATGTCTCAAGCCAGTTTTTATTGCCTGCTTCATTGGTTTTAATGACTTTAAGCATTGATTTGAAAGCGGTATTTAATTTAGGTCCGAAAGCCCTGATTATGTTTTTAACAGGAACTGTTGGGGTTATCATTGGTGGTCCAATCGCTGTGTTATTAATTTCTTTGATATCACCTGAAACTGTTGGCGGCGTTGGTCCCGATGCGGTTTGGCGCGGTTTGGCAACTTTGGCCGGAAGCTGGATTGGCGGTGGCGCAAACCAAGCTGCGATGCTTGAAATTTACGGATACAATCCTAAATTATATGGCGGAATGGTTCTGGTTGACATTGTTGTAGCGAATATTTGGATGGCGATTATTTTAATTGGCATCGGAAAATCTGAAAGAATTGACAAATGGTTAAAATCGGATACCTCCGCGATTGAAGAACTGAAAGAAAAGGTTTCCACTTACGCAAATAAAGTCTCGAAAAACCCTTCATTGACTGATATAATTGTCATTTTGTCCATTGCATTTACAGTGGTGGGAATTTCTCATTTTGGCGCCAATATAATTTCTGCCTATTTAATAGAAAATTTTGAAGTCATCAGCGACAAAAGTTCTGCATTGTCTTCATTTGGGTCACAATTCTTTTGGATGATCAGTATTGCAACCATTTTGGGAATTATTTTATCATTTACGCCTTTAAAAAAATATGAAGGCGCCGGAGCCAGCAAAATTGGAAGTGTCTTTATTTATATTTTGGTGGCCACCATTGGAATGAAAATGGATTTAACCATGATACTAGACAATCCGGGATTGATTTTAATTGGAATTGTTTGGATGACGGTGCATGCCTTCATATTAATTATTATGGCGAAGCTCATAAAAGCACCTTACTTTTTCTTTGCCGTTGGCAGCCAGGCAAATATTGGAGGCGCAGCATCTGCACCGGTTGTGGCAGCCGCTTTTCATCCGTCATTGGCATCGGTAGGTGTTTTGCTGGCTGTTTTTGGTTATGCCATTGGAACTTATGGAGCCATTTTAACAGCCGAATTAATGCGAATAGTTGCACCTTAAATCACTTTTTTAAACAAAATAAAAATTAGATATTTACACGCTCAAACATAAAAAAAATGAAAAAAATATTTGGCTTTTTAGCTATCGTCTCACTTTTAATTTCTTGTAATAAAAACGAACATGGAAACATGGTTGTAAAAGTCACCATTGATGGTTTAAAAAAAGGAACCTTGTATTTACAAAAAGTAAAAGATACGGCGCTTATTTCGGTAGATTCTGTTCAACTGGACGGAAAGGCCAATTATTTGCTTAGCGATGATATTGAAAGTCCGGAATTATATTTTTTGGCATTGGACAAAATAGCGGGCGAAAGAATTTCTTTTTTTGGTGAAAAAGGGGAAATTACCGTAAATGCCAAATTGGAGAAATTTGCGACTTCTGCAAAAATAACCGGTTCGGTGAACCAGGATTTATTGGAGGAACACAAAGCAATGGCGCAAAAATTTAACGGAAAAAAATTGGATTTGGTGGTTGAAAAATTTAATGCCTATAAAATTAACGATACTGCTTTGGCCGCTAAACTCGAGCAAGATGAAAAAAGCCTGATCAGAAGAAAATATTTTTACACCACCAACTTTGCGGTAATTCATGCAGAAAATGAAGTTGCGCCTTACCTGGCTTTAACTGAATTGTTTGATGCCAATATCCGATTGTTGGACACCATTAACAATTCCCTTTCTAAAGAAGTAAAAGCTTCTAAATACGGCAAGGAATTGGAGAAATATATTAAAGAAATTAAAACTGCAGAAGCAGAATAGTCCAAAGTTGAAAGGTGAAAGCTTTAAGCTGAAATTCAGTATTCGAAAATCGTAAATCTTAATTTTATGTGCGTTAGGGATTACTTCACCTATTTATTATTTATAGGAGTTCAGTGAACCTTGTTTGAAGCGGAAAGCCCACAGGCACGCTTTTTGGTGTGATGAGGACTTGCAAAGAAAAGCCCGGCCCGCAGGGAAACGCCCACCGAAAAGGCGGGCAGGCCCAAATAATTTGCTTTAGAATGGCTTCTTCTTTATTTCTTGCGTAATCTTGTAACAAATTATATGAAACGCAGACTTATTAATTGCTAAATAGTTAGAACTTGTGAATAAAAAAATTGAGCATAAATTTATAGTTGAATTTGAGCAAAATCAAAATATCATTCATAAAGTATGCAGAATTTACACTTCTAACCAGGATGCCCACAACGATTTATTTCAGGAGATTGCCATTCAGCTTTGGAAAGCATATCCGAAGTTTAGGGGCGAGTCTAAATTGAGCACTTGGATGTACAGAATTGGGCTGAATACGGCCATAACTTTGTACCGAAAATCGAAACGAAGCATTGTTACGCAAGACTTTGATTCAGTTTTATACAAGATTGAATCGACAAGTTACGATGATACGGAGGAAGAGCAATTAAAACTGATGTATAAAGCAATTCATCAATTAACCGATATTGATAAAGCATTGATTTTCCTGTATCTGGAAGATGTAAATTATAAGGAAATAGCTGAAACTATGGGTATTTCTGAAGTTAATGCACGTGTGCGAATGAACCGAATTAAAACGCGTTTAAAAACAATATTAAATCCCTAAATGATGGATGAATTAGAATTCTTAAAAAAGGATTGGAAAAAGCAAGGCGCTGATTTTCCGAAACTGTCATATATGGAAATTTATAAATTGATCCATAAAAAATCCTCTTCCATTGTAAAGTGGATTTTCATTATTTGCATCGCTGAATTTTTGTTTTGGGGACTGATAGCACTTTGTATTCCTGAAAGCACTTTTGCGATTTATGAGAAATTCAATTTAAAAACATTTCTGTTTGTTACCCAAAGTTTGCATTATGTTGTGGTGTTTGTCTTTATTTATCTGTTTTATAAAAATTACAAGACAATTTCGGTGGTTGACAATACCGGTTTGCTGATGAAAAATATTTTGAAAACACGCAAAACGGTTAATTATTATGTATACTACAACATCATTTTATATGTCATCTTATCCATTTTTTTGAATGCTGTAATGTTTTCACATCCCGATATTTTAATAGAAAATTTAATGCCGGCAAATTCTGAATTAGATACCGATAAATTTCTAGCGGTTATGATTGTGGTTCAAATTATATTGTTGCTTGTAATGTGCGGAATTATTTGGGCTTATTACCGAATTATTTATGGGATTTTGCTGAAAAAATTAAACAGAAACTATAAAGAATTGGAATCTTTGGAGGTTTAAACAAAAAATGGCGCTTTATAAAGCGCCATTTTTTTTCAATTAATATTGTGTTTATTATTTATTTCTTCGCTTTTAACTTTACGCTCCACTCAAATTCATAGGCAGAAACCTGTTCACTATTTTCATTTACGCCTACCGATTTCAATAAAATAGTTTGTCCTTCACCGGTTTCAATGGTTCTTTCAAGCGCTTCATCTATTAGATGGCCATCAGTGCAAGTAAAAATTATTTTCCCTACTGCTTTTTTTGTAAAAGTGCCGTTGTGGTTAGTCACCAACATAGAAATTTGCTTGCCGCTTTCCTTAATTTTTTTAATCACCAAAGCGCCAGTGGTCAATTCAGCCGCCATAGACTGTACCGCAAAGTACATGGAATTAAACGGATTTTGGTTAATCCACCGATGCGTCACCGTAACAATCGTTTTTGAATTGTCGAGTTCTTTCAACCGAACTCCACATAAATAAGCCGATGGCAATTTAAACATTAAAAATCGGTTCATTTGTTTTACTGTAACGCCCATAAAATTTAATTTTCGGCAATTTATAAAAAAAACACCGATTTAAATTTTAAATCAATAAGTATCTGATTTAGGAAGATGCTTCCAAAGTAAAGATAAAACTGCTGCCAACATTTAGTTCACTGATCACTTTAATTGTGCCGTTATTTTTTTCGATAAATTCATTGCAAAGTACCAATCCCAAACCGGTTCCGGTTTCTTTGTCAGTTCCGGCAGATCTGTAATTATGTTCAATTTTGAAAAGATTCTTAACTTTTTCCGCACTCATTCCAATCCCGGTATCAATGATTGCAGTTTCAATCATTTTCTTGCCATAAACCATAATTTCTTTTGAAGAAATTGTAATCGTTCCACCTTTTGGGGTAAATTTAATGGCATTCGACATTAAATTTCTTGTGATGGTAGAAACCATTTTTTTATCTGCAAAAACCCTCAAATTTTCTGGGAAATTAGCAATTAAACTAATATTTTTTGAAGAAACAAGCGGACTTACACCCGCAATATTATGTGTCAATAGATTACTTAAAATAAAGTTTTCTTTATCAGGCTCAATACTTCCTATTTGAACTCTAGACCATTCCAATAAATCATGAAGTAAGGCCAATGTAAAATTGGCAGACTTGTTAATAATGGTTGCAAATGATTTAATTTTCTCGGGTTTCAAATCCTCAGAATTCTCTTTCAAAAGTCCAGAAAATCCAATTATTCCAGCTATAGGATTTATTAAATCATGAGATATTATGGAGAAAAATTTATTTTTAGTTTCATTCTGAATCTTTAATTCCCCCGATAATTTTTCCAGTTCCAATTGATTTTGTTTTCTTATTGAAATATCTTCAGAAGTGCCAACAATACCAATAACCACATTTTTTTCATCAAAAATTGGCAATTTATTTGATACATAACATCTTGTTTCGCCATTTTTAATATGAGATTCCTGATAATTAAGTTTTGGCACTCCGCTTAGCATAATTGCCATTTCATCGGCCCTATATTTTGCTGCTTCGTTTTTGTCGTAAAAATCAAAATCCGATTTGCCAATTACTTCGCTTTCACTCTCCAAGGCCATTTCCTTTAAGGAAATAGCGTTAACACCTAAAAAATTCGATGCCGTATCTTTCCAAAAAACATTGATTGGAATATTGTCAAGCACCTTTCTTAAAATTTGTTTTGATATAAGGGTTTCCTGATGAATTTTTTTACGTTGAATTGCCAAACTGATGTGTGATGCCACAAACTCCAACAATTCAATATCGCTTTGCTTGAAGGCATTTTCATTGTCGTAACTTTGAACAACAATAGCACCAATAGCCTCATCATTAACTCTTAAAGGAACCCCAAGCCAAACTTTTGCTGAAGGCCCAATTAGTTTAATTACATTTTGATCCAATAATTTTTTAAGGCCATTGGCGTGAAGAAATATGGACTTATTGGTGTTTATTAAGTGTGCTGTCATCGATTTTTCCGCAGGAAATTCTTCTTCTGATTCTTCCCCTGAAATAAAAGGAATATTTATGGTCTGTTTTTCCTTGTTGATAAATGCAATATAAAAATTACTGGTGTCTATAATGCGTCCCAACTCCGATTGAATGAACTGGACAAATTCTTTTAAGCTGGAAGCAGAATAGCCTTTTTTTGAAATTTTCAACAACACGTCAAGTACATCATCATTTTTCTTTTTCTCAGAAACATCTCTTAAAATCCCTTCATAATAAATAGCCTTCCCTTTTACGTCATACACATTCCTTCCATAATCCTCCACCCAAATTTCAGAACCATCTTTTTTTCGGAGCCTGTAAATGTCGCTTTTTTTAGAGCCTCTCTGCAAATTACTCAATTCTTGGTTTCTTTCAGAAAGATCAAAATAAAGCTCAGATTTAATATCTATTTGTAACAGATCTTCCTGAGAATCATAACCCAGTATTTTTACCAACGAGGAATTCACCTCAAGAAATTTGCCATCATCAGTGCTTTTATAAATTCCATCAATAGAGTTATTGAATAAAGCTTTGTACTTTTCATCAACCTTTTTAAGGGATTCAATAAGTAATTCCTGTTCGTTAAGTCGTTTTAACAATTCGCCTTCGGTATTGTTCAGGTATTTCAATATGTTTTCGTCGGATATAGTTGGATTTTTCATTTTATCATGAATATAATGTATTTCATAGCTGCAATCGTACCAAATATACAATTATTTATACCGACAAGTGATTTATTAATCATTTATATTTCATTAAAAAAAATTAATATGTTAATTTTATGTTAAAATGTAGTACTATGTTTTGCATAATACTATATAAAATTCATACAT
>Ga0156193_167_pt1 | contig 78701 bp, 78 predicted proteins | sample RifCSPlowO2_12_FD_107846 | JGI IMG/M metagenome (GOLD analysis project Ga0156193, IMG submission 107846) | Flavobacteria bacterium RIFCSPLOWO2_12_FULL_35_11
CAATAAATTTATATTTGACAGACCAATAAATAATATTAAAATTCAAATAATTTAATTACACCCAACGGGTTTTATTACTATGAATACACTAAGAATTAAACAGTTACTAACTATTCTGTTTGTATTAAGTTTGATGCAAACCCAAGCTCAAACCAATAAAACAAAAAACCAAAGTCGGCAAAACCAAAGCACAACAGTTACTGAAAAGGTAAATAACATCAATGGCGGTATGCCTAACCGGATTTCTATGAATGTTACCGTTCCAAAACAAACGCAGGGCGCAACATTTGGTGAAAAAATGCAAGCAGGATTGGCAACAGCTAAAAAGACCCCTGAACAAGAAGCGTCACTTCGGGGTATTATTACCGGAAGTGTTACCTGGGATTTAGCAACTGCCAAAAGGACAATAAAAGGAAGTTCAGTCGGCAATCTTGCCGGTGGCGCTGGCGGCGGTGCGACAGCAGCTTCGTACGCTTCTACCGGCATGGTGATAAACCCAAGTACTCAAGGTGTCGTTTCAACAATTTTCGTCAGAGAAGCCGGAAGTGGTATGGCTACCGGAAAACGACAATATCAACCTGTTTTTTTTGAAGGACAGGAAAATGTTTGCACAGATTGTATTGCGAAAGTAAGTACCAATCCATATTTTAAGGAAAATGCAAACGCAGGTGAAATGCCATCCCTTGAAAAAAATAAATTAGCAAAAGGTGTTGATGAAGATTGTGATGGTGTTACAGGATTGACTGTTTCTTTGGTCAATGAGCAAACCGGTGCCGTGGTGGCCAGCGTAAAAACCGAACGCTGCGGTGATTTCTTTTTTGAAAATCTTCCAAAAGCTTCTTATGTTGTGAAATTTAGTGGGGAGTTTATTCCAAAAAAATCTTATGATATTGCCTTTGATAAAGAAGGAACCTATGATGTTGCAGGTGAATTGCTAAGCGCAAATAATCAGTGGACCATTAAAATTAATACAGGCCTTACAGAAAACCCAAATGGCGGAGAGAAAGTAAATGCTGGATTGCATGCTGCAGGCAGTGCAATTAGTCAAGGCGCCTCACTTTTAGGCGGCGCGCTTCCCGGAGGTGCTGTTATCTCTGCAGCAGTTTCCAGTTATTCACCCGGCGAACCAATTCCGGGGATTGATGTGAAGCTTGGGAAAGCTTCAACTGAACTGGATATCACTTCAAAAACAAATGAAAAAGGCCAATTTGAATTTACTGGGTTAACCGATGGATACTACACGTTAACATCAACCTTACATTTTTATATTGACAGTAGCATTCCTGTAACTATTTGGTTGTCTAAAAAAGGTTATGAATATTATAAAGCACAATCGGATTTAAACAAAACATCGGTTGAAACCCCAATTATAGAAACCCAAGAAAATGGGACAAAAAATATAGAAAATGCAAAGGGTAAAAAGGGATTGAATGCCGTAAATGTGAAAATGAGCAAAGCCAATGCTGAAAAAATTAATCCTACTGCAATTGCCGCAGCGACAGCCAGCACGCAAGATTTCAAAAAATTGATAAACGATTTAGAAAAATTATTAAATGAAGATAAACGTCAGTATTCAATTATTACGCCTCAAATTAATAACGTTCGTAACCGAATCAATGAATTGGAAAGCAGTTTAAAAAATTTGGGACTATTGGGTAGAACGGCCGAAACAATATCAGATTTGGATGCCAAATTGAATTTAGTGAACACCGATGTTTCCGTGTTATTGGAAAATTTGGGCCAACTAGGAAATGATTATTCTTCTATTTCAAATGTGCTTAAAACCAAACATGATACCGCAAAAAATTCAGTGGGAAATATTCGTTAAAAATCCAAGTTTATAAATTAATACAAAACCAGAATAGCAGAATAATATTCAAAATAAAAAGGAGATTTAATTTTAAAATTAAATCTCCTTTTTATGTCGGCCCCGTGGGTTTCGAACCCACGACCTACTGATTAAGAGTCAGTTGCTCTACCAACTGAGCTAGAGGCCGAATTATCTCAGTAAATTTAATGATAAATATATTATTCTATGACAATTTTATCGATAACTAGTTCAAAATTTTCATTCACTTTATTTCCAATCATAAACCCTACTTCTTCCATTTCTTCCGCAGGGAAATTAGGCATATTTAATTTTCTTCCCCTAAAAGTTGGTTCAAGCGCAGAAAGTATCATTTCAATAGTTTGCCATTCTCCGGTAGTTTCAAAATAAAAATATAGGCCTGCTGATCTTCTTTATTTGTCTTCGCCCAAAATTGATAGCGCTTTCCGTCGCCTTTCAAATGTATCAATACTTTTTTGTAATCAGCTATTTTCTTTCGCTTAAAACGATGTCTTAAAGACGCAAAACCTCCGTTATTTTCCAAGGAAACTGTTCCTTTAAAAATAACCGTGACCTTCCTCATTTAAATAAAATTTACTGCTGGAACGGCCGCCCATCACTGCATCGTTCACAATTTTCCAATCGGAAATATCACTTTTTTTAAAATCAAAAATTACCATACTGCTGCTTATTACCAATGAAACCATAAAAATTGAACGCGTTAAATTCATTGTTGCTGAAATTCATTTGAAAATTTAGTTGTTAGATAAACATAGGCATTCAAAGAGCCCGCCACAATGAGCCAAATAAAATAAGGCAGCATTAACCAAGTTTTTTGTTTCATTAAATTTCTGAACTTCAGCAAAAAATAACCTACTAAAAGGGTTAATAGCACTATCACCAACAATCCCACTAAAACCAAATGCTGATTAAAAAAGACGTAATTCCACGAAGTATTTAAAATGAATTGCACAAAAAACAGCAACCATATGTTGGCGGTGGATTTTGCCTGAATTAAATAAGCCATATAAATCGAAAAAGCGATCATTATGGTGGTCCAAGCCACGCCAAAAAACCAACCCGGCGGTGTCCAAGGCGCTTTGTTGAGTGCGGTATACCAACTGTCTTGCGGTCCGTTGTTCATCAACAAAATACCAATTCCCAAGGCGCCAAAATTAAGCACTAATAAAAACAAACAACCAAAGCGCTTTTTTCATTAGAGTTGTTTTGTGATTTTAGAACTCATAGGATTTGTTAAAGAAAAGTAATAATCAATTAAATTACCTTGCTCATCAATCAAATATTTTTGGAAATTCCATTTAACCGAACTGCTTTTAACACCGTTCAATTCCTTTTTTGTAAGCCATTGGTATAATGGATGTTGATTATCCCCTTTTACGTCAACTTTCTCAGTCATTATAAAGGTAACACCATAATTTACCTGGCAAAACGATTGAATTTCTTGCGAATTTCCGGGTTCTTGTCCTCCAAACTGATTACAAGGAACGCCAATAATGACCAATTTATCCTGATAATTTTCGTGTAATTTCTGCAAATCGGTAAATTGTTTTGTAAATCCGCATTCTGACGCTGTATTTACAATCAGTATTTTTTTTCCTTTAAATGTTGATAAATCTATTTTTTCACCCGTTAAACCGGTGATGGAAATATCATAAATAGATGGTTTAGCATTCATACTTTTTAAATTGGGTGTTGTTAAAAATGTTGCGAAAAACAAACTAAATACAGTGGTTACAATTGCTACTGCTTTCATTTATTAAATTGTTAATCGCAGGTTTAATCGTTTTTCGATTTTCTGTTTGATCACCGTCAACCTTTTCATCAAATCCATTAATTCTGGATTTTTAGTTGTCTTATAAACTTCATTTAAACTTAAAATTAACGATTTCACTTCTCTTGAAGCCAAAATACGCTCATTTGTTGTCTTTAATATCATTTTACGTTGCTCAAATTCTAATGCATTTTGTACTAATTCCATATGTTTTTATTTTAAATAATGTTGTAATTGACTGATTTTTGAAGGTTTTTTAAGAATATCAATTTGAATATTAAAAACTATTTGCCCATTTAAAATGACTATTCTTAATCGCTCCACAATAAAATTAAACTTTTATGTTTAACTTTTAAAGTGTAAATTTAAACAATATGAGTAATTGTATTGAATTTTTATGATCTTAAATACTTATAGTTAAATAAGCATAATATATACTGAGATAAAAAATTGCAAATTATTGCTCATCAAGTTTTTAGGAACGATTTAAAACACCCATTATATCAAAATTATACGCCTAATTGTTTTTCTGGTAATTTTCTAGGCAAGAAATAAAGATTGGCTTTAACAAAAAAAATCAAGATTTTTTTCAAAAAAAAGAGAACCTATTTCTAAGTTCTCTTTGTAGTAATCTTGTAACTGGCGGATATGAGCCAAACTGATTATTTCAAAACAACATTTCTGATAAATTCCCTTCCCCGAAAACTTTTCAATTCCTTTTCTCGAAGCATTGCGTCCTTTTTTGTAACAAAAACATCAATATAAACTACCTCCCAAGGTCTGTATTTGGAAGTATATCCCTTTCCTAATTTATTATGCGAAGAAAATCGTACAATTAAATTTGAGGTAAAACCAACATAAATCTTATTGTATGCTTTTGAAAATAAAACATAAGTGATAAATTCTGAATCCATAGCGTTAAAAATGAAAAAAGCCCAGTAAAACTGGGCTTTCTAGTAGCGGGGACTGGACTCGAACCAGCGACCTTCGGGTTATGAGCCCGACGAGCTACCTGCTGCTCTACCCCGCGATATATTTTTATAAATTCATTATTTCATTTTCAACTCGAACCTGCGTCCGCCAACTGGCGGATATGAGCCCGACGAGCTACCTGCTGCTCTACCCCGCGATTTGGATTGCAAAGATACATCTTTTTTTAAAAAACCAATAAGTTTTTTAAAATTAAAATTTTTTAAGGTTACCTTTGCATTTTATATCTTGAAAATGAAGCACAAAGCAGGTTTTGTAAATATTATTGGGAATCCTAATGTGGGTAAATCTACGTTAATGAATGCCTTTGTAGGTGAAAAATTATCAATTATCACCTCAAAAGCGCAAACAACGCGCCACAGAATTTTAGGAATTGTAAATGGAGAAGATTTTCAAATCCTGTTTTCAGATACACCAGGAATCATTAAACCCGCCTATGAGCTGCAAGCTTCCATGATGGATTTCGTGAAATCGGCTTTTGAAGATGCCGATGTGCTAATTTATATGGTTGAAATTGGCGAAAAGGAATTAAAAGACGAAGTTTTTTTCGAAAAAATTAAAAAAACTGAGATTCCTGTACTCTTATTAATCAACAAAATTGACAAATCCACACAGGAAGAAGTGGAAGAAAAAGTGATTTACTGGAAAGAAAAAGTGCCCAATGCCGAAGTTTATGTGATTTCCGCTTTGGAAAAGTTTAATGTTGACGGGCTTTTTGAACGTATTATTGAATTATTGCCTGAATCTCCTGCTTTTTACCCAAAAGATCAGCTGACTGACAAACCGGAGCGCTTTTTTATCAATGAAGCCATTCGTGAAAAAATATTGATGCACTACAAAAAGGAAATTCCCTATTCGGTAGAAGTGGAAACCGAAGAATTTATTGAAAGTGATAAAATTATTAGAATCCGCTCTGTAATTATGGTAGAGCGCGAAACCCAAAAAGGAATTATCATCGGTCATAAAGGCGCTGCCCTAAAACGTGTTGGTGTTGAGGCCCGAAAAGATTTAGAAAAATTCTTCGACAAACAAATTCATCTGGAATTGTACGTAAAAGTGAATAAAGACTGGAGAAGTGACAAACGCCAGCTTAGACGATTTGGGTATACTGATTAGTTGTTCCTATCCCCAGCCCTTTCCAAAGGAAAGGGAGTTTGATTTAGCATTAAATAATTCTTTGGCTCTTTACAACTTTTCCTTTAGCCTTTAAACTTCAGTGCTTTCCAAAGTTTTAATCATAAACCCATGAAGTTCATCCATTTGTTTGTGGCCTCTTTTTTTCCCTAAACTGCCCAAAAAATACATAATTACCCATAAAACAGGTAAAGCCACCGTTACTATTAAAGAGGTGGTATAATCGCTTTTTAAACTCCATTTCACATAGGCTATTATTGAAAACCCTATAAAAGCAACAGCCATGGCAAAATGGATAAACATAAAAAATGTCCAAACTTGCGGTTTTGGCCCGAATAAACCTTTAACAATACTTCTGTTTTTATCAATTTGCTCAATTTCAATGTTTAATTGCGGTGACCAAAAATGATTTTCTTCCGCAGGAATATCAATAACAATGTGTCCGTCAATAACTTTAACGCAATAATTATAGTCTGCATTTTTTACATTGCTTTGAAATTTTGCAATCAGTTTTTGCTGACTTTCCTCAAAATTCATTTTAAATCGGGGACGTAAATGGATATCGCTGTTTTTTTCTTCAAGCATAATTGATTCATTTTTTCAGGATCGAAATATACTGTTTTTTATTACATGTCTAATTTAGAATTGATAACACCTAAATTTTCAAAATAAAAAAGCGTAATTTTGCAAAAAATTAAAAAACACATGAGTAATATTGTAGCCATTGTAGGAAGGCCTAATGTTGGAAAATCAACATTGTTTAATCGTTTGGTAAAACGAAGAGACGCCATTGTTGATTCGGTAAGTGGTGTTACGCGTGACAGACATTACGGAAAAAGTGATTGGAACGGAAAAGAGTTTTCGGTAATTGATACAGGTGGATATGCCATAGGCTCAGGTGATATTTTTGAAGAAGAAATTAGAAAACAGGTGCAGCTGGCCATTGATGAAGCTGATTATATCATATTTGTTGTTGATGTTGAAGAAGGAATTACGCCGATGGATGTTGCCGTTGCAAGCATGCTTCGCAAAATTAAAAAACCCATTTTTATGGCCATTAACAAAGTTGACAATTCTATGCGGGAAGCCGATGCCGTAGAATTTTACAACCTTGGATTGGGTGGGGAATATTTCACGCTTTCCTCAATTAATGGAAGCGGCACCGGTGAACTTTTAGATGCATTGGTTGCCGAAATGGACGAAAATGTTGAAGAGGAACATGAATTGCCTCGATTTGCAGTTGTTGGAAGGCCAAATGCAGGAAAATCCTCTTTCATAAATGCATTGATTGGAGAAGAAAGAAATATTGTTACCGACATTGCAGGCACAACACGCGATACGGTTGACACAAAATACAATCGTTTTGGATTTGAATTTAATTTGGTGGATACAGCCGGAATCAGAAAAAAATCGAAAGTTAAAGAAGATTTAGAGTTTTATTCTGTGATGCGTGCCGTAAAAGCCATTGAAGAATGTGATGTTGCCATTTTGGTGGTTGATGCCACACGTGAATTTGAAGGACAAGATGAGAACATTTTTTGGCTTGCAGAAAAAAACAGAAAAGGAATAGTAATCTTGGTAAATAAATGGGATCTTATTGAAAAAGAAACCAATACCATGAAAGATTATGAAGCCAAAATAAGAGAAGAAATTGCGCCATTTACTGATGTGCCAATCATTTTTATCAGTGCTTTAACCAAACAACGTGTTTTTAAAGCCATTGAAACTGCGGTTGAAGTTTTTGAAAACAGAAAAAAACGCATACCTACAAGTAAGTTGAATGAAGCGATGTTGGATATTTTTAAACAAAATCCGCCACCTGCCAACAAAGGGAAATACATTAAAGTGAAATATTGTATGCAATTGCCTACACCAACACCTCAATTTGTATTTTTCTGCAACCTGCCTCAATATGTTAAAGAGCCTTACAAACGTTTTATTGAAAACAAAATGCGTGAAATCTTTAACTTTACCGGAGTTCCTGTAGTTGTATATTTTAGGCAGAAGTAGACTTTTTAATTGGAAAGTAGAACGTCAGAAGACCGAAGTCAGAAAAGAGAATAGAGAAGAAAGAGACTTCATACAACTTATGACTGTAAGACCATTTAGACAGCAAGACTAAAAGAAAAAAATCTGTCATTTTAATCACCTAGTTTGTAAACAATAAACTGTAATTTTACTCTTTCCGAGTTCAAAAATTACATTTATGGAAGATGCGCTGTTATATAGCAGGTTACAATTCGCCTTTACGATAACTTATCATTATTTATTTCCCCAACTTACTATGGGGCTGGCCTTAATAATCGTTATTTACAAAGGCCTTTACCTAAAAACAAATCAACTTATCTTCAATGATTCCGCAAAATTCTGGGCAAAAATATTTGCCGTTAATTTTGGGATGGGCGTGGTTACTGGTCTTCCTATGGAATTTCAGTTTGGCACCAATTGGGCGCAATTTTCAGAACGCACAGGAAATATTATAGGCCAAACCTTGGCTATGGAAGGAATGTTCTCTTTTTTTCTGGAATCTTCTTTTTTGGGATTGTTTTTATTTGGAGAAAAATTATTGGGCAAAAAGCTACACTTTATGACCGCTTTTTTAATTTTTGTGGGCTCTTGGGCCAGCGGTTATTTAATTATTGCCACCCATTCCTGGATGCAAAATCCGGTAGGGCATGAGATTTTGGCAAATGGAAAATTTGTGTTGAAAAACTTTTCCGATTTATTTTCAAATCCGTGGTTATTACCTTCTTTTTTTCACAATCAAATGGCATCAATGGTCACCACTTCCTTTGTAATTGGAGGCACAGGCGCTTTTTACTTATTAGTGAAAAAACACCGTCAATACGGAATGTTATTCCTTAAAACAGCCATTATTACAGGCGTAATTTCAACATTGTCGGTTGCTTTTCCAACAGGAGATTTACTGGCACAACAAGTGGCAAAAAGTCAGCCGATTACTTTGGCGGCGATGGAAGGATTATTTGATGCAGAAGAAGGCGCGCCAATTGTGTTAATTGGACAGCCAAATATGACAACACAACGATTGGACAATAAAATTGAAGTGCCCAAACTATTGAGTTTCCTAACTTATCAGCGATGGAATGCCGAGATTAAAGGACTGAACGATTTTCCTAGGGAAGAATGGCCAACCAACATTCCCGGTCTGTACTACTCTTATCACATTATGGTTGGATTGGGCACCATATTTATAGGAATTATGCTTTTGGGCATTTGGTATTTATGGCGTAAAAAATTAGAAGTTAAACGATGGTTTTTATGGGTGCTGCTTTTTGCAATGCCATTTCCATACATAGCAAATACAGCGGGTTGGTATACTTCAGAATTGGGTCGTCAGCCTTATTTGGTTTATGGTTTGTTTAAAACTGCGGATGGTGTTTCAGAAAATGTTTCCGCAGGAAATTCCTTGTTCACCTTGTTGGGATTTGTAGGCCTTTATCTGGTTTTAGGCTTTATTATGTTGATATTGGTTGGAAAAATTGTACATAAAGGTCCGGAAACAACATTAAAAAATACTTAAAATGGAAATTACTTGGTATGTCATCGTATGCTTTATGCTGGTTATGTATATTGTATTGGACGGATTTGATTTTGGCGCAGGAATTATACATTTGCTTTTCGCAAAAACCGACGAAGAAAAAAAACAGGTTATGAGGGCTATCGGTCCATTTTGGGACGGAAATGAAGTTTGGCTTGTCGCCACCGGAGGCGTTTTATTTGCAGCCTTTCCAACCTTATATGCTTCAGCTTTCAGCGGATTTTATTTACCGCTCATCTTCATTCTATGGCTGTTTATTTTCAGGGCGCTTGGCATTGAATTTACTTATTTGATCAATCATGAATTGTGGATAAAACCTTGGCAAAAAGGTTTTGGAATTTCCAGTTTGCTATTGGCTTTGTTTTTTGGTATTGCCTTCGGAAATATCATCAGAGGCGTAAACTTGGGCGGTGTTGAAAACGGCATCGCACAATTCAAACATCAATATTCCTTTTTCACGCCTTTGTGGGACAGCAGTTTTTCGCCTTTTGCAGAACGCCCTGGCGTTATCGACTGGTTTACCTTAACCATTGGTTTGGTAGCTGTTTTAACACTAATAATTCATGGCGCTTATTGGATCATTTTAAAAACTGAAGGCGATTTTGTAAAAAATTTGCAATCGAAAATATTACCGCTTTGGATTGCTTTACTTGTGTTTATTCTGATTTCTTTGTTTGCGTTTATGGCGATGAAATCATTCAATAAAGAACTTTTCGCCCAGCATCCTTCAGCCTATTTATTGCCATTTATGGCCTTATTGGGTTTTATTGGAATGCTGTTATTTGCGAAAAGCAACAAGCACTGGCTTGGATTTACAAGTTCAACCTTGTTTATTATCAGCGGTATAGGCAGTGCCGTTACCGCCATGTTTCCGGTGGTGTTGCCAAGCACAAATTCACAAGTTCCTTCATTGACCATTTACAATACTTCCTCAGAAACTTATGGGTTACAAGTAGGATTGGTTTGGTGGGTTATTGCATTTGTGTTGATCTTGGTTTATTTCACTTATGTGCATCGCGTTTATAAAGGAAAATTGACTGAAAAACACGATCATCATTAGAAAAAGTTAAAAGTTTGAAAGTTTGAAAGTCAGAAGACCAAAGTCGGGGGACGGAAAACAAAAAAGTCGTAAGTTGGAAAGTCAGAAGACCGAAGTCGGGAGACAGAAGACAAAAAAGTCGTAAGTTGAAAAGTTTGAAAGCCAAAAGTCTGAAAGTGAAAAAAATGGGACTGCAGCGCAAATAGTTTATTTGCTTTCCCTATTGTAATAACCCAAAATAAAACCTAAAACAAGTGACCAAATTGCTGCCAAACCAATTTGATACGGTTTGTCTAACATAAAAGTAATGGTATGTGCTGGAATCCAAAACCAGATTAAGGACAGCATTCCTTTATCGATATTTTTCCAGTTGTTTTTTTGTTTGGCGATCAAATTATCAAGAAACCGGTGAAAAATAACCAAAAACAAACCGTACTGTAAATTCATAAATACAGATAAGGCTAACGCACTTCCAAACAATCCCATTTCAGGCACAAAATGATGTTCAACCAAGTTATTTAAAAATCCCTGATAGCCAACAAATGCATATTTTATGGTAATGGCAATAAGTGCCCATTCCAACATTTTTAATAAAATTACCGGCAATTTATAAGGCAAAAACAGGTTGCCTTGCTGCATCCATTTGGAGATGAGATCGCCCAAAGTGCCCAATACGGCAAATTGTATCATGGCACTATAAATTGGGTAGGCGATTACAAATTCAACGTATGAGTTCATTAAGGATTAAAAAATTAAAAGAATAAATAATAAGAATTTACCAGCCTCCGCCAGCACCGCCACCACTAAATCCGCCACCGCCAAAACCTCCTCCGAAGCCTCCACCGAAACCGCCGCCACTTGAGCCACCACCAAAACTGCCGCCTCCAAAACCACCTCTGCCGGCTCTGCTTAAAAGAATGGCCGTTAAAATATCCATTCCTGTTGAATCTTTTCTAAATCCTTTATCATTATCATTTCCGCCTTGGTCTTTATTTTTCTTTGAAAAAACGATTAATAAAATAATAAATATAATGGCTATAATAAAAGCACGCGGAATACCTGAACTTTCACTTTTTGTAGATCTCTTGCTTTTATAAGTGCCTTTTAAAACTTTAAAAATAGCATCGCTTCCTTTGTCTAATCCTTCGTAAAAATCACCCTTTTTAAATTCGGGGATAATCACATTTCTAACCAATTCACCCGTAATTCCGGCCGTTAATTTATGTTCTACGCCGTAACCGGGCGCAATCCATACTTTACGCTCTTTGTTAGCCAGCAGCACCAAAATGCCATTGTCTTCCTTTGCCTGTCCAATTCCCCATTGGTGTGCCCATTTTGGCGTTAAAATTCCAATATCTTCCCCGTTTATAGTTTCAACGGTAATCACCACTATTTGGGTTGAAGTGGAATCGGAATAGCTAATTAATTTGCTTTCGAGTGCCGATTTTTCTTCTTTCGTTAACAAGGATGCATAATCGTACACACTTGTTTGCACTTTTGGCTTATCAGGAATGGTAAATTGCGCAAAAGCAACCTGTACCAGCAAAATGGTTATGAAAAATGTTAGATACTTTTTAGATGATTTGTACATAATTGGTTATTATCCTCTTGAAACTTCATTAGATAATTCGTCAGTATCACTTGAATGATAAGGGAAAAATTCTTTCAATTTTTTCCCAACTTCGATAATGGCAAGTTCAATTCCTTTTGAAAATTCTTCTTTTTTAAAATAGGAAAGCATCAATTCTTTTTCTGCATCCCAAAAATTTTCGGTCACTTTTGCATGGATTCCTTCATCGCCTAAAATGGCAAATTTTCTGCTTTCAATGGCCACATAAATCAACACGCCGTTTCTTAAATCGGTTTTGTCCATTTCCAACAAATGAAAAACCTCCAAAGCTCTTTCCAATGGAGGTAAATCTGTAATTTTTTCTAAATGGACACGAATTTCTCCCGAAGTGTTTTTTTCTGCCACTTCAATCGCTTTTATAATGGCTTGCTCTTGCTCGACGGTTAAAAATTCTTCAATTTTTGACATTATTCTTTTTTTCCAAAATCAAATTTTACTTCAGGTGCTTTTTCTGCGCCAACTTCGGCATCAAAATAAGGTTTGCCTTCAAAATCAAATATTCCTGCCAATATTGAATTTGGGAATTTCTTTATGTGATTGTTATATGGTTTTGTGGCTTCGTTAAAACGTGTGCGAGCCGTTAAAATTTGATTTTCGGTACTTGCCAATTCATCCTGCAATTTCAGGAAATTTTGGTTTGCCTTTAAATCGGGATAACGTTCAACAGTCACCAACAAGCTTTTTAAAGCGCCGCTTAAACCGCCTTGAACTTGGTTAAATTGCGCCAATTGCTCAGGTGTAATGTTTGTAGGGTCAATTTGTACTGAAGTTGCTTTTGCACGCGCTTCAATTACTGAAGTCAACGTTTCTTTTTCAAAATCGGCGGCTCCTTTAACGGTGTTTACCAAATTACCAATCAGGTCACTTCTGCGTTGGTAAGCTGTTTGTACATTTCCCCAACTTTCTGCAACACTTTCGTTCAATTGAATTGTATTGTTGTAAAATCCTTTCACCCAACTATAGCCGGCAAATGCTATTACTACAATAATTATTACGGGTATTAACCACTTTTTCATTTTTTTTCGATTTTTAGTTGTTTATAATATTGTTTAATTAGTTCTCCAAAAAGCAATTTTGTTACAATTTCAACAAAATATATTTAACCTATTTGGCCTTTTATTTTAATCAGTTCTTCTTTAATGGCTTCCAAACGCGTAATGATTTCCTGATTGTCTTTCACCGCTTTAGGACGTTCCTTCATTTTGTTTTTTGCGCCCTCTAAGGTAAACCCTTTTTCCTTAACCAAATGATAAATCAGCTTGAGATTTTTGATGTCTTCTTGGGTAAAAAGCCGATTTCCCTTTTTGTTTTTTTTAGGTTTTAAAATGTCGAATTCATTTTCCCAAAAACGTATATGCGACGTGTTAACGCCAAATGCGATGGCGACCTCGCCAATTTTATAATATCTTTTTTCAGGTAGATCTATATGCATTAGTCAAGAGATTGTCCTTCAATTTGTGCAGCTTTTTGCATAGCTTCAAATTCTTCCGGCGACAAGTTTCCGTAGTAAAAATTAATAGGATTTACAGCTGTTCGGTTTTTATAAATTTCATAATGCAAATGAGGCCCTTGTGATCGTCCTGTATTTCCAACAAAACCAATTAAATCGCCCCTTTTTACTTTTTGGCCTTTTCTGACATTGTAATTGCTTAAATGCCCATATAAGGAAACATAGCCAAAACCGTGCTCAATTCTGATGTGCTTTCCGTAACCTGCAGAATTTTGGTCGGCTCGTTCCACATAACCATCACCCGAAGCATAAACCGGCGTTCCAACAGGCGCAGAAAAGTCCATTCCCAAATGTTTTTTTCTTGCTTTTGTAAAAGGATCCGACCGCCAGCCGTAGCCGGAAGCCATTCGTGTTAAATTTTGATTTTCAATAGGCTGAATAGCAGGAATTGCAGACAATAATTTTTCTTTATTGGCTGCCAATTTTACGATTTCATCTAAGGATTTTGACTGAATATACAATTGCTTCGCCAAAATATCCATGTTTTTGGTAACGTCTATAATCATTTCAGAATTGTCAAAACCTTCCAAAGCTTTATATCGGTTTACGCCGCCAAAACCAGCTTTGCGCTGTTCGTCGGGAATTGGATTCACTTCAAAATATAGGCGGTAAATATTGTTGTCTCTTTCTTGTATGTCAGCCAGTACTTCGCTTATTTGCACCATCTTTTTGGCGTGCAATTCTTCATTTAATTTTACAAATTCTAACTGACGTTTTAATTCTTTTTCTTTTGGAGATTCAAAAATAGTGCTAAAAACAAAAAATCCAGCAATCATAAAAACCGTTGCTGTAGCCAACGTTAACATAATTTTTTTTAAATTTTCACCTTTTTTTGGCCGTATCTTTTGATAGGATAGTGTTTCTGAATCGTAATAATATTTTACCTTCGCCATTGTATAAAAATTATATTATTTTTGCGTTATAAAACGACAAAATATTCAACGATATTTTAAACCGTGAACGACAAATTTACAAAATGTTTTATATAATTGGTACAACCCATGTTTTTTAGTATATAATTAACAGATGGATTTGCCATCGAAGAATTTTGAAACGTTAAAACCGATTTGTCTGCAAAAGACAGCAGCATATTGGCAAATAGTCGATGACTTAAAAAAAACAATAAGATAATACAAATGAAATAGCCATAATATAACATGATAACTAAGAGTTAAATAAAGGCTATACCATTTGACTATAAAAAAATAATAAAAGATCACAAATGAAATCACAACTCGTTCGTCAACAATTTTTAGATTTTTTTGCTTCAAAAAAACACGAAATCGTGCCGTCATCTCCAATGGTGCTAAAAAATGACCCGACGCTTATGTTTACCAATGCGGGCATGGTGCCATTTAAAGAGTATTTTTTGGGACAAAAAACCGCTGTTGAAAAACGAATTGCCGATACGCAAAAATGTTTAAGGGTTTCAGGAAAACACAACGATTTGGAAGAAGTGGGCAAAGACACTTACCACCACACCATGTTTGAAATGTTGGGAAACTGGAGTTTTGGCGACTATTTTAAAAAAGAAGCCATTGACTGGGCTTGGGAATTGCTGACTGAAGTTTATAAAATTGACAAAGATTGTTTGTACGTTTCTGTTTTTGAAGGCTCTGAAGACGATGGTTTGGAATACGACCAGGAAGCTTATGATTTGTGGAAAAAATACGTTGCAGAAGATCGAATTATCAACGGAAATAAAAAAGATAACTTTTGGGAAATGGGCGCGCAAGGACCTTGCGGACCTTGTTCAGAAATTCATGTAGATATCAGGTCTGCGGAAGAAAAAGCAAAAGTTTCCGGCAGAAGTTTGGTGAACAATGACCATCCGCAAGTGGTGGAAATTTGGAATCTGGTTTTTATGGAGTTTAACCGAAAAGCCGATGGTTCACTTGAAAAATTGCCTGCAAAACACGTAGATACCGGAATGGGTTTTGAACGTTTGTGCATGGTGCTTCAAAATAAACAATCCAATTACGATACCGATGTTTTTACGCCGTTGATCAGGGAAATTGAAGCCATCACCAACAGCGAATATGGCAAAAATGAAGAAACCGATATCGCCATTCGCGTAATTGCCGACCATGTTCGTGCAGTGGCTTTTGCGATTGCCGACGGACAATTGCCTTCTAACACTGGCGCAGGTTATGTAATTCGAAGAATTTTGCGACGCGCCATTCGTTACGGATTTACTTTTTTAAACACTAAAGAGCCTTTTATTTACAAATTGGCGACTACTTTAAGTCAGCAAATGGGCGAATATTTCCCGGAGTTGAAATCCCAAAAACTATTGGTAACCAACGTCATTAAAGAAGAGGAAAATTCGTTCTTGAGAACTTTAGATCAAGGATTGGTTTTGCTTGATGCCATTATTAAAAATACCACCGGAAAAGAAGTTTCGGGCAAAAAAGCCTTCGAACTGTTCGATACTTTTGGATTTCCTATTGATTTAACCGCATTAATTCTTTCTGAAAAAGGAATGACTTTGAATGAAAAAGAATTTAAACAAGAACTGGAAAAACAAAAAACACGCTCAAGAGCTGCAGCAGTTGTTGAAACCGATGATTGGGTGATTTTAGAAGAAGATGCCGAAGAAGAGTTTATTGGTTATGATACCTTGGAAGCAACCATTAGAATAACGCGTTATCGAAAAGTTTCGTCCAAAAAAGAAGGCGACTTGTACCAATTGGTGTTTAATATGACTCCATTTTATCCGGAAGGCGGTGGACAAGTGGGCGACAAAGGCTATCTTGAAGTGAGCAACGGAAATGTTATTTATATTGTTGACACCAAAAAAGAAAATAATTTAATCATCCATTTTGCTAAAAGTCTGCCTAAAAATCCAACCCAAACTTTTAAAGTTGTGGTTGACGAAAAACAACGATTCAGAACTGCCTGCAACCATTCCGCCAGCCATTTACTTCATCAGGCTTTGCGTGAAATTTTAGGAACGCATGTGGAACAAAAAGGATCGGCGGTGCATTCAAAAAGTTTGCGTTTCGACTTTTCGCATTTTGCAAAATTAACTGTTGATGAGTTGCGTGCCGTTGAAGATTTTGTAAATGCACGCATTGATTCCAAACTGAAGCTGGAAGAATATCGGAATATCCCAATAAAAACCGCCTTGGAAAAAGGTGCAATGGCATTGTTTGGGGAAAAATACGGAGATACGGTTCGCGCCATTCAATTTGGCAACTCCGTAGAACTTTGCGGTGGCACACACATTCAAAATACAGGCGATATCTGGCATTTTAAAATTGTGTCGGAAGGCGCTATTGCAGCGGGAGTTCGACGTATTGAGGCCATTACCGGCGATGCCGCAAAAGAATTCTTTTTGGAAAATACGCATGTTTTTTCAGAAGTGAAAGAAGTATTGAAAAACGCAAAAAATCCGGTAAAAGCCATAACTGATTTACAGGAAGAAAATGCCACATTAAAAAAGCAGGTTGAAGCATTGCAAAAAGACAAGGCCAAAAATTTGACAGGCGATTTAATAAATCAAGTTGAACAAATTAATGGTATGAACTATTTGGCCGTAAAACTTGATTTGGATCAAAACAGCATCAAAGATTTGGCTTTTGACTTGGGAAATAAAATTGAAAACCTGTTTCTGCTGGTTGGAACCGAAGCAGATGGAAAAGCATTTTTAACTTGTTTTATCGCCAAAAATTTGGTGGAAGAAAAACAGTTGGATGCAGGAAAAGTGGTGCGTGAACTTGGGGTGTTTATTCAGGGCGGCGGCGGCGGACAAGCTTATTTTGCAACTGCCGGCGGTAAAAAACCGGAAGGAATTGAGCAGGCATTGACAGAAGGGAAAAAATATATAGTTTAAAAGTTTTTGGTTTTTTAAATCTGTCTCCCTAATCTTGATTCAGAGTCTCATCAAAAGATGCTGAAACGAGTTCAGCATGACGATAATTATAAAATTATTATAAAATGAATTTCAGAACCAACATTCAGCTTCAAAAAGAAGAAAATCAGATTGATTATGCTTCTAAATTGCTGTTGATTGGTTCTTGCTTTTCGGAAAATATCAGCAAAAAACTGGCTTATTATAAATTTGATGTAGCCAGCAATCCGTTTGGTATTTTGTTCAATCCGAAAGCCATTGAAACTTTAATTTTGAATTCATTAAATGAAAAGGAATATACTGAAAAGGATGTTTTTTTGTTAAATGGACGCTGGCATTGCTTCGATGCGCATTCCGATTTAAGCGCTACGGATAAAAATGAATTGCTTCAGAATTTAAACCTTGCTGTTAAATCGACCAATAAACGGCTAAAAGAAGCAACGCACATCCTCATTACGTTGGGAACTTCTTTTACTTATCGATTTATTGAAACCAATGCCATTGTAGGCAATTGTCATAAAGTTCCACAAAAAAAGTTTGCAAAAGAATTGCTTTCAGTTGATGAAATTTCTGATTCATTAAAAAATATTTGCCATCAAATTTTAGCAATCAATCCGAAGGTAACTGTAGTTTTTACGGTAAGTCCGGTTCGCCACATCAAAGATGGTTTTGTGGAAAATTCGCTGAGCAAAGCACATTTAATTTCAGCAATTCATGAAACTTTAAGCGTTTTTAATGGAAAGTATTTTCCTTCCTATGAAATGATGATGGATGATTTGCGCGATTACCGCTTTTACAAAAGCGATATGATTCATCCCAACGAAACTGCCATCAATTATATCTGGGAAAATTTTAAAGACGTTTGGATGGCTGAAAATACGGCCTCCATCATGAAACAAGTTGACAGTATTCAAAAAGGCTTGGCGCACAAACCCTTCAATCCGGATTCGGAACAACACAAAGCTTTTTTGGCAGACTTACAGCAAAAAATACTTGTTTTGGAAAAAAAACTAAGGATTCAATTCTAACAAAAAAGAGAGGCAATTGCCTCTCTTTTTTAATCTGTTATTTGTTTTTATTCCACAAACTTGGCCACATTTTGCCAAGGACCGCCGTTAATCACGTCAATTCCCTGTTGCTTTAAAAATGAAGTTGCCTGTCCGCTTCTTGCACCGCTTCTGCAAACCGCAATTACTTTTTTATTCATTTTTTTGATCTCTGCAACTTTAGTTGGAATGGCATTTAACACCATGTTTTTTGAGCCTTTTACGTGCCCTTCTCTAAACTCTTCTGCAGTTCTTACATCAATAACTACAGCGCCTTCTTTTAAATATTCTTCAATTGAAGCTCCTGCATTTCCACCACCAAATAATCCGAAAAAACTCATTCTTTTTAATTTTAAAATTTAGGCAAAGATAATTCAATAAAATGTTACATAGGTAACTATAGTTACGCTATTTTGAAATAAGGCTAATTCCGTTGGCTATAAGTTGCTCGTGTTTTTTATTTTTTTTAAGCTGCATTAAATAGTTCAAAATTTCGGTTTCAATTTCCATATCTGACTGATAAACAAGTTCATACATTTCTAAAGGCAATAACCAGTCTGAGGCGAAATTTGCTTTCAATTGTTCAAAAATCAAGTCAAATCCCAAGAAATCCACATCGCCAATTTTCCGCATTTCAGCGATTTCCTGATACATTTTATGCAACTCGATTTCTTCTTCTGAATAAGAAATTTTATGTGTTTTGGTGGCAGAAACCTCTCCCAAATCCTTAAAAGAATTAACAGAAGCCGGTCCTGCATGGGCAGAAATTATTTCTTTTCCCACCGCCATATCATAAATGCCCCATTCTGGTTTAAACAATACAGTATCATTATGCGTTACAGTGCAATTTTTAAAAGAAATGAGTAAAATCTTTCCTTTTAAATCGCGCTTTCCTGTAATTACTTCACCTTCCACTTTGATATTTCCTTCAAAAAGCAAGGTTGTTTTTTTGCCTTCATAGATTCCGTAAACCTCCAAATCCTTCGGAAACATATCTTCAATGGCCAAATTGATGCCTTTTAATTTTCCTAACGGACTCCCAAAACCTTCCAGATGATAATCGGTTCCGTGCCCAATTAATTCCTTGTCCCTGCTCGCCAAAGCAGTTGGCCCCGAGGTTTGGATATAAACCGGATTGCGGTTCTCATCAACAATCACATGGGCAAAAACTCCGGAAATTTGAAGGCCAGTACTCAGTTCCACCGTACCAATATTCTTGGATTTTATCAATTTTTGAACACCTGACAATCCGCCAGTTCTTAAGGCCATTTTATTGGCAAATTCTTCGAGCACAAAACTTAAGTGCGCAAAATCGGGCGTTACAAAAAGTTGTGGCTGAGGTTTGGTAATATCGAAATTTTGAGTAGCGGCATCAATGGAATATGGAACTTTTTTAACTTCGTTGGTCAAACATTTTTTGCTTTCGCCTATGGAAGAAAGCAATCCTGCTCCATATATTTTCGGATTTTCCAAGGTTCCGATTAAGCCGTATTCAACCGTCCACCAATGCAAATTCCGTATTTGGGCCATTTCAGAAAGTTCGCCCATCGTATTTTGCAAATCTTCCACTTTTTGTTGCGCATTTTCAATTTCCGCTTCCGAAGAATTTGGATCTTCCTTTAAAATGGAAAGCAACCTAATTGCTTCATACATTTCATAATCTTCAGAAGAAGAAATTGCTTTGCAGCCAATTTCGCCAAATCTGCGCAAGTATTCGGCATATTCGGGATTTGCGATTATTGGTGCGTGGCCAGCGGCTTCGTGAATAATATCTGGCGCCGGCGTATATTCAAGATGGTCAATCGTTCTGATATCAGAAGCAATTACCAGCACATTATAAGCCTGAAATTCCATAAAAGCATTGGGCGGAATAAATCCGTCCACAGAAACCGCTGCCCAGCCAATGTCTTTTAAAATGCGGTTCATTCCTTCCATTTTCGGAATTTCATCCTCGGAAATCCCTGTTTTTTTCAGTCCTTCCAAATACAATTCGTGCGCAACTTTACTTAAAAAATCAATGTTCATTCGCATCACATAACGCCAAACCGCCTGATTTTGGGCTGTATATTCCTCATAAGGCTGCTTCACAATAAACTGGTGCAGGTGTTTTGGCAACCGTTCTGTAACTTTATTGAATTTAATCGTGTTTTTCATCTGTTTAAATTTTATTTTTTAGCGGTAACAGATGCTGTTCGCTATTAATCATTCCTTTATGTGTCAAAATTTGTAATGCTCGTTTCATTTAATGCTATTTACGCCGTGAATTTACAATTTTTAAAAATTCTGCCATTTGATTTATATAAAATAACGCTTGTTGCTTATATTTAGCCAAAATATAAAAAATATGTTTAGGGGAAATACAAAAGTTAAACTGTTGCTTGGCGTTGGTATTGTGTTGTTTACGTTGTTTCAATATTATTCCAAAAGTGAGGTTAACGAATTTACGGGCAAAAAACAACATATTTCGCTGAGCACCGACGAGGAAATTGCCATCGGATTGCAAAGTGCGCCAGAAATGGCAAAACAACATGGCGGCTTGCATCCCGACCAAAAATCCCAGGATTTGGTGGATGAAATTGGCCAAAAACTGGTTCATAGCAGCGTTGCTAAAGAAACGGTTTATGCCTACGATTTTCATTTATTAGCCGATTCGCAGACAATTAATGCTTTTGCGCTTCCGGGCGGACAGGTTTTTATCACTTATGCTTTATTTTCAAAATTAGAAAATGAAGACCAACTGGCCGGCGTTTTGGGTCACGAAATTGGCCATGTGGTTGGACGCCATTCGGCAGAACGTTTGGCAAAACAAGGATTGACAGAAGGAATTTTAAACGGCGTTGCCGTTGGCATCGATCCGAATACAGCACAGGGCGCAGCCGCCATCGCCAATGTGATCAACTTAAGTTATGGCAGGGATGATGAATTGGAAAGTGATGAATTGGGCGTAAAATTTATGATTGATGCCGGTTACAATCCGGTTGAATTGATTGGTGTGATGCAAATTTTGAAAGATGCCGCCGGCCCAAATCAGGTTTCGGAAAGAATGAGCACACATCCCGATCCAGAAAACAGGATTGAAAAAATAAAGGCAGCCATTGAAAAGTACAAGAAATAAATTGAATGAGAACGTTTAGGTCGCGACCTGTCCCTGCGTTATATCGCAATCGTTTTAGTAAATTTCACAAGAATTTATGACGCAATCAAAAGCGCTTCAATTGAATACTTCGTATCTTTGTGTTTTTCAAAATAAACCCGATTTTTATGCACAAAAAAGTGATTTTAATGATTTTAGACGGCTGGGGAATTACCCAAGACCCTAAAGTTTCCGCAATTTATAACGCAAAAACTTCTTATATAGACAGTTTGTACGGCAAGTACGCAAATGCAAGTTTGCGCACCGACGGAGAATATGTGGGTTTGCCGGAAGGACAAATGGGAAACAGTGAAGTTGGGCATATGAATTTAGGTGCCGGGAGAATTGTGTATCAGAACTTGGTTCGGGTAAATATGGCGGTTAAAAATAAAACGCTTGGGAAAGAAAAGGAATTGCTGGACGCAATCTCTTATGCGAAAAAAAACAATAAAAATATTCACTTGTTAGGATTGGTTTCCGACGGTGGCATACATTCGCATATTGATCATTTAAAAGGATTGCTGGATGTTGCCGCAGAACACAACTTGAAAAATGTGTTTTTGCATGCGTTTACCGACGGAAGGGATTGTGACCCAAAATCGGGCATCAGTTTTATTGAAACCATTCAAAATTACATGAAGGAAACCACCGGCGAATTGGCTACCATTACCGGACGTTATTTTGCGATGGACAGAGACAAGCGCTGGGAACGCATAAAATTGGCTTATGATGCGGTTGTAAATGCAATAGGCGTAAAAAGTACTGATGTCATTAAAAGCATGGAAGAAAGTTACGCCAATGATGTGACTGATGAGTTTATCAAACCCATCATTATGACCGATGAAAATGGCCATACGAAAACACAAATTAAGGCTGATGACGTGGTTATTTTCTTCAACTACAGAACAGATAGAGGGCGCGAACTTACAGAAGTTCTTACCCAAAAAGACTATCCTGATTTCGGAATGAAAACAATGCCGTTGTATTATGTAACCTTAACCAGTTACGACGATACTTTCAAAAATATTCATGTGATTTACGAAACAGACAACCTGGAAAATACATTGGGTGAAGTGTTGGAAAAAGCCGGTAAAAAACAAATAAGAATCGCAGAATCAGAAAAATATCCGCACGTTACTTTTTTCTTTTCCGGCGGAAGGGAAAAACCATTTGAAAACGAAACCCGAATTTTATGTCCGTCCCCAAAAGTGGCCACTTACGATTTAAAACCAGAAATGAGCGCTTTTGACATTCGCGATGCCATTATTCCCGAATTGGACAAAAAGGAAGTCGATTTTGTGTGTTTAAACTTTGCCAATGGCGATATGGTTGGACATACAGGTGTTATGGAAGCAGCAATAAAAGCTTGCGAAGCCGTTGATAAATGTGTGGAAGACGTGGTTGCCACCGCATTAAAAAACGATTATACCACCATCATCATTGCCGACCATGGAAATTGCGAAACGATGATAAATCCTGACGGAACGCCAAATACATCACACACTACCAATCCGGTACCCGTAATTTTGGTGGATAAAGAACTGAAACATATTGATGATGGCGTTTTAGCTGATATTGCTCCTACCATTCTGGAATTAATGGGAATAGAAAAACCGGAAGTAATGACGCGTCATTCCTTAATTTAATTTTGTAGTTTTACGGAACATTAAATTTTTACATCATGAAAAATGTATTTTATTTCATCCTTATATTAAGTACTATGAGTTGTTCAGCTCAAAAAAAAACAGTGACCGCCGTAAAAGATCCCTCAGGAAATTTAATTGGCATTGCCAATAAAGAAAGTTTTCTTGAAGCACCTTTTAATGAGTGGTTTACGCCAAATTACACTTCTTATGAAACAGACAAAGAAGTGATGGCAAAACTAACGCCGCTTTTAAAAGATATCACCATAAAAGCATTTATGGGAACCTGGTGCGGCGACAGTAAAGAGCAAACACCCATTTTATATAAAATTTTGGATGAAGCTAAATTTAACTATGACCATTTAGAATTAATTACCGTAAACAGAAGTAAAGTAACACCCGATAATTTACAGGAAGGTTTCAACATTGAAAGAGTTCCTACTTTTATTATTTATAAAAATGACAAAGAAATTGGTCGTTTTGTTGAATATCCCAGAGAATCTGTTGAAGCTGATTTATTGAAAATCGTTAGCGGCCAACCATACAAACATTCTTACGAATAGACCCAAAAAAGTCAAAAATTAAAAGCTCAAAGGCGAAAGTTTAAAATTAATCTAAACTTTCACCTTTTGACTTTTAAACAGACAGGTTGCAATCTGTCAATACTTTCGGCTTAAATTTCCCCTTCGGAGGCTAGCGGCTTACTCCAAATCCTGAAGTTCCCCAAGTTGTTTTAGAATTTCAAAAGTTTTTGCGGCTTCTTCTTCATTGATGGTTGAAATTGCTGCGCCTACGTGAACCAACACATAATCGCCTACATTGGCTTCTGGAACCAAGGTTAGGCTCACTTCTTTTATGATTCCGTCAAAAGACACTTTTCCCATTCTAAAAGTTTCATCCAACTGAGAAGTAATTGCTATTAATTTTCCGGGAATTGATAAACACATGATGATTTACGATTTTTGATTTACGCCCTTCGACTCCGCTCAGGGTGACAGATTTATAATTTACGATTTTTTTTGATTTCGGTTACGCTCAATGACATTTTTCAATCTTTCAACTTTGAGCTTTCAACTTTTTCAACCAGTTATACCAAGCTTCCATTCCTTTGCCCGTAGTTGCAGAAACTTCGAAAAACAGCAATTTCGGATTTACCTGCAGTGCATATTTTTTGATGTTTTCAACATTGACGTTAACGTAAGGCAACAAGTCTATTTTGTTGATGATACAAATATCCGAAGTATAAAACATATCGGGATATTTGATGGGCTTGTCTTCCCCTTCGGTGGTGCTTATTATGACAACGCGTTTGTTTTCGCCCAAATCAAACATTGACGGACAAACCAAATTACCCACATTTTCTATCATTAAAACCGAATTGTCCTTCACATTTAGCTGTTTAACGGCTTCATAAACCATATCACTTTCCAAATGGCAGCCTTTTCCCGTATTTATCTGAATTACGGGAACATCGAGTGCCGCAATTCTGTTGGCATCATTTAAGGTTTGTTGGTCGCCTTCAATAACATAAAATGACATCTCCTCTTTTAAATCGGCCAAAGTGCGTTCCAAAAGTGTAGTTTTTCCCGAGCCCGGCGAACTCACCAAGTTTAGGGCGAATATATTTTTTGCTTCAAAATAGCCCCTGTTTCTTGCTGCTAAAAGCTGGTTGTTTTGAAGAATGTCTTGTTCAATTTCCAAAACTTTGTGTTGATGGTCGTGATCATGATGATGATCCCCATGCGAATGGGAATGACCATCGTGATGATGATGTTCCCCGTGAGAATGATGTTCTTCTCCAGGTTTTGAAATAACCGGTCCGTTATCTTCGGTGCCGCAGCCACAAGTTCCACACATAATTAACTAATTTTTAAATGACTTCCAATGCTTTTACCCTCAATTCTTTTCCCTGCAAAATAGCTTTAAAATAACTTTGACAATAGGGACAAGGATCAAATAGGTTCTCCATCTCAAATTCAGTATCGCAATCAACGCACTTTCCTTTTCCTTTAATCACAACAATTTCTTTTTCGGCAAACTCAAGCACCGTGTCCTTAATGGCCGATTCCCATATAAAATTCAAAGAATCAAGTTCAATACCCGACAAAACACCTATTTCAAGTTCAATTTTTGTAACGCTGGTTGCCTTTGCTTTCGCTGTTTCATCTTCGGCAATTTTAACAATTCCCAATGCTATAGATAACTCGTGCATACTTTAAAAAGGGTTTATTATCAAATTTACAAATTATCTCCAAATAAATAACCGTAACAGAATTTTCCTATGCTATTTTTATTTGGTTTAAATAAGCATTAGAACTTAATTTTCCTTATTTTAAAACATTCTAAATTAAGCAGTTATGTTAAATTTATCCAAAAAAAATTGTACTTTAGATTTGTGCTTTTTTCGAACCAAAAGCACACGAGTAAAAAGTCTTTTTCATTACTTAAAAACTTTACTTATGCCTATCGAAAACGAACAACGAGACACCTACTACGAAAGCATTATAAAACAAGGTTATAGCCGTAGAGATTTTCTAAAATTTTCTACCTACATGGCCGCTTTTATGGGCTTGGAATCTTCTATGGTTGGACAAGTAGCAGAATCTTTGGAAAAAACACCCAGAATACCAATTATTTGGGAACATTACCAAGAATGCACATGTTGCAGTGAATCTTTTATCAGATCGAACCATCCTATTGTGGCCGATATTATTTTAGATAAAATCTCCTTGGATTATACCTTAACTTTAATGGCAGCTTCCGGACATCAGGCTGAAGCGGCAAAAAAAGCGGTTATGGACAAATACAAAGGCGAATACATTCTTTGTGTTGAAGGCTCCATTCCATTGGGTGACGACGGAAATTATTGCTGTATCGCAGGTAAATCGGCAAAAGAAACATTTTTGGAAGCTGCTGCTGGCGCAAAAGCAATCATCGCTTGGGGAAGTTGTGCTTCTAACGGATGTGTTCAAGCCGCAAAACCAAATCCAACAGGTGCAACGCCTATTCATAAAATCGTAAAAAATAAACCTATAATAAAAGTTCCCGGCTGTCCGCCAATTGGTGAAGTGATGGCTGGTGTCATTGTCCATGTGGTGGCTTTTGGAAGATTGCCAGAATTGGACAGATTGGGAAGACCAAAAGCATTTTACGGAAAACGGGTGCACGACACCTGTTACCGACGTCCTTATTATGATGCCGGCTTATTTGCGGAAACATTTGACGACCAAAATTCCAAAAATGGCTATTGCTTGTATAAAGTAGGATGTAAAGGACCTATGACTTACAACTCCTGCGGAAACATAAAATGGAACAATGGCGTTAGTTATCCTATTCAATCAGGTCACGGTTGCATCGGATGCAGTGAAGAAAATTTCTGGGACAATGGCCCATTCTATGAAAGAACCACGAAAGTTCCTGGATTTGCAGTTGAAAGTAACGCAGATACCGTTGGAAAAGTAGCAGGTGCTGCCCTTGTGGGTGGCGTTGCCTTGCATGCAATTGGCGCAAATATCGCTAAGCGAAAAGAGCTGGCAGATAGAACCAAAAGGGCTAAAACCAATGAAAAAAATATTGACTTCTAAAACACAATCCAATGGCAAATAGAATAGTAGTTGACCCAATTACCAGAATTGAAGGTCATTTAAGAATAGAAGCAGAAATTAAAGACGGTGTTATTGTAGATGCATTTAGTTCCAGCACGATGGTTCGCGGCATTGAAAGCATTGTAAAAGGACGCGATCCAAGAGACGTTTGGGCTTTTGTGCAACGTACTTGCGGTGTTTGTACAACCGTACATGCATTAACTTCAGTAAGAGCCGTTGAAGACGCTTTAGGAATTGCAGTGCCACCAAATGCCGAAATGGTTCGGAATATTATGGAAGGCGCTTTATATATGCATGACCACACCGTTCACTTTTACCATTTACATGCTTTGGACTGGGTAGATATTGTAAATGCGCTAAAAGCCGATCCAAAGAAAACTTCTGAAATTGCACAAAGCATTTCAAATTGGCCAAAAAGTTCACCGGGCTATTTTTCTGATGTGCAAAACAGAATACAAAAATTTGTGGAAAGCGGTCAGTTAGGCATTTTCGCAAACGGCTATTGGGGACATTCTCAAATGAAATTGCCTGCTGAAGTTAATTTATTGGCAGTTGCACACTATTTGGAAGCCTTGGAATGGCAAAAAGAAATCGTGAAAGTGCATACCATTTTTGGCGGTAAAAATCCGCACCCTAATTATTTGGTTGGCGGTATGGCCTGTGCCATAAATTCAGATGGTGCCGGAGGTTTAAACGCGGAACGATTGGCCCATGTCGGTAAATTATTGCAAGAAGGAAAAAACTTTATCGACCAGGTTTATATCCCGGATTTATTGGCAATAGCATCGTTCTATAAAGATTGGGGCGCTATCGGAAAAGGATTTGGAAATTATATGTCTTATGGTGATTTTCCAACCAATGGCTATGCAGATATGTCGGGCTTCAAATTCCCTTCAGGCATTATCTTAAATGGAGATTTAACCAAAGTGCTTGATGTTGACCATAGAAACAGCGAGGAAATTGAAGAATTTGTAAACAATTCCTGGTACGATGATTATGCCGAAGGAAAAGACAAAGGAAGACATCCTTGGGAAGGCGAAACCAACATCAAATATTCTGGACCAAAACCTCCTTACGACTTTTTAAATGTGGAAGAAAAATACAGTTTTATTAAAACGCCGCGTTGGAAAGGATTGCCAATGGAAGTTGGCCCACTTGCCCGTTTATTGGTAGGTTACGGAAGAGGAAATAAAGAAATTCAAGCTGCCGTAAACGCCGCATTGGCACATTTAAATGTTCCTGTTGATGCTTTATTCTCCACGTTGGGAAGAACAGCCGCCCGCGGAATTGAAACGCAGTTGGTTGCAAATTGGACCTTGGAATTCTATGACACTTTAATGAACAACATTAAAAATGGTGACGAACGCATGGCAAATATGGACAGTTGGGAACCTTCCAGCTGGCCAAACGAAGCCAAAGGTGTCGGTTTTATGGAAGCTCCAAGAGGTGCTTTGGCACATTGGATAACCATTAAAGACAAAAAAACAGAAAATTATCAAATGGTGGTTCCATCTACCTGGAATGCTTCACCTCGCGATCCAAAAGGACAAAGATCGGCTTATGAAGCTGCTTTAATCGGCACTCCAATTGCAGATCCTGAATTGCCGTTAGAAATCATACGCACCATTCATTCCTTTGACCCTTGTTTGGCTTGTGCCGTGCATTTATACGATGAACACGGAAATCATATTTCTCAAGTTCAAAATATAGCCAGCTGTGATATTTAAATGCTAAATTATGGAAACTAGAAACTTTAAACGCGTATTGGTTTGGGAATTGCCAGTTCGGATATTTCATTGGACAAATGTGCTCTGCGTTTTAGCGCTTACCCTTTCCGGATTTTTAATTGCCAATCCGCCCGCACTGCTTTCAAATGCAGAAGCAACAAATTTGCATTCCTTTGGAATTGTTCGCTATATCCATTTTTTCGCTGCGTATATTTTCTTTTTTAACTTGATTTTACGCGTGTATTGGTCATTTGCAGGAAACCAATTTGCAAGCTGGCGTGCCTTATGGCCTTTCTCCAAAAAAAGGTGGGGCAATTTTAAACACGTATTAAAAAATGATGTTTTATTAATGAACGAGAAGGAGCCTGAATTAAAAAATATCAGCATTGGCCATAATAGCGTGGCGGCATTTTCATACCTCATCCTGTTTATTATCGCATTAATCTCCGTTTTTACGGGCTTTGCTTTGTATGCAGACACCTCAACTTGGTTTTTGCCAAAATTATTCAGTTGGGTAACACCAATGCTTGGCGGCGACTTTATGGTTCGTAACATTCATCATATTGCCATGTGGGGATTTATTCTCTTTGTTGTCATCCATGTGTATTTGGTATTTTTTCACGACTGGCTAGAAGGTCGCGGGGAAGTTTCCTCTATGTTTGGAGGCTATAAATTTGTGAGGGAAGAGCGAATAAAAAAAGTTAAGAAAGACGAAAAAGAATAAATAAAATTAATGTTTTGGGTCTGCTCGCCTTTTGGTGGGCGTTCCCGCTAAAAAGCGGTCGGGTCTTTCGCTGCAATCCGTCATTGCGAGCGCAGCGTGGCAATCTGTTGAACATATTGCTTCACAAACTCGCAATGCCATGATTTCCGCTTCAACCCCTAACGCAAATTGAAAAAAATAATTAAATTTTCCAAATAACCCTTAAATCAAACTTTGAGTAAGTTCATTCTGCCGCTGCAATTTCAAGCCGAATGAATTTACTTTTTTTAACCAGACAATATGAGCACAACAGAAAGAACTCCAATTGCCATCAGCAGCGATTCCTATTTTTTTGAAAAAGACAAATCGAACAGTATTTTAATTCTGGGCGTTGGCAATTATTTAATGGGCGATGAAGGCATTGGCGTTCATGTGATGCAGGAAATGGCTAAAATAAAATTGCCCGAATATGTAGATATTTTAGATGGCGGAACGGGCGGATTTCTATTGCTGAATTGTTTTGAAGCCTACCAAACCATTATTTTTGTTGATGCCACTATGGATGGAAAACCTGCCGGAACCATTTCGTTGATTCGGCCAAAATTTGCTTCCGATTTTCCTTCAGCATTAAGCGTACACGATGTTGGCCTGAAAGACATGATTGAAGCCGTTTATTTAATGGAAGAAAAACCCGATCTTCATTTGTTCACTGTTTCCATTGAAGAATTAGTGCCTATGACCATAGAATTGAATCCAAACGTAAAAAATGCCATTCCCAAAATTATTGAACAACTATTAACGCTTGCCGAAGAACTTCACCAGAAATCTTAGTTGATTCCTTTGTCTCAGTTCAGGATAAAGTTTGTTTATTTCAGGTTTAAAGTTTCAGGTTTTTCGTATAATTGTATAGTTAATCGTTCATTAATTGCTTAATTTTAAAAATCTATTTTAACTTTTAATATTTAACTTTTAATATCTAATATAATTTGGCGTCGACCTATAAAATCACGATTTCCGGACAAGTGCAAGGCGTGGGTTTTCGTCCGTTTGTTTATGGTTTGGCAAAATCCTTTTCTTTAAGGGGAACAGTTTCCAACAATGAAGAAGGCGTTATTATTATCGTTATGGGTAATAAGGATTCTATTCAAAATTTTTACGACAAACTGCTTAAAAATCCACCACCGGTTTCCAAAATAAAAAATAGGGCAATTATTGAATTGGAAAATAGAAAATTTACCGATTTCAACATTGTTCCTTCCAATAAAAACGGACAATTAAATTTGCCTTTGACACCCGATTTTGCGATTTGCGACGACTGTAAAAAAGACATTCAGGATCCTAAAAACAGACGTTTAAATTATCCATTTACCACCTGTGTAAATTGCGGTCCGCGTTGGGCAATTACAAATACTTTTCCTTTTGAAAGAGATCATACCAGCATCGCCAATTTCCCTATGTGTGATGAATGCGAAAAGGAATATTCAAATCCGGCCGACCGGCGTTTTTATTCGCAAACCAACACTTGCCATACCTGCGGAATTTCCCTTGTTTTATTAGACAATTCAGGGAATACGATTGCAACTACTTCAGAAAATATCTTCAAAAAAATAGCCAAATTACTTGCTGAAGGAAATATTGTTGCCATCAAAAATACCGGCGGCTATTTGTTATGCTGCAACGCCGAAAATGAAGCAGTCATTAAAAAATTACGCATTAAAAAAAACAGACCCAACAAACCTTTTGCCGTTTTATTTCCTTCGATGGAATTTTTACAAAATGATTTGAAGATAAACGAGCTACAACGCAAATCGCTTACTTCCTCAGAAAGACCCATCAACATCATTCCTTTAGGAAATTATAAAGGAAATATTGCCTTAAATTCTGTTGCGCCTGGATTAAATCAGTTGGGAGTGATGTTGCCCTACTCGGGAATTTTGCAATTGCTGGCCAATGAATTAAACTTTCCCATCATTGCCACCAGCGGAAATATTCACAGTTCACCAATTATCGGGAATAACGCAGAAGCCTTCGAAAACCTGCAACAAGTCGCCGATTATTTTGTGCAGCACAATCTGGAAATTTCGCATCCTCAGGACGATTCCGTCGTAAAGTTCAGTGCCAAATTTAATCAGCAGGTTTTGTTCAGAAGAGCACGCGGTTATGCGCCAAATTATTTTAATGCACAGCTCAATTCCGAAGAAAAAATCATGGCGATGGGCGCCGATTTAAAAAATAGTATCGCATTTTATCCGAATGAATATTTGTATGTGAGCCAATACCTCGGAAATCTTCAAAATTTTGATGTTTATAACAGATTTACGGCAACAGTAAATTCCTTTATCAGCATTTTTGAAAAACAGCCCGAAGTGGTTTTGGCCGACAAACATCCCGGCTATCAAAGTACGCAATTCGGGAAGGAATTGGCGAAAAACAACAAGTCAAAATTGGTTGAAATTCAGCATCATAAAGCCCATTTTTCAGCAATTTTGGGTGAACATCAATTGTTTTCAGAAAAAGTGTTGGGCGTTATTTTTGACGGAACCGGTTATGGCGATGATGGCAACATTTGGGGCGGTGAATTTTTTGATTATGAAAATAATGAAATCAAGAGAATAAATCATATCGAATATTTCGACTGGCTTTTGGGCGATAAAATGGCCAAAGAACCTCGATTGTCTTTACTTTCATTGGCTTCCGATGACATGCTTGAAGTTTTACAAGAAAAATTTACTGCCAATGAACTAAAAACCTATCAGACTTTAAAAAATACGAATACCTTAAAAACTTCCTCTATCGGAAGATTGTTTGACGCTGTTGCTTCGCTTTTAAATATCACCGATTACAACACTTACGAAGGTGAAGCTGCTATTTTATTGGAAAACAGCATTTCAAGTTATGATATAAAATCTTGTAAAAGTTATTTGTCGGCTCCGGAAAAAGGTATTTCGGCAACAGAAATCATTAAAAATATATATGCTGATTTTCAAAACGGAAATCCAACAAACCAACTAATTTTAAACTTTTTATACACGCTGGCATATTCAATTGTTGCATTTGCTAAAACCAAAAATTACAAAAAAATTGCTTTTAGCGGCGGTGTATTTCAAAATACAACTTTGGTAGATATCATCATAGAATTAGCACCCAAAGAAATAAAATTGTACTTTCATAAAGATTTATCGCCTAACGACGAAAACATTTCTTTCGGACAATTGATGTATTATTTAAACATAACAAAATGAAGCATTTAAGTGAATACCGGGATTTTGATGCCACCAAAAAATACCTCGATGAAATTCATAAAATCACCACGCGAGAGTGGAATATCATGGAAATTTGCGGCGGCCAAACGCATAGTTTGGTGAAAAATGGCATTTTGGAATTGCTGCCCGAAAAAGTAAGAATGATTCACGGCCCCGGCTGTCCGGTTTGCGTAACACCGCTCAATTTAATTGACAAAGCCATTGAATTGCTGGAAAAAGGCGTGATTGTCTGTTCATTTGGCGATATGATTCGAGTGCCGGGAAGTAAAAAAAGTTTGCTGGAAGCAAAAGCGGTTGGCGGCGATTTACGCATTTTATATTCGCCTTTGGAAGCGGTTTCCATCGCAAAACAAAATCCGGATAAAGAAGTCGTTTTTTTCGCCGTTGGTTTTGAAACCACCGCCCCGGCAAATGCCTTATCGGTTTTACATGCCGAAAAAGAAGGCCTAAACAATTATACCATTTTGGCTTCACATGTATTGGTTCCACCGGCGATGGAAGCTATTTTAGGCGATAAATTGTGCACTATTGACGCTTTTTTAGGTGCCGGACATGTTTGTGCCATTATGGGAATGCAGGAATATTATCCACTGGTAGAGAAATATAAAATTCCGATTGTCATTACCGGTTTTGAGCCATTGGATTTGGTTCAGGGAATTTATATGGCAGTAAAACAGTTGGAAGAAGGCATTTATATATTGGAAAATCAGTATTCCAGAGTGGTTAAAGAGCACGGAAACGAAGCCGCCATTGCGGTAATACAAAAAGTTTTTGAAGTTGGCGCGAGAGAATGGCGCGGTATTGGCGAAATTCCAAACAGCGGTTATGTAATCAAAGAAGCCTACCGAAAATATGATGCAGAAGCAAAATTTAATATCAGCCACATTAAAGTGCCGGAAAATCCGCATTGCATTGCCGGCGAAATATTGCGCGGCATTAAAAAACCAAATCAGTGCGACCAGTTTGGTAAAGCCTGCAAACCAGCAAATCCGCTTGGTGCGCCAATGGTTTCTTCGGAAGGTGCCTGTGCGGCATACTATCATTTTTCAACTCATTAACAGCATAAAATGGAAAATACAGGATTTGAAACCATTAATTTAGGTCACGGAAGCGGTGGCGAACTAACAAGAAATTTGCTTGATAAAGTTATTTTCAACACTTTCAGCAATCCGTTTTTAGATCAAAAACATGATGGTGCTATTGTGGAAGTCCATTCTAAAATTGCCATTTCAACCGATAGTTTTGTGATTACGCCCATTTTTTTTAAAGGCGGAAACATAGGCGAACTGGCAGTGAACGGAACGGTAAACGATGTGGCTATGTGCGGCGCCATCCCAAAATATTTGTCCTTGGCTTTTATTATTGAAGAAGGCTTAAAAATGATGGAATTTGAGAAAATTGTGGCTTCCGTAAAAAAAGCGGCCGATAAAAGTGGCGTGCTCATTATTACTGGCGACACCAAAGTGGTGGAACGCGGAAAAGGCGATAAAATTTTCATCAACACCACCGGATTTGGACAAGTGCATCCCAAAGCCAATATTTCCGTGCATAACATAAAAGCAGGCGATAAAATTTTGGTGAACGGTTTCATTGCGCAACACGGAATGGCCATTATGAGTGAGCGTGAAGGTTTGGAATTTGAATCTGATTTGGTGAGCGACACCACCAATTTAAACTTTTTGGTGAAGGATTTACTGGATGCATTTGGTGAAAAAATAAAACTGTTCAGAGACCCTACCCGTGGTGGATTGGGAACGGTGTTGCACGAAATTGCCAACGACATTTCAAAAGGCGTTTTCTTAAAAGAAATTGCCATTCCTTTAGAAAAACAAGTGGCGGCAGCCTGCGAAATGCTTGGCTTGGACCCAATGTATGTTGCCAATGAGGGCGTGTTTTTGGTGGTTGTGGATCCGAGTATTGAAACGGAAGTTTTGGCTTTGATGCAAAACCACGAAAAAGGAATAAATGCTGCACTTATTGGTGAAATCACCCAAGAACATCCCAACAAAGTGGTGATGGAAAGTTTAATTGGCGGAAAACGAATTGTGAGTCCGTTAGTTGGGGAGCAATTGCCGAGAATATGCTAGCTTTTGATTTAAGATTTTGGATTTACGATTTACGATGTTAAAAAATGTTGAATTTTGAATTTTCTTTCAACTTTGAAGCTTTGTGCATCTTTGTGCATTTTCTTTGTGTAACTCTGTGTCACCATTATTTCACAGAGATTCACGGAGAAACACGGAGTTTCTCAAAGAAATTCTAAATTCTTAGCGAACTTTGCGGAAATCTTTGCGCCTTTGCGGTTAACTTTTAATTTTCTTTTTTGTTAGATATTAATTCGCCATAAACCAGTAAATCCCGATTACAAAAGCAAACAGGCCACCAGCCATTCTTAGACCTTTAAAAAAAGTGCCGTTCTGCTTCTGATTTGAAAATGATGCAAAACTTCCAATCACAAAAGCGAAGGAAATCATCGCCAATAAAGTTCCCATTCCAAAACCAACAATGTATTTGGTCGAATCCAGTTTTGAGGTAAATCCAATGACGGGAAGAAACAATAAAAAATGCGCAACGCCGGCCAAACCGTGAATAAAACCAACCGACAAAGATGCAATCATGCCTTGTTTTAAATTTATATTGGGGTGCGTATGTGATTTTTCAGCTTGATGAATATGTGGACGCTTTGGAATGGTAAAAGTGACTTCGCTGCTAACGTGAGGATATTTCTTAATTATTGGACCATCTTTATCGTGACTATGTGAATGTTCATGAATCATTGGATATCCTTCCGCGTGCACGTGGGTATGTTTGTGTTGTTTTTCTTCTTTAAAAATTTTATAGAAGATCCACATGGCCAAACCCATTAAAATAATGCCGACAAATTTTTCACTGTGAAGTGAAATTTTTTCAATGGGAATCAATTCTTTAAATGCCAAAAACAATACGCCGATGGAAAGCATTCCCAACAAATGGCCAATACCCCAAAAAAGTCCGACTTTCCAAGCTTTCTTTTTGCTTTCAATGGCAAAAGGCGTTACCGCCGCCAAATGATCGGGACCCGAGATTACGTGCAATATTGCGGCAATTATACCGGCGAATAAGGGAAAAGACAGTTCCATCGATTATAAAATTGAAATACCATTAAAAATACAAAATTATGGAACACGGAAAACAATATATTTTATGCAAATTGCAAGTGTTTAATTTTGGAGAACACAAAAATTTTGTATTCCGAAATACTTTTTTTAGAAGGTTTTAGGACGTTTAAGGGATTGTGAAAGATATTGATGGAAGGCTTGGCAGATAAAAAAATTAATGCCATTACAGGAAGGTTGGTTCGAGAATAGCCGCAGTTGATCGAGGCTATCGAAGCAGAAAACAAATTGAAGAAACACCAATTCAGTTGCCAAAATCCTTCAACAACTAGACTCAAATAAAGTATCCACAGAAATATTAAAAAAGCGCATAAGAAAAGAGGCGTAATAAAACCCGTTAAAAGACATCCTATGACAGATTATCGATTGGGAAGAAACTTCTATAAAGAAATCGTGGGCAATAACCTCAATATTATACTTGCCGCAGCCGCATTTAACTTCAAAAGGATGATGAATAAATGGAAATTATCTTTATGCTACTTTTTTTAAAAGTTACAAAGTTGGCTCGAATCGAACTCTTTTAAAACGATTAAACTAAATTGATATTATTAAGGGCTGACTATTTAATATTCATAAATTTAATTTTAAAAGTAAGGTTTTCCATTACTAAAAAAAGGTAAATCCATAAAGTTAAGATTCGTTCCTAAATTATTAAGAATATTTGGTGCAATAGCATATTGATTTATTATAAATTTGCCAAGTCTAAAAAGTAAATAACTTTTATAGATATAATTATTGCGGGAAAATTGTTAAGAAAAGGGTTTTTTTAATCAAATTAAATAAACCCTTTTTCCTTTGCTATTAAGATCAATTCTCTATCTTCATTTTCCTGAACGTTAAACATTTCTTTAAGTTGCCTTTTTCTTTTTTCAATTCCTGCTATTGACATAGGAATAACATTAGGAAGATCCTTCATTTTAGTGCCAATAGACAATTCATATAATAATTGTCTGTCTATTTTGTCCAGTAAATAGTCGCTTGAGATTTGTTTTCGCAGTAATTTTATAACAGATTTACTGTAATATGGAGGATCAAAAATTACGGTTCTTATTGCTTCAATTAATTCTTCGGTATCTATATCGTTTTTTATTAAAAATCCATCAGGATTTACATTTTTCAATATATTTTGAACTCTATAATTATCATTAAATGTTGTTGAAATAATTATTTTTGAATTAGGCAGCAGTTGATTAATTTTCACGCCAATATCTTCACCCGATAAAATTTTTCCATCATCAGAAGGGGGCAATTTGATATCTAAAAAAATAATGTCGAAACCATCCGATTTTGAAGCAATTTCAATTTTTTGAAGTGCTATGTCAGAATTTTGTGCAGTTTCGATTTCAAAATCAGCGTTTTCAATGGATAAACTGGCATTTTTTAAAGCCATTTTATAGACTTCCAATATTATTGGATGATCATCAATTAATAAAACTTTATAAACTCTTTTCATAATTATCAGTATCAACAGGCACAAATATACTTATTTTTGTGCCCTTATTTACAGCAGATTTGATATCAAAATTACCGTTTAATTTAGAAACTCTGGATTTCATATTCTTTAAGCCAATCCCGTTGCTTTTGCTCTTGCTGTCAAAACCAACGCCATCATCTTCAATATAAAGGTAAACACTGTCATTAACTAAATCAAATTCTATTTTAACATTTTTGGCTTTTGAATATTTATTGATATTTTGAATAGCTTCTTGAATTATTCGGTAAAAATTGATTTTTATTTTGTTGTCAATTGTGTCCCAAGCGGCTTTATTATTAATGATTTTAAAATTAAAACTGCCTATCTCACTTTGTGTATTTAATAAGTTTTCTACAATTTTTATAAAATCGGTTTGTGAAGACAGTATTTCATTTTTTAATTCGTGGGAGATTGTTCTTATTTCTTTTTCAATATTTTGTAATTCATCTACGTAAAGTTTGTGCTTTGTGATGGTCTCATCATCTCCTTTAATGTTTAAAAAACCCAATGCCAGCCTGGTTCCAAAAATTTTGCCTAAAACACCGTCATGCAAATCTTCCGATATTCTTTGGCGTTCCCTTAACCGACCCTCTTCCAAAGAAGACTGCTGTTTTAGCATTAAAGAGTAAATTTCTTCATTCGCTTTTTGTTGTTCTTTTTCAAAAAGTAGTTCTTTATTTTTAGTGCGTTGCGCATTTAGAAAATACAATAATGAAAGTATCAATACCGCGACAACACTTGCAATAGAAATCATCATTTTTTGCGCTGAAAGCATTTCTGTCTTCTCAATATACTCATCTGTTTCAAAACGGATTCTTGTAAACTTATCCCTTATTTTACGTTCTTCAGTTAAAAGGCTGTCATTTAAAGCAGCATAGTTTTTAAAATAATGGCTTGCATTTTTGGTGTCTAAATTTGAAAGTAACAGTAACGATGCCAAAACATCTCTGTTATTATTGACCTCTTTAGCTAATTTATGGGCTTCTTCAGCATTTAATAAAGCTTTAACGGTATCTGCATATTTTGCATAAAATTCTGCCAAATGTAATTTACTTGTAATAATACCTGAAATATAACCAAGGCTATCTCTGATATGTAGAGACTTATTATAATCATGAAGAACATTGACGGTATCTCCACTTAAAAATTTAGTGTAGGCAAGGTTGTCAATTAATCGAGCATAAAGATTGATATCTTGAATTATTAGATCACTTTTTTCTAAAGCTTTATTAAAATAGGCGATGGCATTTTTAAAATCCCCTTTATTTTGATAAACCAAGCCCAAATTGTTTAAACTGGATTCTTTGTATGTCCCTTTTTGTTCTACATTTTCCAAGTTTTCCAACGCTTCAGTATGATACATAATGGCTTTATCATAGTCTTGCATATACTTAAAAACAGTCCCTAAAAGATTGTAACAACGGTAAAGGTCATCGTACTTTTTTAATTTTTTAAATATAGAAATGGCCTGAAATGTTAATATCTCACTCCCTGTATAATCATTTACATCTTTTTGTATGATTGCCATATTGTAAAGCATTTTTCCGGCAAAAAATTCATGCTTTATGATCTGGAAGTTTTTATAGGCTTCATAATAATGATAATAAGCGCGCTCATTAAGTTCTTTTTCTAGATAATACATTCCATAGCTCCAATGCGTATCTGCAATTCCGAAAGTATCACGTAATTTCATCGATAATTTTTGGGCCTCGCGGTTTGTATTCAGAAAGAAAACAGAATCCTTTAGTTGATACCCTTCATAAGCCAATTTTGATAAATTGCTGTTTTTGACGGAATCATTTTTTTGGAATTTGTTCTGTTGGTAGGCTTTATAAAGCCCTTGTTTTCTGGTTTTAAGATCAATCGATTCATTTTTTGCATTTTGAATCCATATAGAAACGCTGTCAACTTCAACCAATTTGGCGGCGGAATCTTGATTGGGTGGATTGCAGCTTGTTACTACAGATACAATCAGCACTAAAAAAGATAATTGAAATACGGGTATGTATAAAGTTTGAATTATTTTCAAAACAGTTAAGATTCTAAAAACAAATCTACTAAAAAAAGACTTTCTAAAAATTTTAAAAATCATCAATCTGAACGCCTTACATTTATTTGAAGATTGTAATAGTTCAGATTGATCAAAATATTTTTTTAGACAGTTACTTATGATTATTAAGGCAACTGTTTTAATAGAAACTGAGGGTGTTTATTCTTAATCCTTTCCAGCAGGAGGTGTCGAATCTTCTCCCGTAGCAAATGTATCTTGGGTTGTAATTGTCAATTGATCTTCTTCTGTGTCATTTGTTGTGCAAGAAGTGAATGTGAATGCGTTAAGTAATACAGAAAGTGCGATAACATATTTAATGGTTTTCATAAAAAGGGTTTTAAGATTTATAATAGTTTTACTTGCCAAATATTGGCTTTATTTAATTTTGTTTGGTAAAAAGTACGGAGAATATAAATGTTAATCCCCTGATACTCTTGTAAAAAGCTTTTATTAATGCGAAGGTAATATTACATAAGGAGCATCACCAATAAATAAATCCACTTTTAGTGAAAGCACTATTTGTATGAGTAAAGCAGTACGTTTTGAAAGGAAAACCTAATTTAACGATTGGCAGGAATTATGTGCCAATGTCTTTTTCATAATTTCAATATTATCAATATAAGTTTTGGTAAATGGAATGTCGTAACTATTTTTTTTAATAGTGCAGATAAATTTACCATATTGAATTCTAGAAACAAAATTTTTATTTATGATATAGCTTTTGTGAATTCTCAGAAAATTTTCCGGAAGTACCTCTTCAAAAGTTTTTAGTGTTTTAAAAGCGCTCACAATATTGCCGTCACTCATATAAAAATCGGTGGTATTGTTATCTGCTTTTAAAAAAAGAATTTCATCGGTGTTTAGATATTGATAATCTTTATTCGATTTCAAACAAATATTTTTGTTGATAATGGCAGGGTTTTTTTTTAAAAATTTTAAAACGGACTTTCTTATTTCCAACTCTGAAAGTGGATTTAATATAAAATCAAAAAAACCATTTTTTATTGCTTCATAAGCTTTGTCTTTTGAAGAAGAGATGGCAATAAACAATGGTAAATAATCACTTAACAGTAAATTAAGCTCATTTACAAGTTCGAATGGTTTTTCAAATGTGTTGTCAATATCAATAAATACCAAATTAGGAGTTTCTTTTAATATAAAGTTTAATGCGTGGTTGTACTCACCGGAAACACCAACACAATTAAATTCATGATAGTCTTCCAAAACATTTTTAATGCATTGAATTGAATTTGGCTCTTTATTTATGATGAAATAATTACGCAATTCTTGTGTAAAATTTAGGGAATAAATTTATGGGAATTTCTCTTAAAATCTGTAAGGTTTATCATTACAAAGTGAAAGGATAATTCAATGTTTTTTAAAATTCAAGTTATTAAATTTGAAGCTACTTTCAGATACGTATAAAATATTCGGAAAAATTATGATTTTCAGGCTAACAACGTTCTTTACCCCAAATAGTTAACAGCTAAATTAAAAAAAATAAACATGGTCTCTGCAAAATTTAATCATCGAACCGCCATTCTAGAATCAAAATTTGAAGGAAAATTAACAGTAAATGAATTGATCGAATGTAGCATTACCATAAAAGAGAATGAGTCCTATCCAAGATTTTTAAAGAAATTGGTAGATTTCAAAAAAGCCATTGCAAATTTTTCCTCAAATGATTTATCATTACTGGCAGAAGAGCACCATAAGATTGTTGAAAATTACGATTTTATACTTACCGCTGTTATTTTGGATACTCCAAAGGAGACTGCTTATGCAATGCTATTTCAAAATTTAACTAAAAATAATAAGTCTAAATTTCAACTTTTTTCTACCAGAGAGGCTGCCATAAACTGGTTAAACAATTATACCGAATTAAACTGCAATACATCTAAAATTTATACTTAATTTTAATAAAATCCAATAACAAAAGAGGCGGGACATGAAACAGTAAAATGAAAACCCAACTTATAAAAAATAAAATAATTAATTGGCAGGTAGGATTGAAAAGAGAAAAAAGAAATCATAAAAAAAATTCTCAAAATTTCAAGAAACCAATAAATTTATTGACTTGTTGAACTTTTAATTTTTAGGATTAATAAAAGGTATCAGTTGAATTTGCGCTGCCATTCTAATTAATGAAGCTGTGTTTTTAGCTTCAAATTTAGCCAATAGGTTTTTCCGATGTGTATCTACCGTTGTTATGCTGATAAATAGTTTTGAGGCAATCTCATTGTTGGTCAAACCATCTGCAATAAGCAAAAGAACTTCCATCTCCCTTCTGGTAACAATAGGAATTTTGGAATTTTCATTTTTTTGAACTGTCAATTCAACTTCATTACTTAAAAATATTGCTCCCTCATTAACCATTTCTATAGCATATACCAATTCTTCAAGTGTCGCATTTTTTAGCAAATAGCCAGAAGCTCCATTTTCGAGCATTTTTTGAATAAAACTCTGCTGATTAAATGAGCTAAGTCCTATAATATGTATCCTTGGGTATTTTGTTTTTACTTCTTTACACAAATCAATCCCACTCATATCGGGAAGATTTATATCCAGAAGGATAACATCTGGTTGTTGCTGTTGCAAAAAAGCCAGGCAAGAAGCTGCAGTCATGGCATGCCCCAACCATTCAATACCTTTTTGATATTGAAGCAACGACCGAATGCCTTCAATAATCATATAGTGGTCGTCTACAATAAAAACTTTTATAACCATTTAAATATCAACTTCAATGTGAACAGATGTGCCATTACCAGATTGTGAATTAATATCAAGCCTGCCTTTTAAAAAATCGACACGGTGTTTGACACTTACCCAGCCCATTCCTTTTGACAAATCTAAAATTTTGGGATCAAACCCTTTACCATCATCTTCAACAGTTATTGCCAACAAACTATCCGATTTTGTAATTTGTACAATGGCGGTTTTTGCAGAAGCATGTTTTAAGGTATTGTTAATCAATTCTTGAATAATACGATAGATGGTAATTGCTGTTGTTTGCTCAAAATGATGCCCTGCCACACCAATTGACTGGTAGCTTATCTGCAAAGCACCACTTAAATTAATGTCTTTGCAATAGTCCTGCAATGCGGTGTCCAATCCAAATTTCACCAGTGATTCCGGCATCATATTTTGTGCAACCCTGCGCATTTCTTTAATGGAACTATCCAACATATCCATACTGCGTTCAAATGATTGTTGATTTTGAGGAGTCATAATCAAGTTTCCTTTCATAGTTTGAAAAGAGTATTTAATACCTGCGAGCATCCCTCCTAAACCATCATGAAGATCCTTTGCCAATCGACTTCGCTCTTGTTCTTCCCCTTTTAGGACAGCTTCAGTGGCAGTTAGCAATTTGTCAGTTTCCAACTCACTAATTCGTAGTTCTTGGAGTTTTCTTTTGTGCCTGTAATTTCGATAAGAAAGTAAAGAAATAATTAATAATGTTGCTGCAGACCCTATAAGTATATAATTCAAAAAAGCGCGTTTTTGCAATTGTGCCTTTTGAAGTTTTATTTGATTGTCTTTTTTTTCTGATTCATATTTTTTTTCTAACTCTGAAGTCGTTTTTAATACTTGTTCGTTCCATAAGGATTCCTGTATAGAGTCATTTTTTTGCTTTGCCCATAAAGAAGTCTTAAAGTCACCATCACGGGAAGCTATATATGATAAAACAGTATAAATATTTTTTAATTCATCTTTTAAGGTATCCCTTTCTGCAATTTGCAAAGCTTCTTCTATATTCTTTTTGGCTTCAGCATTGTTTCCATTAAAATAATTGGCATTGGCAATATTGTATAATGAACTGGCGAGCATTTGATTACTTTGCAATTCTCTTGATAACATTAAGGAGGTTTGCGAAACTTTTAGCATTTCCTTAAAATCATTTTTATCGGCGTATGCATTGGACATGTATCCATAAATGGCTGCCTCAGCATATTTATCATTATTTTTAACAGACTCCACAGCAGCAATTTTATAATAATATAAAGCACTGTCCGTAAATTTAAATAACGCATAACTTTGACCCAAAGAGGCATGTAATCTGTTTACATAGGCATTATTTCCTACTTTCTGATAAAGTTTAAGTGCTAAAAGACAGTAATCAATCGATTTTCTATATTGCTTGAGGTTAAAATAAGCATTGGCCACGCTATGATACATAGAACCAAGTTTTTTCTTTCGGTTACTTTTTTCTATAAGCGCCAACGCCTGTAAAGTATAGTCAAGTTGTTTGTCAAATTGTCCTAAATATTGATATACTATTCCCGTATTATTAAGCATATTGATAATTAGACTTGAATCTTTCAACTTTCTGGCCAATTCCAAAGCATTTTTGCTTTCCTGCAAAGAGCGGTTATAATCTCCTTTGGTAAACGAAACGATTGCACTTAGTTCATAATATTTATAAATTCCTTTTTTAAAATTTAATATGCCTGATAATTGTTTTGATTTCTCCAGATAATACCTTGCGGAATCCTGATTATTGGTTTCGTAAGTGTCAGCAATATTCAATAATAACATCACCCTGCCGGTATCTTTTTTAGATACGGCAAGAAGATGAAACAAACTATCCCTTTTTTTAACCTGGGCATTTGCCATTATTGATAAGATAAGAAATAGCCCTACATAAAAAGTTTTTTTCATAAGGTAAAATTTTCCCATTAAGCAAATGAACAACATTATAAGATCAAAGTAAATCCCCTTTTTCCACGATTTTTACCTTATTTTAAATATCCTATTTTTAGGGGATTGCATGGTTTTAATTTAATTAGGACTTTTACTTTAACAATGTTACAAAAAAAATAAACAAACCTCTTTTAATAATTAAAACAAATGAATATGAAAAAATTATTATTTACGCTATCTGTCCTTTTTTTTGCCATTTCTTCTAATGCACAACAAACTGAAGATGATATTTATGTAGGCAAAAGCAGAACGTTTGGAAATTATAAAGAAACTGACATTAAAAACACCAAACAAATTAAGGGTTCTCCAAACGTAACCGGAACAGTGGTAAAAGTTGGTTGGTGCGAAGAAGATTGTTTGACAATTTGGGTGAAAAAAGATGATGGCACTATACTATCCGTTGGGACAAAAGACAATGGTTTTACCGTTCCAAAAGATATTGTTGGCAAAAGAATTATAATTGAAGGCTATGAGTCCGTTAAACCAATCCGCGAGAAAAAGACTGTAAAAAAAGAGTCTCAGGATGACATTCAATTTGTGGCGACAGGCGTGAAATTTTTTGACAATAAAAAGTAAAATCTTATTAGGGAATTCCCCAAACGCTTAAGTGCAAAAAAGCAATCAGAAAAATAATTTTTGTTTACCCGTAAATAGCTGATGATGAAAAAATATATTTTTGTGGCTGTCCTACTGTTCATATTGGAAGCCACGTTTGCCCAAACCAAACCCAAACAAAAGTCAGTTGAGAAGCCACCCACTCAAAAAGAAATGGGAGATATGATGAAAGAAATGCAACAAGCATTGGAAGAGATGAGTCCGGAAGACAAAAAGGCGATGGAAGAGATGGGTGTTAAAATGCCCGACATGAAAAACATTCAAAAAAATCTCTCGGGCGTAACTGATGCCCAACTGAAAAAAGCTTACGAAGACGAAAACAGAATTGTGCCACAAAAAGATGAAGCAAGAATCAGCACCGCATTGGCTGTAACACTTTCCAATGGGGAGATGAATGCCTTCATCAATAAAACACATTTGGCTGTGTTGGAAAAATTGTCAGCAAATACCAAAACAAAAAGCACAGAAATAATGCAACAAGTTATAAAACAGAAATCTTCCTTGGCAAATACGTCCGTAGGTTTTTGGATAGATGGCAAACCCACATTGACACTCTATCTTATGGGAGAAGCTTGTAAAGCAGAACCTGCCAATGCCATCAACTTAAATAATTACGCTTCCTTCTTAACCATGTGTGGTGCCGAACAATTGGCACTGCCCATTTTAAACAATTTAAATAAACGTTATCCTAATAACAGCAGCATCTTCAATAACATTGCACAGGCTTGGCTTGGCCTTGGTGATTTACAAAGAGCTGAAGAATTCGCAGACAAAGCCATCCGCATTTACGCCTATCATCCGCAGGCAAATATGGCAAAATGTTTAATTGAAGAAAGCAAAGGCAATATTCCTGCCGCCATTGCAGCGGCAAAAAAATCCATCAATAAATCATATAGCAACGAAAAAGAAAACAAGTTGGGGAAATTAGGATATGACTTAAAAAGTGATGACTTGAACTGGGATCGGCCAATGCCTCAGGATGCTTTAGGATTGGGAAAATTTAGTTGGCCGGAATATCCTTTAGATGTTGAACAAAATAAATTGCTCGAAAAAGAATGGAATGATTTTAAAAAAGAATGCCAGCAAAAAATAAATGAATTGAAAATAAAACAGGAAAGAGCAGAACAGGAATATTTAACACAATCCGGTTTGCGCACCCAACAGATTCTTCAGGCAGGCCAAAATGGGCACTATGTACAACCGATGCCTGGCTATGCAGCTAAAGCCATTAAAAAACTAGGTCCAGGGGTAAACGATGTAAATGGCACTATGTCTTTTGTTTTTGCCAAAGAATTGGAGCCCGTGGTAAAAGCTTTAACCGCTGTTGGAGGATATGAAAAAATCCTAAATGAAAAACAAATTCAATTAGACAGAAAATATGAAGACCAAATTGGGGAAGGAAAAACCAATCCTTTAGAAGCAATATGCAAAGATGAAAACGCAATTCGTTCTGAATTTTTAAAGGATGCAAATAGTGGTCTGCAAAGTGCTTATCGTAATTATTTTAATTATTCACGCCGCAGAACAAGCGACCTTTTATATTATTACCAATACACGATGTGGCCGGATCAATTTGAACTGGCAAAATTGATGGCGCAAGTTGCCTGGCTAACACAAATAAAAGACCAACGGGTGTTTTTTAAAGATAAAAGTAGTTGGTGCAATACTGTACCCAAAAATAAAAAGTCCGGCACATTGCAAAATTTTGATGATGTGCATTGCGAGTATGTAAGCACTATGAATTTAGGCGTTTATAAAATTACATCAAGCTGCAGCAATTTGGTAGGAGAATTTGATTTTGGCGGTGTAAAAATTAATATGTCTGACAATGTGGAAACAAACAGAATGAATGGCACCGTCATTATAGGTGCACCCGAAATGCCATGGGAAAGCGAGGTGGGACTAGGGGTTGATGGGCTGATTGAATTTGATAATACCGGTATAACAGATGTTGGAGTAATTGGGAAAGCCGAAATAAAATTGCTGGGCAAGGATGTTGCAGGAAGTGAACTAAGATATACCGTTAACACAGGCGTAAGTACATCAGGCAAAGGAATTTTACAGGGTATTGCAAACTGATAAATAGAGTATCACTTAAATAATTGAAAATGAAAAAATATAGTATTGCTTTTATATTCGTGACTATGCTGGTGCTTACCTCTTTTGCGCAGGGTAATTTAACCAGTGATTGCTCGGCGGAAAAATTAAGGCAAATCCCAGGTACTTGGAAAGCTGGACAGCAGGGCTCTATCGTTAATGTTGCTGCCACAGATTTAATAAAAGAAAAAGCTGTAATCGCAGACATTCACAACATGATTTCATCAAACTACAATCCAAAGGGATGCCAAATAGCTTACAGCACAGTGTTCGGCAAAAATCCAAGCAGCGGGGAAACTTTTATAGCGGATCCCTATTATTATGCTATGTATATTCTAAGGTATCTATGCGATGGAAACAGCACTGATAAATCGAAATACTATGTTGATATTTCCACGCCAACAACGGTTAATATTGTTGCCAATGCGATGTATTGGTTGAATAATCTTTATGCTGCAAATATTCCGGTTGATGATTTCAGGGGATATCTTAAACTTGAAATAAGACCTGAAAGAAAAAACGGGGTCTATTTTATGGGTAAAAAGAAAGAAAGTTACAACGAAGAAATATATGAGTACCGATGGTTGATTACGTATAACGATACCTTGCCATTTACCTATATCAGTCGCAAAGAATATCTTCTGTTACAAAAAAAGCGACTGGAGAAATCCATACTAGACAGTCCGGGAGAAAAGGAATATTTGCAGAAATACTTCAATAACATCAGTGAATACTTAAAAAAGCCAGAAAGCGAATTGAGCAAAGATGCCATTTGCATGTGGAATGATGAGGAGCGGTTTAACGGTTTTGTGGAAGAAGGCACCCGTGGCTCCTTTATTGCGATAAAACCAAATCTTTCTTATTACAAGAAAAATCTGCCCAAGTCATCGCCACAGTTTTTTACGGTTGTATTTAAAATCGCTATGGGCGATCCCGTATTCGAGGCAAATATGGCAGCAATAGAAAAAGCGGTTGATTTTACCAAACTTAAAGATATGCTGGGAAAATAACATCCCCATGAATAAAACTTTCAAATCAATAAAATGAAAAAATACATACTTGTTCTATTCGGTACACTGATCTTTTGCAATAATAGTATTATAGCCCAATCAATCCCAACTCAATCCATTCAGGACAGCATTATTGGCTGGATGAAAGTGTACAACTTTAAAGGCGTTAAAGAAGCAAAAAAAGTTGATGACAAATTGTATTCAGCGGCACAATTATCAATCTGTGATTCCTTAGCAAACTGGATTCAAGCCAGCTATACGCCAAAAGGCGGATTAGGCGATGTAAAAAAAGCTGTTTCTGAAAAACTGGGATTGTATAATCAATATACCGCAGCCCTGCCGCAGAGTTATGGCGCCTATTCAAAAACTTACGTTTTCCTGAAGTACGACAGCAACCATAAAATGGTGCCGGAAAACAATCTCGGCACTTATTGGGGCATATTTGCCAATCAGGTTCCGGGTTGGCCTATACGGGATTTCAGCACCCCCTCTCAATACTATTTCACAATGCCTTCTTTTGAATCATCAATTTTGGGAGAAGAAAAAACAAAAAAAATACACGACTTGTCCAAGGTTTCGAACGTGAAACCGTATATCCATTTTTGGGTGAAGGATATTGAAGCAGGAGGCGGAACGGATTATGTGTTGTTATGCAAAAACAACAAATCGCCATTTATAAAATTAACCAAAGCCGAATATTTGCAATTATTAGAACAGGCGATACCCAAAGTTTACCAAGCAGAAAAGAAAAAACTTTACGAAAAGGAACAGGGCAATCAAAAAAGTATAGAAGTGTTCATGAAGGTTCTGGATGATAAAAAAGAAAATCGTATAACCAATTTAAAAAAAATAAAAGAGAAATATAAAGACCGTCTGGGAGAAATTGCCCTCACCAGTGCCCAACCATCGCTTACTGATTTGGATAATGGAAGAGATGTATTCAGTAATGGTTATTTGTCAGATGTTGAATCAACATCGGGAAGAGTGCCTGTTTATAAGGTTGACCCGGAAATGGCTGAGCTTTGTAAAAAAAATAAACCCCAATGGATATTGGTTAGCTGGTGGTGGAGCCCCTTGGACGCTGTAGAAAAATATATGCATGAATCCATTATCAACAATTTTAATTTCGATTATGTCTATAATTTTTTCTTCAACCCCGAAAAAGTAAAAGGCCAACCGTATAAGCCACTTCGCTCCCCTGTTTACAAAGAAAAAATAGTGGTCACTAAAGCTTCAGAAGCTACCAATAAAAATACGGCAGATACAAACATCCATTTCTTTGAAGATTTTTCCACCACAGTTATAGACAAAAAACCAATTGGCTGGCAAGCGAAATTAGGTTCGGACGGATCTACAAGTGTTATTACAAAACTCGATGGGCTAGGCGGAAACTGGGCGGTATTGAAAGGCCATTATATAAGTGCTACTTCTCTAAAAAAACCGCTTCCGCAAAATTTTACGTTGAGTTATGAACTGAACGCCTCCCAAAACTTTACTTGGGGAGCAAAAGGATTAACTTTTCAGTTATCGAAAGAAACAACGCCAGGCAATGCAGAATCTTACCTGAAACTGAAACTGCGTCCAGGTTCCGGCGGTGCCAATGGAGAAGCGACATTGGAGACTAAATTCCCATCTGGTTATGCCAATGAAACCAAATGGTATGTGGCTACTGGTTTTTCCAACAATAAAAAAAATAACCGCATCACAGTAACCATCAAAAAAAGTGGTGAAAACCTTCAGGTGTTTATTGATAAAAATAAAATTGCCGAATACAAAAAAGCAATGCCTGCAACCCTTTTATTTAATGCCCTTTCATTTGATTGCAGCGGCAACTCGGCAGAAAATGATAAATTTTATATCAGCAATATTAAAATCATAAAAAATTAAATAATCATTTTATGAAAAAAATATTATCTCTTTCAACGCTGCGACTCCCTTTATCGCTTATTGTGTTTTACCTGTTGATAGCACAGGTAAGTTTTGCACAAGACTGTAAAACACAGGCTGCAAATAAGCCCTCCACTTTAGTTAGAGGTACGGACGATATTATTTCCCCTTCCGGCAAAATGAGTTCCATAGACTTAGCTAAAATGAAACCTCATCTTGGCAAAGCAGAAAACTGGATAAAAAACAGGCTTACCAATTTTACAGGAGCCAAACTGCTTTACAGCAATAATTTTTATCCTGATTACCAGAATGGCGGCCCGATAAGTGTAAATTTTTATAAGGCTACCGGTATTAAAAGTTCTTACAGTTCCCAAATGAGGTTCTTTGCTTACTATTGTTATGATAACAGTAACACCATACATACAGAAGCAGAAAGCGGCTCTTCTGTATCGGTAATTTTTAATAATGTATTTGCTTCCGGGCTAACCACAGATGCCGGCGTTTATACCATTAACGGAAAGCCGGCATTCAAGACCATTCAAAAAAAAAGCAGCGAAGGCAGAATTGATTTTTATGAACAGAGGTCTCAGGATAATGCAACTGCCAAAATGTACACATCAAATGATTATATCATTTTGCGAAACAGTGATAAGCCGGTTTTTCTTCCTGTTACACGCAAAGAATACCTGGAGCAAATGCTTAAGGATATTGAAACTTCCGGCACAAGTAATTCAAAATTTATGACTGAAGTATACACTCAGAATGTAAAACAGTTTGAGGCGGAAATGAAAGCGTACAAAAACGACAAAACCTATACGTCGGAAAAAGAAGCAAAACGAAGAAAATGGTTTGAAGAAGATCAGGAAAAACTTAAAAAAACCAGTAGTAAAATTAACCCTGACACAGAAGCCGCCAAAGAAGTAGTACTACAATACTTAAAAAAACCAGCCGAATGGCTCAGCCGCAGTTTCAATAATTTTTACTCCTATTCAACCTACACAGCAAATGGGGTTAGTCAATATTTGGAAAACCTGGACAAATCTTTTGTGAGCAAAGAAGAAGAAGAAGAAGAAGAAGAAGAAGAAGAAGAAGAAACCAACTATGAGATTGTTTCAATTAATCCTGCCTATTTTAATAAAGCATTTAGCAGTGATGTACCACAATTAATAATACTGTATTTACGAAATGGTTCATATCCACACATGCTAAAAGTTGCCGCTCTTGTTAAACAGCCTGGTGCGCTTGCTCCTTTGGAAGCAATGTTGAATCCCGGCAAGTCTGCATCACCGGTAGTGACTCCAACTGAAATAGTTTCAAACTATTCTTTGTCCTACCTGCCAAAACTGACTAAACTCACAGCGTTAACTGTGCCTGCCGATATGAAGCCTTCCCTGGCTCCTATTGCAAATAATTATAATAATGCTGCACCCGCTGCTACATTCAGTTTTACAATTCCGCCACGTTCTCCAAAGCTTAATCAATTGCCGCAACCCTTAACTACGGAAAGTTATAAAACTTACATACAGCAACTTTACACAAGTATTTTAAACGCTGTAAAACCTAATGAAAAAAAGAAAGCAGATGATTATTTGAAGACTAAAAATCTAACACAATCAAAAGACATCAGCAACACAGCTTTTGCCACCTGGCTGCAAAATGTGCCAACAGTAAGTTTGTATTTATACAGTAAAGCATTGGTGTCAAATCCTTCGGATGCACTGGCAGCCAATAATTTTTCTGCCTTTTTAATCATGGGTGGATTGCCTGAAAAATCGATCCCCATGCTGGAATACTGGAACATACAAAAACCCGGAGAAGCAACCTTACTCAGCAACCTTGGAAATGCTTATTACCAACTGGGAGATGTGGACAATGCAATGAAATATTTGCAGGAATGCGTAAAGTTCGATACCCTGAATCCAACTGCCAATAAAATTCTTTGTATGATGTATCTAAAAAAAGGGAACACAAAAAAAGCAGAAGAGCATATCACGAAATCGTTAACAACCAGCTACGATGAACAGGTGGTAGCCATTCTCCATGAGATTGATAATAAAGCAAAGCCCGGAGAAATAATGAGCCGGCTGCCTGTAGAAGAATTTCCAATGCTCAAAAGAATCAAGTTACCCGAGATGCCATCAAAGCTGGACGAAATGAAACAGTATGAAATAGAATTGGATGCAGCAAAGAAATCAATGTCAATGACAGTAGCAGATATTGAATCTAAAATTCCTAAAATAGATGAAGACTTAAGTCAAAAGATATTGATGGCAAGTCTCACAAAGGGGATTTCCCCGCTTCGTGTAAAAGCGCAGTATATTATTCTGGATGAGATGCAAACATACCAGCGCGAAAGTATACGGGAATCTGATGTATTTAAATATCAATTAAAAAAGCTGGCGGAACCCTTTAATACAAAGACGAAAGCCATCCATAAAAATTACGCTGAGAAGTTAAACAAGCTTGAAGGTGGTGAAGCTGGAGATGAGGATGAAATAGCAACCCTTGAGTTAGCAAAATGTAAGGAGCTAAATGCAGCAACAGGAAAGTATCTGGCTGAATTATCACCCTTGGTAAATACATATGCACAACGGATGGAATATATATCCCGGAAATTTTACGGGGAATATGCCTATTGGGGGCCATACTGGATGCCGAAAACAACCATCTCCTTCCCATCAATCGAAAGTGCTTATTTAAAAGATATATCAGGTATTCTTAGTGAATATAGAATTGTAAACAAATCAGATTGTTCTGTATTTGAAGAGCTTGCAAAGAAAGATGGGAAACTTCAGGAATGGGAAGATGAGTTTTGTGCAAGCTTTAAAGGGAATTATGGAATAGGAGGGGCATCATTAGATTATAACTGTAACGGCTGGAAAATAGAAGGCGGTGAAGGTATACTTGGTGAAATGGGAGCGAATTATAATGATGATGGTTCATTTGATTCTTTTACACTTGGCGGCGGCTTAGGTGCAAACTGGAATGTTGGGTCAGGCGGAGTTGCAGAAATAGAAGCAGGAGCCTCAGTAAAGGAATTTGTTAAGATTGGTAAGGATAGGTCAACCGGCACTTGGGAAGTTAAAGATTTCGGTGCAAAAGGTAAGGTATCTCTTGAAGGCAAAGTGTTGGGTGTATCGGCTGGTGATATAAATGTGGCGGAAGTTTCTGTATCGGTAAATGCTGGTGTTCAGGCAGGTGGAGCGGTTGCTCCAATACTCAACTTAAATTAAAACCACAAAAGAGTAACGGCGCTTAAATGTTACTGAAAAATCATGGTTTTGCAGGATGAAAAACAATGGATAACCGGAATATTCTTGAATAGAAATAAATAAATAACATGAAAAAGACAATTTTTCTCCTCTGCGTTCTTTGCTTTTCTGTAGCAATATCATTTGCTCAAAAAGAAACATACGATCTGGTAACTTACACTCCTCCGCCAAGAGAGGGATGGAAAAAGGAAGTAAAAGCAAACACCTATACAAGCTACACCATAACCAACAACCAAACAAAAAGTTATTGCCAGTTGTTTATTATGCTAAGTACCGGCAGCAAAGGCGGCATTAAACAAGATTTTGAAAGTGAATGGCAAAACCTGGTTGTCAATGAATATGGTGTTAAGGAAGTATTTCAGGAAACAGAAACGATAACTGAAAATGGTTGGCAGATGAAAAGCGCCCTCGGAAGCTTTGTGTTTAATAATCAAAATTGTGCCGTTTTAATCAGCACCATGAGTGGTTACAATAAAGTGGTCAGTATTGTTTCAGTCACCAATAGCGAAGATTACTCTTCCGATTTAGAAAATTTTTTTTCTTCAGTTGAAATGGGAAATCCATCAATTGATTTTCCAATGACACAAACAACCACTGCCCCTCCGGGCAATAATAAGTTTGCTTTCAACACTACTAATTTCGATGATGGCTGGACAAGCACTGTGCAGGAAGATTGGGTAGAGGCTGCAAAAGGAAACATCCGCGTTTTAATTCATTACCCAAACAAACAAGCCGACACCTACAATTCAGTTTTGCTGGATGGATTAAAAAATGCCTGGAATACATTGGTTGCGCCAAAATATAGCAGTGCAATTAATATTGAATTTAAACCAATCAACGGCTGGCAATCCATTGAATTTGCAGAAGCGGATTTGGTGGAAAAGCTAACCGGCAAAACCATTTATGTGGTGTTGTTTAAAATGAACTATTCAAATGGCAGCGGTAAATACCTAGAATTTATTACGCCAAATAAAAGATCGTTTGAAGAGGAATTTGGCGCCTATCATGAATCTTCTTACGGATGGGAAAAAATGGAAAATATGGCTAATTACAACAAATTTGCAGTAGCCGCTTCTGACCTTCAGGGAAAATGGACAAATGATTTTAGCGGAGCCATTCAATATGTAAATGCTTATACCGGTTACGACGCAGGTATGGCCACCCACGCATCTGCAGAAAATTTTCAAATTGGCTCGGGCAATACTTACAATTGGGATTTAGGAGTTGCCAGCGGCCAGGTTGGAAATATTAAATTTCAAAGTGTAAAATCAAATGGCGAATTTTCTATGACTGGCAACTGGCAAATCGTCTTTTCTGACATGGAAGGGAAACCCCGGACTTACAATGCATATTTTTCTTGTATAAAAGGTTTACGGATTTTATGGCTGGATAACAGGGCATTTGCCAAGGTTCAATAATAAAAAAAATAACTCTATTAAATAAAATAACCATGAAAAAATATTTTTGTATTGCAGTAATGCTAGGATTTTGCTCTGTGTCAAATGGACAATTTATCAATAAACTTAAGGACAAAATAAAAACTAAAACAACGCAAAAAGCAGATGCCAAGGTGGATAAAAAAATTGACGGAACCCTTGATAATGTCCTTGATGGCAATGTGCATTTTCCAAAAAAAAGCAAAGAAAATAAGGCAAGTGAGGACAACAATGAAACGCCATCTATCGACAATATACCGTCTTTGCCATTTTTTGAAATTAACAATCAGAAAATAGCCTACAAATCAAAATTCGATTTTGTTCCGGGTGATAAAACTATTTTATGGGAAGATTTTTCTGAGGATGCCATAGGTGATTTTCCTGTAAATTGGAACACAAATGGTTCCGGGGAAGTGGTAACCATAGACGAATTGGATGGAAATTGGTTAATGATGCAGGAAAATTCAAATTTCGCTTTAAACGAGCTTTTAAGCCTCTCAGAAAACTTTACCATCCAGTTTGATGTGATGATTACGGTGCCGTTTGAGTGGAGTTCTAACTCACTTAATTTCGGGATAAGTGATGTTAAAAATCCCGGCACCTTTATAAACTCTTCCCATCACAGTTTAGGGGACAACAACAATGCTGTCTTTTGGCTAACAATGCATCCAGGTGCCCAAGAGTCAAATTCAAAAGGATATGGAAATTACTTAATGAACATCAATTCCGCAAGCAATTTAGTCGCTGAAAAAATTGAACTTCCAGATTTTTTGGACGTAAAAGAAAAACTTCCGTTAAAAATCTCCATTTGGAAACAAAAACAGCGGATTAGGGTGTATATGAACGAGAACAAAATAGTTGATTTGCCTAGGATTCTACCGGCAGAAATGAATATTAATGCACTTATATGGAAAACAGAGGGATATCAGGGAGACAATAAATATTTTATCAGTAACCTGAGAGTTTCTGAGGGAGATCCAGACACCAGAAATAAACTGTTAACCGAAGGAAAACTGGTTTCCAATGGAATCCTTTTCAATGTTAACTCTAATATTATTAAACCCGAGTCTTACGGTGTGCTAAAAGAAATAGCAGAAGTCCTTAAAAAAAACAAAGATATCAACGTCACGATTGTTGGCCATACGGACAGTGATGGAGATGACTCACAAAATCAGGAATTGTCCCTTAAAAGGGCAAATGCAGTAAAAAATGCATTATCAGCCGATTTTAACATTGATAACTCCCGTATGGAAACAGATGGCAAAGGAGAAACTGAACCTTTATTGCCTAATTTAAACGCTGTAGATAAAGCCAATAACAGACGGGTAGAATTTATTGTAATTCACTAATTTATTAGTTGAATTCACGGATTTTAATCCCTAAAAGTTATGCTTTTTGAGGAATACAACAGAATAATAGAATCAACTAATTTTGACAAGTTACGCTTTACAGTAGCATAGCCTATTTCAATTTCTAATCCGTCATAGATTTCTTTTGACGATATCGAAGGGTTTGCTTTTAAAAAAGCAAGTATTTCTTCACTCTTAGAATCTAGCATATTTTGTAAATTTATTTTTGAGGCTCATTTGGATAGTAAATTTAACTTATTTTTTATAACTCATAGAACTCTAAAATAAAGCTCATTTCTATAAGGAATTCGAGCTTTATTATAGAGCGAAGTGAGCTTTATAATTGTTTAAAAACATTCTAGAAAAACTGATTGCACAACACCTACCCTAGCGTTTTTTTTAATTGATCGCAAACATTAATAAATTTAGTGCCTATATGACTACTAATAATATACGAATTTATTATACATTTATCCAATAAACATCAGCTAAAAGAAAACAAAAAGCCATCCGCCGAAGCAATATTTTTATTGAATGTTTGTAGGTTTGTACTAAATCCGATTTGAGCATAAATTATAGACGGCATAGTTTTTCTTAGATGCTAATATTTTCAATATCTTCAGAAAACCATTTTTTAATTAATTCTATACTTTCATTTACAGAGTTTCTACTTAGATATAAAGAAATCACTAATTCATTAATCACTAATTCATTTTTATTGAAGGTTTCAATTAAAATAATTTTAGAAGTCCAAGCTTCTAAAAGTTTTATCTCTGAATAGTTTTCAAGTTCTTTTGGGTTTTCTTGGACAATTCTCAATCCCTTTTGTTTGCTTATGTCTATATAGCTATATATAGGATTGCCATCGTAAAAACTTTTTCCTTTGTCGTTTTTGTTTGTTACATAATTACTTTCAATTAGAAATTTTTTATCTAATGCTCTTTGGAGCTTTTTTTTCCAATAACCAACATTAAGATTATAATTCCTCTTGTCTTCCAAAAATTTTTGATATAATATTTTTTCTTCTGTCATATCTAAATATTATTAATTATCAATAAACGCAATACCTGCTCGAATCTCAACATCAACTCTTATAGACCTATTTTGAGGATTATTCGAAAATGTTTTGATTATCAAACTTTGACCTATTACATTATGTCCATTTGAAGGTGATTTGTCTACATATCTTTCAACTTTCGCAAATGCATTTACTCTTTCGCTAAATTCATTATTAGACAATTGATTTCTTAAATCAGTAATTAAATTTTGACCATCTTGTTTTTTAACATCAAGGGTAGTATTCCAGGATTCAGACCTTTTTAAACCATTTCCTTGAGCTTGAAATCTTCCTCTGTTCGCCATTTTTTTTAATTTATGCACAACTTTTTATATCCATGTAAATCAAAATATTTATCACTTCAAATTTCCGGATAAATAAAATTGTATTCTAAATTTATTATGAATTGTCAGCAATTTTTTGTCCTACTAAACTACGTTAAATAAAGTTAAATTTCAACATATAATATCAATTTGAATTGTTCATTCCAATTATGGCTATGATTGGCGCAGTGGTGAGTTTTTTTGTTTCCTATATTTTGAGGAAATTGTTTTCGGATTCAGGTGTCTCTAAAAAGAAATTAAAAAACTCGTCCCAAACGGTATTGTTGGCCATATACCGTACAAAGGCGAACTATTAATCACCCATCAGTTTATAAGTGGTTTACGCGGTTGGGTTATTGAAGTGCCAAGGACATCGAAACCTAAAGGAAACCGGTCGTTTTGTAAAAATTAGCGCTTCGGAAATCCATGAAAGCCACCCACACAATGGACCATTACCAAAGAAGCGCCTAATTATTCGAGGTAAAGTTAAGGTTGCTCTTGCTGTTCTTTCATACCAATGTTTTACACATCGCTTTAAAATCGAAATTTTCTTTCCCGATACTAAAATTGTGTTGGCCAACTTTGGAAAAACCATACTTTTTGTAAAACCGGATGGCTCGGTCGTTGGTTTTTAAAACGGAAAGCCAAATGTGCTTAAAACCTGATTTTTTTGCTTCGGAAAATAATTCAGTTTGTAGTTCCGAGCCAATCTTCATGGAAAGAAAATCGTTCAGTACATAGATTTTTTGCAGCTGGCAAATGCTGTCGGATTGGATAAATTCTGATTTTGAATTCAGCTTTAACTTAGCATAACCAACCGGCAGTTTGTTTACAAAAGCGAGCCAAAATACATTTTCGGACTTTTTGATACTTTGATTAATTTTTTCCACCGAAAATGTCTTGTCGTAGTAGTTCATCAAGTCATTTTTATCCCTGAACAAATGTCCAAAGGTTTCGGTAAAGGTTATCCTGCCCAATAAAGCAATAATAGGGGCGTCTTTGCTATGTGCTTTTCGTATTTCTATCATGGAGAATGGATTTTAAACGGTAAGTATGAAGCACCACGGCAATGGCGCAACCAATAACGATGGGCAAGGCATGAATGAGCAAACCATAGACAATGTACACTACATTGGCAACAGTGGAGAATAGGCGTAATTTATATTCTCCTTTGGTGTACATAGAGTAAAGGTTGAACGCCAATCCGGTATAGCCTATCAGGTCGTTTGTGTTCATGGTATTGTTTTTAAAGCGTCCAAAAAAAACGTTCCTTGGTTTTTGAGCTTGCCCCTAATTTTTGGTAAAAGGCAATGGCATTTTCATTAAAATCGGGTGTTTGCCATTGTACAAGGTGACAACCTTCAGAAATGCCATAACCCTTTACTTGTTCCATAAGTTTTGTGCCAATTCCATGGCCCCTGATGCTTTCTTTTAGGTACAAACAATCCAAATAGATGTAAAAACCAGCATCCCAAGTGGAAAACTGTTTTATAAATGAGGCATAGCCCATCAATTCACCTTCGGTTTCAACAACTAAGCACCTTACGGGATTTTGGCTGTTGAACAGGTGTTTTTTCAGAGCTTCCAATTTATTTGTCGGATCGTAACCTGATTGTTCATATTCGGCATGCAAAGCACAAAGTCCTACAAGTTGCGGGACATCTTTTTCTTGGGCAAATCTGATTTTCATAAGTATATAGTTTTTTAACAAGCGCATTCAAAGAGCGAACCTTCGGCCGGCTGTGTGCCTTCAGTGGCATAGCCGTCAAATTTCCACCACTCGATTCCGCCCATGAGCTCTTTTACTTTAAAGCCCAATTTAGTCATTTTTAGCGCCCCTTTGGTAGAAGCGTTGCAACCAATGCCATCACAATAGCAAACATAGATTTTTGATTTGTCAAGGTGTTTAGTGCTTTCTACAGTCATTTCTCTATATGGCAGATTAATGGCTGTTGGAATATGTTCCCTGTCAAACCCAAATTTCTGCCTTGCATCTACAGCAATATAATCTGTACGGTTCTCAAAAGCATTATATAAATCCGAAGGATCTATTTCATAAGCCAATTTGTTCTCGTAAAATTTAATTTGATTTTTCATAAAATATTAGATTTTGATTTGAGACAAAATTATATGTATTGTTTGTATAGGCATAATTTTGAAATTGAATGAATTTTAATTAATGCTGAAAATATTTCAGGTATAACATATTTATATTGATGTAACTTTGTGTTTATGGAAATTAAATACTTTAGATTGATAAAAGCGATAGCTGAAGAAGGGAGTATTGCCAATTCTTCGGAAAAATTATTTTTAACACAATCGGCATTAAGCCACCAACTTAAAGAATTGGAAGAGCAACTTGGGTTTAAAGTTTTTCACAGAACCAGAAACAAATGGAAACTAACCGATGAAGGCACCGAATTATATAAATTGGGAAACACAATTCTTGACAGTATTGATAAAAGTTTTAAGAACATTCAACACATAAGGACAGGTTCGGTTGGAACCATTAAAGTAAGTACTGAGTGCTATTCTTTTTATCAAGGCTTACCAAATTTCATCCAAAAGATGGGTTTACTATATCCAGAAATCAATCTTGATTTAATTCTCGAAGCAACACACCAGCCAATTTCCAAGATTTTATCAAATGAAATTGATATTGCTATTGTTACATCAAAACCCGAGAATAATTTATTAACAAGTATTGAGATTTTTGAAGATGAAATTTTTGCAATAATGCATAAAGAAAATGAATTAAATAAATTAACCTTTATAGATGTAAACGACTTTTCAGATGCACACTTAATTATTCATTCTTTTCCATTAGAAACGGTGTCTGTTTATGAACAATTTTTAAAACCAAACAAGATAATTCCATCCAAAATTACTGCTATACCACTCACAGAAGTGGCATTAGAAATGATTTGTGCTAATTTTGGTGTGATGTGTATGCCCAAATGGGCATTAAAATCGTTTAAACTCTCAGATGAGTTGGTTTATAAAAGAATCGGTAAAAACGGTTTAAAAAGAAGTCATTTTTTAGTTATTCGTAAGTCCGATATAACTAAAAAATATATTCAAGATTTCATTTCAAATTTTACGGACGAATTTTCAGCGGAGTAGTTTTTCAGCTTGCAGAGAACGTCCTTGGTATAGCCACAGTGCGGATTTGCAGGCTTCGTTCCTGTCCACCGCTACAAGAGCCCACGCGGAGCAGCGGCCGAAAAATTACCACCAAACCCTACTATTGTGGACATACCATGTTAACGATTCGTTGTTTTTTCGTTCTGTACAATTTCATTTACAAAGTCTGATAAGATTTCTGCTAATTGTCTTGCTTTACTCATCATTGGTAAATGTCCGCTGTCAATAGCAACGATTTTATTTGCATTTAGGTTCTTCGCCATTTTGTCTTGTAAAATACTCGGCGTTGATTTATCATTTTTCAGTTTAATATAAAGTCGGTTGGTATTTGGCAAGTTAAAATTGATTTTTGTTATGTAAAGTGCTTTTGACTCTGGAGTAAATTCATTCACAATTTTTAAAGTTTGTTCTGCTGTCAAGTCGTTGCAAAGTTCCCTTTCAATTGATTTTTGTGGTGGTTTCGTTCCAAATAACCTTAAGATTATTGGCATTATCAATTTCTGCGGAAACGGCAATGAAGAAACAAATGAATTTCCGTTTATTGGAATAACAGAACCTAAAGCAACAAAACCTTTTAGTTCATTTTTGAAATGATTTGCAACTTTTAGACCAACGCAAGCACCTATTGAGTGTGCAACTATGATAAAATGGTCTTTCTTCCAATTTTTTATTTGGTTGGTTGCAGCACTTACATAGTCATCAAATGTCAATTTGTCAATCGCCTTTCCGTCTATTTTTTTATTTGGAAAGTCAATCACCAAAGATGAGATATTGATTTCCTTTATTAAATCGTCCCAGATTGAGCCGTTTAAACCTGCTCCGTGTATAAATACTATTCCAATATTGTTGTCCATATTATCGTCCTATAATTTGTGACTGCTTAGTTATTTACAATGACCGCTAACCTGTTGGCAGTAGTGTTTATTTTTCGCACATTTCTCAACGAATTGATTTAATCTTTTTTTCCAATCCAACCCAAATGAGTATTTTTAAAATTGTCATTGAATTTCAGTCCGTAGCCAAAAATTCTGTCCACTGCTGAATGTCCAAATAAAATCACACCTGCTAAAGTGAGTAAAGAATAATTTAACCAAAACCCCAAAATCAAAATGGTAATTGCAACCAGTTTATGATGTAAAAAATTATAGAGCCAAGCACCTGTTTTAGGATTGGCCAAATAACCAATCATTGATAAATCAGGTAATAGAATAAAGGCAGGAAAAATCCACCAAGCATAGTCTAATTGATTAAATAGGATTATCGAGAGTAAAAACTGTCCCAATTCTTCAAGTTTCAAAAGATTATTCATTCCGTTCTTCATATTTACTGAATTTATTTATTATGACACAAAAGTCTAAAACTTTAATTCAGTACCTCTTGACTAAAATCAAGAATTTTCAGTTTGGCGTTTTCTTATTCTACTAAATGTTTCGGCTGTCATACCAAGAACAGAAGCAATGTATTGCAAAGGAACCTGATTAAATAGCTCTCTGTTTTGTTCAAAATACAAATCATATCTTTCTTCTGCTGTCATTGATAAATGAGAGAAAACTCTATCTTCAATCATTGCAAAGCATTTTACAATTAATCTTTTTTCAATTTCATTCCATTTGGGAAACTCTTTGCAAAGTTTAAGGTAGTTTGTCTTGGTAATTGTCAATAACTCTGTGTCGGTAAATGCTTGTATTGTCCAACGATTTGGTTGGTCAAAAAAGAAACCTATTACTTCTGTAATTAAAAAATTTTCAGTAGAAATCCACTGTGTAATTTCCTTTCTGTCCGACAAAGCATAAACTCTTAAAATTCCCGATTTTACAATACTTAACTTGTCACAAATTTTGTCTGACTTTGTGAAAAAATCATTTTTTTGAAGTTTTTCTTCGTGAAAGTATGAATGAATTATTGCCAACTCTTGATTTGTGAGTTGTCCAAAATGTTCTTGTAATAATTTATTAAAGCCTTTCATGGTGTGGTTTGTAACATTCTAACTAACGTTTTTTTATGTACAATGCCCGCTAACGGTTTTTTATAATATTTGTGCGTCTTAAAAATCGGAGATTTTCCGCCGAAGCAATATTATTATTGAATGTTTGTCGGTTTGTATTTAGTTTAAATGTAAGCATAAATTATATGAGATGTTAGGCTCAGTATTTTAATTAATTCCATATTTCTCTTTTATTTCATTAATTTTTCTCTCATCTGCCATTCTTATTCCTGGCTGACTTCCAAAAAATTGATAATCATACTTTATGGAATGAATTCTATCTAGCAACATTTTAAAAGCTGTTAAATGCAATTCATTTTCAGAAACTGCTTTTTGTATAATAGGTAAATATTTTTCCATCATTACCAAATTAGAGTGTTGAATTATAGACCACATTCCAGTTTCAAATTTTTCTCTAACTAAGGATTTTCCTATATATTTTTTGTGTTCAATGAATAGCGAGTCAATTATTCTTCGATTGTTTAAATCAAGTTCATTTTGTTTAGTTAAATTAGTTTTATATTCTAGATCAGAGGTTCTGTAGAATTGGTCATTAATTCTAATTTTAGACATAAGATTTACTAAATTCAAATCAAGATTATTCTCGATTGAATACTCCTCTAAATTAATTGGTTTATTGGCTACTATTTTGTTGGCACATTTAGTTTTCTGTAATTCATAAATTTCAGGAATTTGTCTGTTAAAATGATTTTTTTCATTTTCGAAAATTTTAATGTATTGACAGATTTTATCAAATTCAGTCGCTTTTTTAAATGCAATTTCTATATACTCGTTATTTTCTTTAAGTGTACTTAGAGCTGTTGCAATATTCCAATAATTTTGAAAATTGTATATATTTCCATTATTAGCTATACTTTTCTTCGTTTCTTCAATTATATTCTTTCCAAAACCAAAATTATTATCTGAAACGTTTTCTTTTTGAACAGGTTCGTATTTTAAAAATTCGCTTTCAAAGTTTTCAAATGTAAAAATTGTTTCCTGACTGTATGCAATAGATGTCGTAATAAGAAATAAAGTAATTAAATTTTTCATAGCGTTCGATTTCTATTGTGCCTAATTTACTATCAACATTATAAAATGTAATGTTAATATTGTTGAGATAAACGTTTAAAAGTACTTTTTTATCAGTTATTTCAATTTAAGGATTTTTTGCAATTTTATTTTTCACTAAAATACTTAAAATATTTAATATGAAGTTCTAATATTACAAATTACAAGCAATTTCATTTATTTCAAAAATAAATATATGCAATTTTAAGAAGATATTCTAATGATACTTGTTTTGGCAGTTTATAATAATATAGAATTAATTCTGAATAAAACGCCCCCCTAAAAATTAAAAAAACCTTGATAATCAAACGATTATCAAGGTTTTTAGTACAAGAGGCGGGACTTGAACCCGCACGGGCCTTACAGCCCACTGGATTTTAAGTCCAGCGTGTCTACCAATTCCACCACTCCTGCATTGGTATTTTAAATTTTAGAGCGAAAGACGGGATTTGAACCCGCGACCCCCACCTTGGCAAGGTGGTGCTCTACCCCTGAGCTACTTTCGCAGTCTTTTATTAATAATCGTGCATTTAATTGCTTAAATGAGTGGGCAAATTTAAAACATTTCTATTAACTGCAAAGATAATTTTTAATTTTATTTAAAAGTTTTTTTAATCAGCTTGTTTTAAGGTTGTAAATCTGTAATAATAAAATATATTTGCACTGTTTTAAATAAATTTAATGCAAATAACCTCAAATTCTATTCCAAAAAAAGTGAATTTTTCAGCAGTATTTAGCGATTTTAAACAGTTAACGAAAGTTGGTTTGTCCCTAAGTGTTGTGTTTTCATCCTTGGCAGGATATTTATTGGCTGTTGAAGAAATTCAGGTTTCAATCCTTATTTTGTTGGCTATTGGCGGTTATTTAATGGTTGGGGCTTCAAATGCATTCAACCAAATTATTGAAAAAGATACAGACGCCTTAATGAAACGCACTATGAACAGGCCTTTGCCAACCGGAAGAATGCACGTTTCCATGGCAATGGTCATCGCAGTTTCCTTTACCATTTTAGGTCTGGCTATTTTATACAGCATCAATCCGAAAAGTGCCTTGTTTGGCGCTATTTCCATTTTTTTGTACACCAGTATTTATACCCCGTTAAAATCAATAACGCCTTTGGCTGTTTTTGTTGGGGCCATCCCGGGCGCCATTCCTTTTATGTTGGGCTGGGTTGCCGCAACCGACGATTTTTCGATTGAACCGGGAATCTTATTTTTAATTCAGTTTTTTTGGCAATTCCCCCATTTTTGGGCAATCGCCTGGCTTCAATATGATGAGTACAAAAAAGCCGGATTTAATTTGATGCCAATGGGACAAAAAAATAAAAAGGCGGTAGTGCAAATTATCATCTATACAATTTGTTTAATCATAGTTTCTGTAATTCCTGTATTGAAATTGACAGGAAATTTTTATATTTATCCTGTCACAGCAGTAATTTTAGCTTTTCTGGGCGGCATTATGTTATTTTATGCCGTTAAACTTTATAAAAACCAAACCAATAAAGAAGCCCGTCAGTTAATGCTGTCAAGTGTTTTGTACATTACTTTGGTACAGGTTATTTATGTGGTGGATAAATTTTTACATTAAAAATTTGAATTACGATATACGATTTTTGATTTACGAATTTTTAAATTTTTTTATTTTATCTTTAAAAAACGAATCAACAGTTCAACAATTAAACAACTAAACGATTAAACAATTTCATGAAACAAACCTTAGAACAAGAATACAATCAAGCCAAAAGAAAATCGGCAAAACCTATGTTATGGGTTTCTATGGTAAGCATGACTATGATGTTTGCCGGACTCACAAGTGCTTATGTGGTAAGCAGAAAACGCAGCGATTGGGTTTCCTTCGATTTGCCAAACGCTTTTTATGTCAGCACCTTTTTAATTGTGTTGAGCAGCATCACTTTTATGCTGGCCAAATATTTCATCAAACAAAATAACCGAACCCTTACCACCTCCTTTTTGCTTTCAACTTTGGCTGCAGGTATTGGATTTGTGTTTTTTCAGTTTCAGGGTTTTAATGAATTATTAGATTCAGGATTGTTTTTTGCGGGTGCGCAAAGCACTGTAAAATCATCATTTATTTATGGCATTACCATCGCCCATTTGGCGCATGTTGCGGCAGGAATTGTGGTCTTGCTGATAGTGATTTTTAATCACTTCAATAAAAAATATTCTGCCAGTGATACGCTAGGCCTTGAATTAGGCTCAATTTTCTGGCATTTTGTAGACATTCTTTGGATATATTTGTTTTTATTTTTCTATTTTATTAGATAATAAAAAATATGTACTTTTGGCGAAACTATAACTAAAAATCAAAACAAACTTTTATGGAAGTAACTATTCCTACTGAAAATAAGGGCGCTTCTTGGGATGGCGGAAACAACAACCCATTAGGGGCAAGTTACGGTAAAATGATGATGTGGTTCTTCATTTTATCCGATGCGCTGACATTTTCGGGTTTTTTGGGCGCGTATGGCCTAATGCGTTTTAAATTTCACGATTCCTGGCCGATAGCCGATGAAGTTTTTACCCACTTTCCATTTTTGCATGGTGTGCATGCGCCTATGTATTATGTGGCCTTAATGACTTTTATTTTGATATTTTCATCGGTTACTATGGTGTTGGCCGTAGACGCAGGACATCAGATGAATAAAAAGAAAGTGACTTTTTATATGTTGCTTACCATTGTTGGCGGTGCCATTTTCTTGGGATCACAAGCTTGGGAATGGAAAAATTTCATAAACGGCTCCTATGGTGCTGTGCAATTAAACGACGGAAAAATTATTCAATTTGTTGATGCAACAGGAGAACAGATTACTTTAGAAAGTTTTGTGAAACCCTTGCCTTCAGAAAGAACACAACACACAGCCAATAAAGGAATCTGGTTTAGAAAAGAAGCAGAACTTTCTCCTTTTAGCCTTAATGAAGTTGTTGAAAGCTTCAAGGCAAATCCAGGAATTTCAATAAGAACTGAGCAGATTAATCCTGAATTAAAATCAAAAACGATTGTTCCGCATAATGAAGCATTGGCCTATTTATTAGAAGGAAAAGCGGTGGTTAAAGGCGCCAACCTTCAAGTAAACGAATACGGAAAAACATTGTTTGCCAATTTCTTTTTCTTTATCACGGGATTCCACGGATTCCACGTTTTATCGGGAGTGATCATTAATATCATTATCTTTTTTAATGTGATTATTGGAACTTATGAGAGAAGGGGACATTATGAAATGGTTGAAAAAGTAGGACTTTATTGGCACTTTGTAGATTTGGTTTGGGTATTTGTATTCACCTTCTTCTACTTGATTTAATTCATAAAACGACATTAAAAATGACACACGCACAAGAACATATTTCACACACAAAATTAATTTGGAAAGTATTCGCAATACTTTCAGTGATCACTATTGCTGAAGTTGCTTTAGGAATAACAAAACCTGCCTCACTTCATTTAACTAAAATTTTAGGAACAAGTCCGCTCAACATCATTTTCTTGGTTTTAACCTTGGTAAAAGCCTATTATATCACCTGGTTTTTCATGCATATGGCTGATGAAAAAAAGAGTTTAAGAAGAGCTGTGGTTTGGACAGCGGTTTTCTTAATCATTTATTTAGCCACATTATTGTTAATTGAAGGAAGTTACATCAACGATGTTTTAAGTCCGCTCACAAAGTGGAACTACTAATATTTTAAATAGAAAAAGGTGGTTTTTAACCGCCTTTTTTGTTTAACTTTAATCACATGAAAAAAATTAAAGAACTTTTTAGATTGGTTTATTCAAAGTTTGATTTGAAAAAGTTCCTTTTATTGTTCAGTTTATTTATCGCACCCTTAATCTTTTATATTTTTCTCTCTTTAGGTATATATAAACATCATAATCTGCCTATTTTAACAGAAAAAGTAATTGACTTGAAAACCGTTTCTCCGGCGACGGACGCCACTTTTTCGAAAAAACTTACCGTTGTTTGTTTTTTGGGAAGCGATATCAATATGGCCAAGGCAAGTCTGTTCAATTTAAACCAAACGATTTACAAAAGGTATTATTCAAAACCATTTTTTCAGATGGTTGCCATTCTTCCGCAGGGATTGGAAAATGAATACAGCGAAACCATCAAAGAACTTTCCGCTTTTACAGATATCAGCAAATGGCAATTTATTTACGTAAGTCCAGAAAACACCAACTTGCTTTTTAATAGCTTTGAAACGCCTTTTGCATTAAACGAAAATGGGTATTCAGAATATGCATATATTGTTGATATGGAATTGCGTTTGCGCGGAAGAAAAGACGACGAAGACACCGAAGGCGGTAAATTATATGGTTATAATATGAAATCAGTGGCAATTTTGAAGAACAAAATGAAGGACGATATTGACATTATTTACTATCAGTTGAAAAAATCGGCTGAAAAACAGGCAAGAAGAAAAAGAGAAATCTAATTAAATGAAAAAATACTCCTACATAGGCATTGCTTTTATCATTTTAATCTTCGGAATTTACGCGGTTCCGAAAATTGTAAATAAATTTAAAACCCCAAAATTGGTAACCATCGGCAAAGTTCCTGCGTTTGAATTTACCAATCAGGATGGTAATTTGATCACCAATTCATTTTATGAAGGAAAAGTTTATGTGGTGGAATTTTTCTTCACCACCTGCCCTACTATTTGTCCGAAAATGAATGAAAATATGTTGAAAATTCAAAATGAGTTCTATGGAAATCAGGATTTTGGCATCGCGTCTTTCAGCATCAACCCAAAACATGATACACCACAAATTTTAAAGGAATATGCCAAATCGCATGGCGCAACCTTAAAAAACTGGAACTTTTTAACAGGCGACCAAGATATAATTTATGAACTGGCAAATACCGGATTCACCTTGTATGCCGGCGAAGACAGCAACGCAGAAGGCGGATTTGAACATTCGGGAATGTTTGCTTTGGTAGATAAACAGGGAAACATTCGCTCGAGATTGGACGACTATGGAAATCCGATCGCTTTTTACGACGGACTCGACCCAAAAGGCGTGCAACAAATTAAAGAGGACATTAAAATACTTTTAAAAGAATAATGGCAACAGCTTCAAAAAAATACAATACGTGGATTGTCATTTTATCAATCGCAATTCCGCTGGTGGTTGCGATTTTGTTTCGCATTAAAATTGACATACAACTTCCTGTTTTTTTACCGCCAATTTATGCCACGTTAAATGCGTTTACGGCAGTGCTCCTAATGGTGGCATTTTGGGCTGTTAAAAACAAAAAAATTACCTTGCATGAAAAATTGATGAAAACAGCCATCATTTTTTCCGTATTATTTTTAGTGCTGTATGTAGCTTATCATATGACTTCAGATTCCACTAAATTTGGAGGTGAAGGAACTATAAAAACAATTTATTTTGTCATTTTAATTACACATATCTTGTTATCGGTGGCGGTTATTCCATTTGTGTTGATCACCTATGTTAGAGCCATCACAAACCAAGTGGCACTTCATAAAAAAATAGCGCGGTTTACTTTTCCGTTGTGGCTGTATGTGGCCATAAGCGGGGTGGTTGTTTATGTGATGATTTCGCCGTATTATTAATGCCGTTGGAAAATTGAGGAGAAAAAAGAAAAAAGAGAAGAGAAAAAAGACAAAAAAATAAATTTTAGATTTTGAATTAAACAACGCAATGCATCAACGTGTCAACAAATAAACAACTCATGAAAAAAGCATTGCTTTCAATAATGTTCCTTTTTTTTATTCAAATGGCCAATGCGCAATGTGCTATGTGTAAAGCTGTTGTTGAAAGCGGAAAACCCAGTGAAGCGGAAGGCTTAAATTCGGGTATTTTATATTTAATGATCTTTCCCTATATCTTAATAGGCGTTTTATTTTTTATTATTATTAAGTATAAAATAACAAAAAATAAAAATAAAGAAATTTAACATTTCCATAAGTGACTAAAAGTGTAACAAATGCTAATTTTAGTCGTCATATACAAAATCAACATAAACATAAACTCAGTCACATACAATGAGAACAAAAATTGTCAGTATTTTGGCGTTCGTATTATTTATAAACGCAAATGCACAAGATAAAAAATGGACACTTCAAGAATGTGTCGACTACGCTTTAGACCACAATATCTCCATAAAACAACAGGAACTCAGCAAAGGATTGGTTGAAGAAGACATTACTATTGCCAAAGGCAATTTTTATCCTTCCCTAAATTCTTCGGTTTCACAAAACTGGAATTTTGGTTCCTATATCGATAATTATGGCGGACGGGTTTCCAGAGACAGCCGTTCCAATAATTTCAGTTTAAATTCCAACGTTACGCTTTACAACGGAAACAGAAATAAAAATAATTTGTTACAGGTACAAAAAAGCTTGGAGGCTGCAGGCTTTAATTTAGAAGAAAACAAAAATGGCATTATGTTGTACGTTGTTAATTTCTATTTAAATGTTTTGTTGAACAAAGAAAGTATCATCATTGCACAAGACCAGATTGACATCAGCAAAAAACAGGTTGAAAAAGCGAAAGCCTTGGTTGATGCAGGTTCAAAACCTAAAGCATCGCTTTTGGAAGCTGAAGCTACTTTGGCCGCCAATGAGCAACAATTGACTATGGCACAAAATACGTTGGATCTTTCCTTATTGAGCTTGGCACAATTGTTACAGGTTTCGCATAAAGGATTTGATGTACAGGAAGTTCCTTTAACCATCGATTCTGCATCGTTAATTTATAATGATACCGATTTAATTTTTAACACCGCTGTTGCTAATTTACCTGAAATTAAAAGTGCCGAAATAGCCGTTGAGCGCTCCAAAATAGGCGTAGAAGTCGCTAAAGGCGCCTTTTACCCTACCCTTTCATTTGGCGCAGGATTGGGGACTGCTTACCAACACAACCAAGGAGATAAAGATGTTCGACCAGTTATAGATGAAAATAACAATGTTGTTTATGTTCCCAACGGATTTGGGAAACAGCTGGAAGACAATTTAGGCTACAACTTCGGATTTTCCCTAAACATTCCAATTTTTAACCGATTCCAAACAAAATCGGGTGTTGCAAAAGCCCAAATAAATCAGGAAATTGCCTCGTTGCAATTGCTTGACAAACAAGTTAAATTAAGGGAAACAATTGAAAAAGCGTATGCTGATGCTAAAGCATCCTTAAATCAGTATATTTCAGCTGAAAAATCGTTGCTTGCCCAAAATGAGTCCTATAAAAATGCTCAAATAAGTTATGATTCGGGCGTGATGACATCCTTTGATTTTGACCAAGTAAGAAACAGGCTGGTAAACGCGCAATCTTCATTGGCCAATGCAAAATACAATTTCGTTTTCAGAACCAAATTGTTAGAATATTATTTAGGCATTCCAATTGTCCTGAAATAATCCTATCCCTAGCCCTTTCCGAAGGAAAGGGAGTTTGATTTGAAATGTATTTAAAATATAATACTTTTAATTTTTAATTCTCGGAAACATCCAACGCAAAACGTTGGATGTTTTGTTTTATAACTATTGAATTAAGTATCTTTGCTTTTTAAATTAAGTAAATTGACTTACATTTTAAACATAGAAACTGCAACAAAAAATTGCTCGGTAAGCATTTCAAAGGAAGGCAAAACCCTTGCATTAAAGGAATTGAATGACGGCAATTATTCGCATGCCGAAAAATTACACGAATTTATTGGACAAGTTGTTTTGGAAGCCAAGATTGCATTGTCCGATTTAAAAGCCATTGCGGTAAGCAAAGGTCCGGGTTCTTACACTGGTTTGCGAATTGGCGTTTCGGCAGCAAAAGGACTTAGTTTTGCGTTGGATATTCCGCTGATTTCTGCAAATACATTACAATCTTTGGCGCTATCGGTTTCCATTGAAAAAGGCTATAAAATTCCGCTTTTGGATGCAAGAAGAATGGAAGTTTACAGCCAGGTTTTCAATGAAAAGACTGAAAAAATCAGAGAAGTTTATGCGGAAATCATTACACCAGAATCATTCTCTGAGTATTTGAACGACCAAAAAGTCTATTTTTTTGGAGACGGCGCCCAAAAATGCAAAGGAATTATTACCCATGAAAATGCTGTTTTTATAGATGGAAAGTTTCCTTCGGCAAAAGAAATGTCGGTTATCTCTTACGAAAAATACCTCAAAAATGATTTTGAGGATGTTGCCTATTTTGAACCCTTTTATTTAAAAGAATTTTTAGGGGCAATTCCAAAAAAGTAGTTATTTTAAAGAATGATAAAAACTAAAGATCTTAATTAAATCTTCCTCGCTTTTAAATCCTAATTTGTTCTCATTCACGAAAGACTCAATTTCAATGGCTTTATTTGCAAATAAAGTTAAAATATCTTTTTTCTTACTTGGCAACTCTATTGCTGAACTATTTTTATAACCAATATAGATTTCATCATCAACACGCTTCAATGTTGGCGGTTTATATTTGTCGTAACCGGTTTTTGCTTTAACCTCTTCAAAAAATTTAATTTTTTCTTTGCGCAACAAAGAAATTTTATCCCCGGTATAAAGAATAACAAAGAAACCAGGTACTGTCTCATTTTTTTTTGAATAGTTATAAACCTGATATGATTTATTTGTACCTTCAAAATTTATAGTATAATTCAAGTTTTTTGATAAATGGTAGCTATTTCCATTTTTTTCAACTTCCATCTCATCCTGATATGCATCATATCGAATCAAATAATTATTTTGGCTATCTGATAGTTTTGCCGGCAAAAAATTCTCATTAATATAAATACTTCCCACCAATTCTTTTGAACGAAAGTCGAATGAGGTTATGCTTGTTCTATGTACTAAAGTTTGTTCGCTATCAGTTTTTTGACAGTACCCTGAAATACTGAATAATAGCAACATTAGAACTGAGTACTTATTAAATCTTGTTATCATAGATAGTTAGTGTTTTAAGTTAATTTTTTAGTCTCAATAATTATTCCATATTCATTTAGCTATTTATCCCGATGCAGTCAGAAAATGGTATTTCAGCACATACAGCGTTCTAAATCGATCTTTCTTTATTTGTTCTGAAATTCTAAACTTTCCTGTTATTTTCGGAGCTTCACTAAGATTTAATGATAAAAATAACAAAACTGTCCTTCATATCTCCCGAAAAATACAAAAAACGTTGAAAATGGAGACCATTTTGAACCCTTTTATTTAAAAGAATTTTTAAGGCAATTCCAAAAAAGTAGTTATTTTAAAGAATTATAATACCTAAATATCTGGATTAAATCTTCCTTGCTTTTAAATCCTAAATTATTTTTTTTAGCGTAAGATTCAATTTCATTAGATTTAGCTGAAAATAATTTTAATATATCCTTTTTATTATTAGGTAATTCAATTGCGGTATTATTCTTATATCCAACATACAATTTGTCATTAAGCCTCCCAAGTTTTGGTGGCTCATAAGTTGTAAAACCCAATTTTGCAGGAACCTCTTCATATAATTTAATTTTTTCTTTAAGAAACAATGAAATTTCATTACCGAAATATACAACCACAAAAAATCCTTTACTTGTTAATTCTTTTTCTTTGTAATCTAACACTTGATAAATTTTATTTAAACTTTCAAAAGTAATTGAGTAATTTGATGATAATGGTAAATAATATGCCTTATTATCCAATTCAACTTCCATTTTATCCAGGTAAGCATTATATCTCATTGAATAAACCATTTTTTGATTGGAAATTTTTCCGGGAAGAAATTCATTATTGATATAACTAGTTCCAACCAATTTCTTAGAGGTCAAATCAATTGTAGTAAAAGTAGTTGAATTAAAATATATATTTTCAACGTCTGAATGTTGGCTATAACCTGAAATACTAATTAATAGCATTATTGCAATAGCATACTTGTTAAGTTGTGGTTTCATAGATGGTGTTTTAAATTACTTACCTAATCTGATAATCATACAATTCATATTCATTTATTTTTTTAAATCAAAACCAACAACAATCCTATAAGTGCCGGCAAAGCCTGAACATAAAAGAGTTTTATGTTTTTTGTGGAATACGCCCCAAAAATACCGGCAACAACCACGCAGCTTAAAAAGAAAATAGCCAAAGCTTCAAAATTATTTTTATTTAAAATCGCCCAAATAAGGCCGGCTGCCAAAAAACCATTGTACAAACCTTGATTCTTTGCCAGCGTTTTTGAGCTTTTAGCTGCTTCCAAAGTTTGTCCGAATGTTTTTAATCCTTTTGGTTTGTCCCAATAAAATAGTTCCAAAATCATAAAATAAATGTGTTCAAAAGCCACCAAGGCAACAAAGAAAATTTGAATAGTTTTCATCTGTTTAAATTTTATTTTTTAGCGGTAACAGATGCTGTTCGCCATTAATCATTCCTTTGTGTATCAAAATTTGTAATGCTCGTTTCATCTCAGAATTTGATTTTTAGTTGTTCCAATGCTTTTATCGCTTCCTTTTCAGGCAGGTTACAGGCTGAATTTACGCAGATGTAAATAAGGGTCTCCGTTTCACTAAAACGGTTTTCCAATAAAGGAATATTGCTTTTTTTGGTGCTTCCCGCAATTAATTTGTTGGGAATATAATGCGTATTTATTTCTTTAAGCTGCTGCAATGCTTCTTTGCCTGAAATGGCGATTTCGTAAAATTCCCCAACAAAATTTGAGGCCAATTGCAGCCAATTGGAATATCCCGAGCCATATTGTTGGGTTCGTTCTTTTACATTCTGCAACATTTGTTCGCTCACTTTTAAATAATAACTGTTGGAATAATAATGGCTTAATTTAAATAAATTTTTGGCCATAATTGAGTTTGAAGCCGGTATTACATTGTCCTCAATTTCCATTTTTCGCGCAATTAAATCGGCATCCTGATTTGAAGTGAAATAAAACATGGAACGGTTTTCATCAAAAAAATGATCGAAAGCATAATCCGCCAATTGTTTGGCGGCGCTCAGCCACAATTCATTAAAAGTGGCTTCATATAAAGAAATATAGGCATCAATTACCGTGGCATAATCTTCCAAATAACCGTTTATGGTGCTTTTGCCATTTTTATAACTGTGGTTTAAATTTCCGTCTTCCTGTAACTGTTTGGTGTAAATAAATGTCGCATTTTTTATGGCAACATCTAAAAATCGTTGTTCATTAAAAACTGAATACGCATCCACATAACCTTTAAGCATAAGTGCATTCCACGAAGTTAACGATTTATCATCAAGCCTTGGCCGTTCTTTTTTTGCACGTTCCTTCAGCAATATTTTTTGCCAAGAAGTCACTTTATTTTCAAGTTCAACGATTGAAATTGTGTGTTTTTTGGCAACTTCCGCATCGCTATTTTTTCTAATCAACACATAATTCTCGTGTTCCCAAAGTCCATAATAATTTACATTGTAATAGGCGGCAAACAAGTCATAATCCTTTCCTAAAATGGTTTTCAATTCATTCTGGGTCCAAACATAAAAAGCGCCTTCTTCCAATTTGCCTTCGGCATTCAGGCTGTCGGCATCCAAAGAAGAGTGAAAAGCACCTTCCTGGGTGGTGAGTTCGCGTTCAATAAATTCGAGCGTTTGATATACTGTTTTTTTATACAATTCATTTTTAGTGGCCTGATAAGCTTCGGCGTACAAACTCACCAATTGTCCGTTGTCATACAGCATTTTCTCAAAATGCGGCACATGCCATTTTGCATCGACTGAATAACGTGAAAATCCGCCCCCAATTTGATCGTAAATTCCGCCGTAAGCCATTTTTATGAGGGAAGTATTCATATAATTCATCATTTCCTCATTTCCCGAGCGAACTGCATAATTCAACAAAAATTGGTAATTGTTGGGCATCGGAAACTTAGGAGCGCCTTTTCTTCCGCCCAAATCAGCATCCATGTATTGTTTCCATTCCTGTACGGCGTTGTCTAAATCGGCCACCGTAAAAGCTTCCATATTGTCATTAAACGCCACCAAATCCGAATTTTTCACGCCTTCGGTTAATTGTTCGGCATATTCAATGGCTTTTTCCGGCGTTTCTTCATACAAATTTGCCAACTGCTCCAGTGCATTTATCCAATTGTCTTTGGGGAAATACGTGCCGCCCCAAATGGGCCTTCCGTCGGGCAAAGCCACGCAGTTTAAGGGCCAGCCGCCTCTGCCGGTAATTAATTGTATGGCGTTCATATAAACCTGGTCAACATCGGGACGCTCTTCCCGGTCGACTTTTATATTGATAAAATACTTGTTCATCACCGCAGCCACCTCCTCATTTTCAAAACTTTCATGCTCCATCACATGACACCAATGGCACGAAGAATAGCCCACGGAAATTAACAATAATTTGTTTTCTTTTTTGGCAAGCGCCAAGGTTTCCTTATTCCACGCACACCAGTTTACGGGATTGTGCGCGTGTTGCAACAGGTACGGACTAGTTTCTTTTATTAGGCTGTTGGTGAATTTATGTTCGGGCATTTTGGTCGCGGTTTTTTGGTTACAATTGGTTAAAATGAGCAAAGAAAGAAAGCATAAACGATACATTCCTGATTTTTTTATAAATATAGTAAATTGTAGATTCATTTTGTGTTACCAACTTTGCGATTGGGTTAAATTTTAGGGAATGTCGCCATCGGGCTTTCTGATATTTTTCTCTTTTTAAAATGAGGCTTCTTTCTTATTTCATTATTCTTTCTATATATATTATAAAAAAGCTATGGAATGGGAAGTTAAACTTTTATAGCACGACATCGAACATAGCCTTGCCGTTTATTTTGAAAAAAATACTGAATTAATTGTGCAATCTTCAATAATTACTGAAACATAGCAGTAGCAAAACAACTGAATTTTACACGCATGTAAGCACCAAAAGTTTGCAGCAAATAAAAAGTCCGTTTGACGATTTGTAATAAAAAAGATTATCTTAACCCTTTGGGTGCAATTAATTTTTGACGATAATTTTTCGTCAGTTCGAGTGATTTTCGATAGAAAATCGTATCGAGAACAGAAAAATTATTGTTAAAAACGGTTCTCGATACATTTTTTGTTCCGTTTTACTCCACAAAAAACACTCACTGAAATTTTAATTATTGCACCCAACGGGTTATATTAGCAATAGATTAAAGAAGCTGTTTTGTGGCCGGCATAAACAAGTTGTAATTAATAGCGGACAAAAAATTTAACTATTTTACAACGAAACCTGCCTGTGGCCGGCAGGAAAATCATAGGACGGTTGCTTTTGTTTTGGGTTTTAATTTATAGCAGTAGATAACTTTAAAATGATGTGGTGTTGCGAAATATTAAAATTATTAAATTTTTAAACACATTGATTGTCACTCCATTTCTTCTTTTTACTTTTTTCATTGATAAAAAAGTAACAAAAAATCTAGTCTGATGATCTTTTTCTGTAAAATTGATTGAATTTTTGCCTTGCGCCGGCTGGCCCGATCGCTAAAAACAGCTACCAGCTGTTTTCTTAACGCTCTGTCCTATCACCCAGACCGCTTTTGCCTGTGCTTAGCCAGCCGCGAAGCTCTTTGGGTTGCAGCATCGGTCGTGATGTTTTAAACTTCATTCCATGAGATCCTGAAACAAGTTCAGGATGACGGTTTCAATATTTACGACGAAAAAAATCATATGACGGTTGCTTTTGTTTTGGGGTTTAATTGTTCCGTAGGGCGTGATGATTTGAACTTCATTTCGTGAGATCCTGAAACAAGTTCAGGATGACGTTTTTAACGCTTTTAAAATAGTATACTTACGATAAAGGGTTTTATGATTTGTGATAGTTTGGTGGTTTGCTGTATTAAAATTTAATAAAAGCATATTTGGAACTCCATCCATTTTGTTTTAAAGGTGAGTTGCGTTAGGGATTGAACGGTTTGTTTGAGCTATTTTTTAGTTGCTTTTCGCAACTAAAAAAAGCGAGCAGTGAAAGCCCGACCGCCTTTTCGGCGGGAACGCCCAATGAATAGGCAATGCGAAATAATACTATTGTGTTTCATAAAAAAGTGTATATTTGATATGCTATGGAAAACGAATCTAAAAAACCAATTACGCTTTTGTTGAAGAAAGTGAGCCATCGGAAAAAAGTGAGGCTGCTGTTGGTGTTTGCGTATAACGACTTTATTATTGCGAAAATCAGAAATATTGACGGTTACCTTTGGAGTAAAACTTTGCGCGGCTGGTATACCGATTTTACTGAGGAAAATGTGAACTTTATTAAGCTTACGCTTAAAAATGATGTTGTTTTTAAACTGGACAATAGTGTTTATGATAATCAATTAAAAGATGCTGTTGCGCATCCGGAAAAATTGGTTTCGGCAGAAAACGGGGTTGTTCTTAAAGCGTATTCGGACTATTTAAAGGGGAAATGCTACAGTGAAAGCACCGTTAAAACCTACACATCGTTTGTTTCCGATTTTTTTACCTATTTAAAAGACACGCCTTTAAACACCTTAACGAACCGTGATGTTGAGAAATTTATTGAGGCTGTTTTTATACCGAGGAATTACAGCATTAGCACGCACAGGCAGTTTGTTAGCGCGATAAAGTTGCTGAAGGCGTTTTATCCGGAATGTAAGATTGAGGAACTGCAGCTGCAGCGCCCGAAAAAAAGCATGATTTTGCCTACGGTTTTGTCTAAGGAAGAGGTTATTGATTTGCTGCGTTACACTAAAAATTTAAAACATCGGGCAATTTTGGCGATGATTTATTCGGCCGGCTTGCGCATTAGCGAGTTGCTGAGTTTGCAATTGGCGCATATTGATGTTGACAGAAGACAGATTTTGGTGAAAAACAGCAAGGGCCGCAAGGACAGGAATGTGATTTTGGCGGAAAGCATTATTCCGTTGATGAATAATTATTTAATGAGTTATCATCCTGACAGGTATTTTGTTGAAGGGAAACCTTATCAGCAATACAGTGCGGAAAGCATCAGGGCGTTTTTGCACCGATCGAGCAAGCTTGCAAATATTACCAAAAACGTAACGCCGCATACTTTAAGACATTCATACGCCACGCATTTGCTGGAAAACGGAATAGATTTAAGATACATACAGGAACTCCTTGGTCACGCCAAACCCGAAACGACGATGATTTATACGCACGTTACCAAGAAAGATTTAATGAAAATTGAGAGTCCGCTGGACCTGGCTTTAAAAAGCATGGCTGACACGGATAAAAACAGTAAAAACATACGGTTATCCGGGAATTACTAATTATAAACAGTTACATTTGAAAGGATATAACCAGTTGCCCACAATTATGAAAAAAATTCTGCTGAAAATATTAAACTTACTCATATTCTCAATGGGAATGAATTTATGTGCACAGAATACAATTGTGTATAAGGGAATTTTACGAAATACTTTCCTGATAGAAACAATCGAACTTTATTCTGACAGCACCTTTAAATGGACAAATGAATATGATTTAACTTGGAGCGAATACGGACAATATAAAATAGAAAGTAATAAACTGACTTTAAATCATTTCATTTTTTTGGACTATCCAAAAACAATGAGTTTAAAAGATAGTATTTCAACCCTTGAAAAACCTACTAAAAGTCGAATACTTGAAATTGAGAACAATCGGATTTATCCACTTACAGACAAAGGAAAACGGATAACTAAAATGAAAGACCCATACTTTAGAA
>Ga0156193_143_pt1 | contig 78354 bp, 54 predicted proteins | sample RifCSPlowO2_12_FD_107846 | JGI IMG/M metagenome (GOLD analysis project Ga0156193, IMG submission 107846) | Flavobacteria bacterium RIFCSPLOWO2_12_FULL_35_11
TAAATAATTTCCAGCAACGTACTTTTTCCCGAACCACTTTCGCCAAGAATTGCAATATAATCACCCTTATTGGCTTTAAAACCAATATTTTTTATGACTTCTTTTGAAGTGTACCCAAATGATATGTTTGCTATTTTTAACACAGGTTTTATTCGAATCCGATATACAACAGTGCATCTCCCTGTATGACAATCGGAGAGTGGTTTGAATTTAAAATATACCCTTCCTGTTTGTTTTTAAAAATTTTTTCAAATTCTCCAAACGGATCGGAAATACTTCCCAATTTAACGCCTTTTTCAACCTTTTGCCCAACGCTAATATATGACCTGTACATTCCGGAATTAGTGGCTCTTATCCATCTCGAATTCCTAATTATTATTGGTGGGGCTTCCAAATTTGGTTTTGAAATTTTTGAAGTAAAGTCTCTCATTCCCAAATGATGCATAATATTAATAGCGCCCTGAATTCCGGATTTTGTAACATTTTTATCCAAACTAAGTGATTTTCCGCCTTCAAAAAGCAACACTTTTTTTCCCAAATCAACCATGGATTTCCTAAATGTTTTCTCTTTGCTTTTGCTGTACACAATAAATGGTGTACCAAATATTTTCGCCAAATTTAAAATTTCTTCATCATTTTCGTCAATTCTTAGCTGAGAATAGTTAAATCGTTGTGCGCCACCGGTATGATAATCAATGCAATAATCTACTTTTGGAATCACTTTACTCATTAAATGATAAGCGAATCTGCTTGCCAATGAGCCTTTATTAGAACCTGGAAATACCCTGTTTAGATCCCTTCCGTCCGGAAATTCTCTTTTCTGGTTTAAAAAACCAAATACATTCAATAACGGAATACAAATGACCGTTCCTTTTTGCGGTTTATTTTGTCCGCTGGCAATTATTTGGCGCACAATTTCAACCCCATTGGTTTCATCTCCATGAATTCCGCCAATTAACAACAAACAAGGTCCGTCTGTGTGTCCTCTAGAAACAATGATAGGCACTTCAATTTTGGAATGCGTATTTAAACGGGCAATATCCATTTTAATTTGAACCGTTTCGCCAAATCCAACTTTTTGATAAAGAATTTTAAAATCACTAGGCATGCCGCTCAATATAATGGATTATTTTTCCTGCAATATCAACTCCTGTAGCGCCTTCAATGCCTTCCAATCCGGGAGAAGAATTTACTTCTAAAATAAGAGGGCCTCTGGCCGATTGCAATAAATCAACCCCGGCAATTCCCAGACCCATAATTCGGGCTGCTTTTAAAGCCGCATTTTCTTCATCAATAGATAATTTTATGAGTTCTGCCGTTCCGCCTCTGTGCAAATTTGAACGAAATTCACCTTTTTTGGCTTGCCTTTTCATGGCGCCAACAACTACGCCATCCACAATAAATACGCGAATGTCTGCGCCTCCGGCCTCTTTAATGAATTCCTGTGCAATTACCCTCGCCTGAAGTCCGTTAAAAGCTTCCAATACGGATTCTGCTGCATTGTCATTTTCAGCCAAAACCACACCCAAGCCTTGCGTTCCTTCCAAAAGTTTTATGACCAAAGGTGTTCCTCCAACATCTTTAATAATATCTTTAACATTTTTTGAATAGTTGGTAAATACAGTTTTAGGCAAACCCAAACCCGCTCTTGACAATACCTGCAAACTTCTCAATTTATCTCTTGAGCGCATTAAAGCCTGTGATTCAATGGCGGTAAAAACCTTCATCATTTCAAATTGACGCACCACTGCAGTTCCGAAAAAAGTTACGGAAGCGCCAATTCTCGGGATTACTGCATCAACATCCAGAAGCAATTCGTGTTTATATCTTATGGCTGGCTTCTTCTTTTCAATAATGATATCGCATTTTGTATGGTCAACAATTAGCATTTCATGATTTCGCGCCTTTCCGGCTTCAACAAGTCTCTTTGTTGAATATAAATTGGGATTTCTTGATAAAACAACAATTTTCATACTTTGCATTTTCTTAAATTTTTATCATTATGTTTTTAAATGACAGATTTTTTTTTGCAGTATCTACCATAAATTTCTTTGATAGAAACTTTCTTCCCAACAACACTGGAAATTTCATAGAACCTCTTTCTGTTAGGGTAAGTTCAATGGAATGAATTTCATTAAATATAAGTATTTCAGTTTTAATCAAATACCGATTTTCTGCAATTCCATTGGAACTTTTTATCATTTTTTGGGTAAACTCATCGAATATAAAATATTTTTCGTGGTATTTCTCATGCTTAGGATCCAAAAACTGACATTTTAAAACATTGTTTTCTTCTTGAATGCTATGACAGTGAAAACTAGATGTATTCGCGCCTGAATCGACTTTAATATCAATATCAAACAGCTCAAGTTTAGGAAAATCAACAATGTCTGTTCTGCCGATAAGTGTTTTTATGTTACTTTTTTTCAAAAGGAATTGGAAGGGCTAATGTTAGAGTAAAATATTTTGGATCGTATTTTATTTTTGACAAAGTTAATCTATTATTGGTTATTAAAAATTTTTTGAAAATTTTTGTTTTTTAGCTTAAACTTTCCAATTCTACTTCTGTTTTTGGCTTGTAAAAACCAAAAAAGGAAGTGAATCATTAATTCACTTCCTTCTATTTTTATGCTAATTTCAAAAAATAAGTTTCCTAATCATTTTTAATCATGGCATTGATGTTTTCTTTAATTTTCGTTTCCAGTTCGTCGGACAATTCAGGATTGTCTTTTATCAGTACTTTCACAGCATCACGACCTTGACCTAATTTTGTTTCGCCATAACTAAACCAAGAGCCACTTTTTTTCACAATGCCCAATTCTACGCCCAGATCCAGTATTTCTCCATCTTTAGAAATACCTTCACCGTACATAATATCAAATTCAGCCGTTCTAAAAGGCGGGGCAACTTTATTTTTAACCACTTTAACTTTAGTGGCATTTCCTATTACTTTTTCGCCATCTTTAATTTGAGTTTTTCTTCTGATGTCTAAACGAATAGACGCATAAAATTTAAGTGCATTTCCACCGGTGGTGGTTTCTGGATTTCCAAACATGACACCAATTTTATCACGCAACTGGTTGATAAATATGACGGTACAATTTGTTTTATGAATAGTTCCTGTCAATTTACGAAGTGCTTGTGACATTAATCGTGCGTGCAATCCCATTTTAGAATCTCCCATTTCACCTTCAATTTCACTCTTTGGCGTTAATGCGGCAACAGAGTCAATTACAACAATGTCAATGGCGCCTGAACTAATTAAATTGTCGGCAATTTCCAACGCTTGTTCACCGTAATCTGGTTGAGAAATAATTAAATTGTCAATATCAACACCTAAATTTTTAGCGTAAAAACGGTCAAAAGCATGTTCCGCATCAATAAATGCAGCAATTCCTCCCGCTTTTTGAGCTTCGGCAATGGCATGCAATGCCAAAGTTGTTTTCCCTGATGATTCCGGTCCGTAAATTTCAATAACTCTTCCACGAGGATAACCGCCAACTCCCAAAGCGATATCTAATCCCAATGAGCCTGTTGAAATGGCATCTATATCACTTATGGCAACATCGCCCATTTTCATTACAGTTCCTTTTCCGTAGGTTTTGTCTAATTTATCCAATGCTAGTTGCAATGCTTTTAATTTTGCAACTTTTTCTTTGTCTTCTGCCATAATTTTAATAAAATGAGTTAAAATAGTTTGCCGCTAAATTATAAAAAAGTATGGTAGCTTTCACCATACATAAAAAATAAGTATGAACAAAAAATACCGTTTATGCCAAGTTGTTCAGTTTTGCGTATTGCAACAACACCACTGTTTTGGCATCGTTTATTTCCCCTTTTAACACCATTGTCAGCGCGGTTTCAAAATTAATTTCAAGCACCTCAATTTCTTCATGTTCTTCTTCTAAACCGCCTCCGGCACTTATTTTCATGTCATCACTGTATTCAGCAATAAAATAATGTATTTTTTCTGTGACGGCTCCCGGTGTTGAGTACAATTCGAATACCTTTTTGGGATTGGAAATTTTAAAACCTGTTTCTTCTTCAACCTCTTTTATGATGCAGGCTTTAGGATTGTTTTCATCTAACAAACCGGCACAAACTTCAATCATCATTCCGGTGGTATTGCCATTTAAATAGCTTGGCATTCTGAATTGTTTGATGAGTATTACCGTTTTTTTGGTTGAATTGTATAGTAAAATCGCCGCACCGTCGCCGCGGTCGTAACATTCCCTGCATTGGGTTTGCCAACTGCCGTTATTTGTTTGATACTCAAATTCTACCTTATCAAGTTTGTAATGCGCGTTCGACAAATTTTTAATGCCAATAATTTTAACTTTCGGATTGCTCATTTTATTGGTTTTTTATCATAGCAATATGCGGAATGTCATCCTCTAAATATCCTTCGCCAACCTGAAAAAATCCGTGCGATTCATAAAATTTTTTCAAATATAATTGTGCCGATATTTTTATGGAAGTTTCCTTGAAATGAGTTTCAACAGCATCCATTGAATGTTGAAATATGATATGCCCATACCCAAATTTACGTTCCTTTTGAGCAACCACCACACGGCCGATGCTCGCTTTTTCAAAATAATCGCCAGGTTTAAAAATGCGGCAATAAGCCACAATTTTATCGTTTTTAAATCCGATGACATGCAAAGCTTTTTCATCTTTTCCGTCGATATCCTGATACACGCAATTTTGTTCAACCACAAAAACTTCAGCGCGCAACTGCAAAATATCGTAGAGTTCTTTGGTTGATAATTCAGAAAATGATTTTGTTAAAATAGTGAGCATTTTTTAGTCTTGGATTATAATTTCTTTAAGATCGTTTCTTCTGTATTCGGGCTGTAAATTACAATGCTGGATATGAAATTTTTCAAACAACAATTTTTCAACTGCTTCACAAATCAAGTCAAACTCAGATAATTTAATGTCACTTTCAAATTCTAAATGTGCTTCAAAATGACATTCAACATCGTTCAATTGCCAAATATGGATATGGTGGATATTTTTTACCCCTGACACTTTTTGCACTTCATCAACAACTTCTTTTATCTTAATTTGTGAAGGCGCAAATAGCATCAATATTTTTAAGGAATCAATTAAAATCGTCCAGCTCATATATATTAAATAGAACGAAATTAATAAGGTTAATAAGGCGTCAATCCAGTAAATCTGATAATATTTCATCAGCAAACCACCAATTAAAACAGCCACTGATGTTAGCATATCCGACAATAAATGGAGGTAGGCGCTTTTCATGTTCATGTTGTGCTTCGCGTCATTTTTTAACAACAAAACACTCAATCCATTTGCGGCGATTCCTAAAATAGCCAGCCAAATCACCAAGCCACTTTCTATTTCCTTAACTTCATAGAAACGTTTAATCGCTTCAATTCCTAAAAAAACACCGATGACAATTAAGGATGCGGCATTAAAAAAAGCGGCGATCATTTCGGCTCTTTTAAAGCCAAAAGTATATTCTAAAGTTTGTTTTTTTCTATGGGTAAGTAAATTTGCGCCATAACTTATGATTAAGGAAACAACATCGGAAAAATTATGGACTGCATCGGAAATTAATGCCAAACTTCCAGAAACAAGACCTCCAATAATTTGGGCAACCGTAATTACAATATTTAAAATGATGGAGAAAAGTAAATTTTTACCAGTTAACGTTGGATGTTCGTGGCTATGATTTTGACCCATTTTTGAATTACGATTTACGATTTTTGAATTACGATTCTTCTAACTTTTAACCTACCTCCGGCAGGCAAGCTTTTTTACTTTTAGTATTTAATATTTAACTTTTCAGTTAACAACATATTTTATCAATTCTGGTTTGATGGCGTCCGCCTTCAAATTCAGTTGTTAAAAAAATATCCACAAAATCCAAGGCTTGTTGTTCGGTAACAAAACGTGCCGGAATGCTCAATATATTGGCATTGTTGTGTGCGCGGGCAAGCGCCACCAATTCATTGTTCCAACAAAGTGCAGCTCTAATTCCTTGATGTTTATTGGCTGCCATTTGAGCACCGTTTCCGCTGCCGCAAATGGTAATTCCAAAATCTGCTTCACCGCTTTCCACCGCATTTGCGACTGGATGAATCGAATCTGGATAATCCATGCTTTCATCAGTGTCTGTTCCAAAGTTTAACACTTTATACCCTTTCTTTTCCAGAAATTTTACAATTTCAAATTTGTACTGAGTTCCTGCGTGATCGTTTCCTATTGCGATGGTCATAAGTAGATTTATTAATGCGTTAGTGCGTTACAAAAATACAAATTCATAGTTATTAACAGTGAAAAATATAATTGTTAATAGCATTTTTTAATTTATTGATTAACAACTACTTTATGATAAAATGAAATTGTGAATAACTAAAGACTTAAAAATGAAAAGTAATTTTTGAAATGTGATTTGAAAGTTGTAATGCTAAAATTGATAATTACTGTGCAACTATTTTTATCTTTTTTTAAATTTAGTTTTAAACATTTTGAAATGCCATTATGAACATTTTGAAATGAAATACTTATTAAACAATTGGTTATTTATATCTTTTTAAAGATTGTTTATAACCCATTTAATTTTATTGATTTTTAATGAGTTAAATTTTGATAAACTGTTTATATCTTTTGATAAGTGTGTCGTAAAAATTAAAACACATAAATTTATTGTACTTATTAACACACTACCATAAACAGAAATAGTTTTTAAATTTTTTAAATAAACTTTTTTATATAATATAGGTTGTTGATAACATTAAATATTAAAATTTAGGAACAATAAAATTTAAAGCGGTCGGAATGATTTCGGCTTCAAAACTTCCCGAACCCACCAATTCTCCATCAGCCTGAATATAGGTAATATGCGTATCCAAATCTTTTATATTTAATTTAGAAGTTTTATAATTTGTAACCAATTTGTGATTTGTTATTTTGCCATTAAACAATCCGCCTATATTTCCTAAAAGCGTAAATAAACCTATTTTGTTGATGTGAGAAATATCAAAAAGTCCGTCAGTCGGATTTGCATTTTTGGTCAATTGCATTCCGCCACCAGAATATTTACAGATTCCGATTAAAAGCATCAGGGTTTTTTCTCTAATTTCAGTATTGTTAAAACTGATTTTTAAAGCACTTTTATTATAACTGGCAATACTTAATAAAGCGCCTGTTAAATAAGCTAAAAATCCTAAGTATTTAAATTTATGGACTTTATTTACCACATAACCGTCGAAACCAATTCCGGCTAAATTATTAAAGTATATTGTGGAATTATTTTCATTTATAAGCAGTTTTCCAATATCTTGTTTTATGGTAAATTCAGCTTTAATTATTTGAATGGCTTTTTTAAGATTCTTTGATATTTTATATGTTTTTACCCAATCGTTTCCAGTTCCAACAGGGATTATTCCAATTTTTATTGCTGAAATATTTACCGGATTTAAACTTAAAATTCCGTTGACCATATTATGCAGCGTTCCGTCTCCGCCAACACAAATAAATTTTGTAATTCCTTGTTTTATGGCTTTTTCAATTAATGTTACAGAATGTTTTTTATATTCAGTAAGGCTAAAATCGAAATTAAATTTTTGTTTTATCAATTCATTATAGATAGTAATCCATTTTTTTTTAGCAGCTCCATTTCCCGACGTCGGATTTATAATAACAAACCATTTTTCATCCATAATAATAGTCAAATTTTAAGTTTGAAAAATACAAATTGTTGTTAATATAACCTTGCAATTATCAGTTTAGGCTAAAAAATCGTACTTTTGGGTAAAATAAAAGTGAAATAAAGCCATGTCGAAAAGAAAAGAATTCCACAAAAAGAGAGGAAATGAGGTTAAAGATCTAACCCAAAAAATAACAAAAATATTAAATCAAGCTCCTGGCAGCAGCTTCAATTACCGTCAAATCTGTGCAAAATTACAAATTACGGATGCTATTGGAAAAGGTCAGATTATTAAGAATTTGGAAGAATTAAAAGCACAAAAAAGTATTGAAGAAACCGAACCTGGAAAATATAAAATAGCGTCACTTTCGAGATATTATACCGGTACTATTGATGCTACGGCAAATGGAAACGGCTATTTTATTTGCGATGAGTTTGACCATGATATTTATATTCCTGCCCGAAATTTAAACAGGGCATTGCATAAAGACACCGTAAAAATTTATTTATACAATCGCAAAAAAAATAGCAGGGAAGAAGGTGATGTTGTTGAAATAATTACCCGAGCAAAAACAGAATTTGTGGGTGTATTGCAGTTAAACAATAACTTCGGATTTGTAATTCCGGATGATTCAAAGATGTATTCAGATATTTTTGTTCCGAAAAGTAAACTTAAAAATGCCGAACACGGCGTAAAAGTGTTGGTAAAAATAACAGATTGGCCTGAGAATTCTAAAAATCCGTTTGGAGAAATTTTAGAAGTTTTAGGAAAACCAGGCGACCATGATACAGAAATCCATTCCATACTTTTAGAATATGGTTTGCCATATAAGTTTGATGAAAAAGTGGAGAATGAAGCCGCAAAACTTCCTATAGAAATCACTGCACAGGAAATTGAAAAGCGAAGGGATATGCGAAAGGATCTTACGTTTACCATAGATCCAAAAGATGCCAAGGATTTTGATGATGCATTGTCGTTCGAAATATTGGAAAACGGCAATTATGAAATAGGAATTCATATTGCGGATGTTTCCCATTATTTGCATGAAAATACTTTTTTGAATGACGAAGCTTATAACAGGGCAACCTCAGTTTATTTGGTAGATCGCGTTGTTCCAATGCTTCCGGAAGTCTTGTCGAATGGTGTTTGTTCTTTGCGTCCAAATGAAGAAAAATTAACTTTTTCCGCAGTTTTCGAAATAAATAACAAAGCCCATGTCATCAACGAATGGTTTGGAAGAACAATCACTTATTCCGATCAACGATTTGCATATGAAGAAGCACAGGAAATCATCGAATCAAAAAGCGCTGTTATTTCTCAAAAAATTTCTATAACAGGAAAACAATATACCGTACAGCCAGAAATAGTTGCTGCAGTTTTAAAACTGGATGAACTGGCTAAAATTCTTCGTAAAAAAAGATTACAGCAAGGCGCCATTACATTTGACAGGGCAGAAGTAAAATTTATTCTGGATGAAAATTCAGAACCAACCGGGGTTTATTTTAAAGAAGCAAAAGACGCCAACAAACTGATTGAAGAATTTATGTTGCTGGCGAACCGTAAAGTTGCTGAATTTGTTGGTAAAAGTAAAGGCGTACCAAGTAAAAATACCTTTGTGTATCGGGTACACGATGAACCAAATGTAGACAAACTGGCGGCACTTCAAACCATTGTGAGCAAATTTGGCTATACCAATAAAATTGATACCACAAGCAAAGAATCAACCGCAGCTTCCTTAAATAAATTATTGAGCGATGTGAGCGGAAAAAGCGAAGCAAATATGATTGAAACGTTGGCCGTTAGAACCATGAGCAAGGCGGTTTATACCACCGAAAATATTGGTCATTACGGATTGGCTTTCGATTATTACAGTCATTTTACGTCACCCATCAGAAGATATCCCGATGTGATGACCCATCGTTTATTGCAACATTATTTATTGGGAGGTAAATCTCCAAAAGCAGAAATGTATGAAGATAAATGCAAACATTCTTCAGAACGGGAACAACTTGCCACAAATGCAGAGCGTGATTCTATCAAGTATATGCAGGTTAAATATATGGAAAAACACATGGATCAAGAGTTTAAAGGTGTTATTTCCGGCGTGACAGAATGGGGCATTTATGTTGAAATTATTGAAAACGGATGTGAAGGAATGTGCAGAATTCGCGAAATTAAGGATGATTTTTATATTTTTGATGAGAAGCAATATGCTTTGGTGGGCCAGTCTTCCAACAATCTTTACCAGCTTGGCGACCAAGTTTTAATTAAAGTGAAACACACCGATTTAGAACGTAAACACCTAGATTTTACCTTATTGGAAAAGATTAATAAATAATTAACATAAAAGGTACAATTATTGCGCTTGGTGGTGGTTATAGATAAAAAATGATATTCAAATGAAAAAATTGACTTTATTACTTATTTTATTTTCCGCAACATTGTTTGCGCAAGAACCCATCACCACAAAGTTAGGGGATTTTAATACCGTAAAAGTTTTTAACGGTTTGACTGTTGAACTGAAAAAATCTTCCGGTTCAAAAATAGAAATATCAGGCTCACAAGCTGAAGATGTATCTGTTATAAACTCTGATGGAATATTAAAAATTCGCTTAAAATTTCCCGAAAGTTTTATTGCTGAAGATGTAAAAATAGTTCTTCATTATGCACATGACATTGCTGTTTTAGATGCGAATGAAGGCGCTTCAATAGTTTCGGATGAAGCAATTAAACAACAACATTTAGAAGTGAGGACGCAAGAAGGCGCCAAAATTAAATTGGATATAGACACAAAATACCTATCGGTAAAAAGTGTTTCTGGAGGTATCATTTCACTAACTGGCGTTACTGAAAGTCAAACCGTTGAAGCTACCACCGGAGGTATTTACAGCGCATATGGTTTACAAAGCAAACAAGCAGTAGTGACTTCTGCTTCAGGCGCTAATGTTGAAGTCAAAGCATCAGAATTATTAGATGCAAATGTCCGTTTTGGAGGTTCAATTTATTACAAAGGAACTCCCGAAGTTTTAAAAACCAAGATTATGATTGGCGGAACCATTAAAGATAAAAATTAATGCTAGTTTTGAATTAATTACTATCTTTGTAACGCTAAAATTTTAAAATTATGAATGCATTATATATATTTTTAGGAATGGTTGGACCTTGGCAATGGATAATTATTGGCTTGGCAATTTTATTGTTGTTTGGAGGAAAAAAATTACCTGAGTTAATGAAGGGTCTTGGAAGCGGCATAAAAGAGTTTAAAAAAGCGACCAAAGATGAAACTGACGAAGATAAAAAAGTTGACGAAACTAAATAGTTTTGTAATTTACTTATATAAAAAAACCTGTGCATTTGCACAGGTTTTTTTGTTTTAAAAATTGCTATTTTTTGGGTGTTTTGCGCCCAATACCCTTTTCTCCGTTAGCTTTTTTCATCGCTTCCCCAATAACATTTGAAGCCGTAAACGAAGCAACCATATTGTTTAGCATATCACTGCCTGCTTGCGGTGAATTAGGCAATAAAATAAGATTTGAATTTACATGTTCTCCAATGCTTTGAAGCGTATCATAGTGTTGCGTAACCACAATTAATGCCGATGCTTCCTGTGAGTTAATGCCAACATTGTTCAACACATCAACAGATTCTTCCAAGCCACGTGCAATTTCCCTTCGCTGATCCGCAATTCCTCGGCCTTGCAATCGTTTGCTTTCAGCTTCAGCTTTTGCCCTTTCCACAATTAGAATACGTTGGGCATCACCTTCGTGTTGCGCGGCAATTTTTTCACGTTCCGCTGCATTGATGCGGTTCATGGCGTCTTTAACTTTTTGATCTGGATCAATATCTGTCACCAACGCTTTTACGATGTCGTATCCGTAATTGAGCATCGCTTCTTTCAATTCACGTTGAATGGCGTGTGCTATATCATCCTTTTTCTCAAAAACATCGTCTAAAATCATTTTTGGAACTTCAGCACGAACCACATCAAACATAAAAGCGGTGATTTGTTCGTGCGGATTTTGCAATTTGTAAAAGGCATCATAAACCTTATCCTGTAATATTTGAAACTGAACAGAAATTTTTAAATGCACAAAAACATCATCTTTTGTCTTGGTTTCCACGATTACGTCCAGTTGCGTAATGCGCAAGCTTACACGCCCGGAAACTTGGTCAATTAGCGGAATTTTAAGTTGTAATCCGGCGCCTCTTACGCTGTGAAATTTCCCAAAACGTTCAATAATGGCGTTTGTTTGTTGTTTTACCGTAAATAAACCGGATAAAATAAGCAACGCCACAATAAAAATAGCAATATACATTCCAATCATTTTAATTTTTTTAATGGTTAAATAATATTTTAAAGATACAATGTTTTAAAATTAAATTTAAGATATCTTTTAAGTATTTGTATAAAAAAACAGTAAATGTTAAAGGTTTTGGTTCAAAAAATAAATTAGAATTATTTTAAATAACAAAACAGATGGTTTTAAAATATGTAATAGCTTGAAATTTCACAATTTATTATTTAATTTTAATGAATTAATTATAAGCGATTTAAAATATGAAGCAAGCTATTAGCTTTAAATTGAACGGAAAACAAGTGACTGTTGCAATTAATGGAGAGGAATCTCTGTTAACTGTTTTACGGGAATACTTAGATGAAACCGGAACAAAATACAGTTGCGGACTAGGACAATGCGGTGCTTGTACCGTAATACTTAACAACCAAACTGCGCAGTCTTGCGTTACCTATGTTGATGATTTTAAAAATGCCGAAATTATTACCATTGAAGGATTATCAAACAACAATAAACTACACCCAATTCAAGAGGCTTTTGTTGCGTATGATGCTTTACAATGTGGTTTTTGTACGCCGGGTATGATTATGAATGCTTATGGATTGCTACTTAAAAATCCAAACCCGTCGCGTGAAGAAATTATTTCGGAAATGGAAGGTAATTTATGCAGATGCGGCTCCTATAATAGAATAATTAATGCAATAGCATCTGCTTCTGAAAAAATGTTTAAATAGCTATAATTATGGAAGCAGATAAAATCAATCAACTTTATTTTAGCGATGTAAATCAACCAATTAGGTATGATAGACGTAGATTTTTAAAGCAATTAGGAAGGGGAATTATTGTTATTTTTTCTTTAAGTGAACTCTCCTTATTGCAAGGTTGGAGCCAACCAACCAATGCGCAAGATCAGGAAATAGATTTTAACGCCTATTTAAGAGTAAAAGAAGACGGAAGAGTAGATTGTTATACCGGAAAAATTGAAATGGGTCAAGGCATTATTACTTCATTGGCACAAGCGCTGGCCGAAGAATTAGAAGTATCTTTAGACCAAGTGGATATGGTTATGGGCGACACCAAACTTTGTCCGTACGATGCCGGAACCTGGGGTTCCTTAACTACCCGTTTTGCTGATCCGGTTATACGTGCAGCTGCCGCTGAAGCTCGTGAAATACTCATTGAAATTGCTTCGGAAAAACTGGCAGAACCTATTGAAAATTTAGAAGCTGTTAACGGAAGTGTTTATGTAAAAGGAGATGTTTCCAGAAATATTGATTATGCAGCATTAACTAAAGGAAAAAAGATTGTTAGAAGCCTAACCAAAAAGCCTGAAATTAAAAAAGCAGAGGATTTTAAAATAGTTGGAAAATCTTTTATTAGTACCGATGCCGTAGCTAAAGTAACTGGGAGCGCAAAATATGCTGCAGATATTAAATTACCAGGAATGGTGTATGCTTCAGTTGTCAGACCTAGAATATTTGGCTCAAAAAAAATAGCGGTAGATACAACTGCCTTGCATAATTTTAGCGGCGCCGAACTTATAGAAGATGGCGATTTGGTTGCAGTTATTCATTCAGAACCTGAAGTGGCATCCAAAGCCGCACAAAGCATTAAAATTACTTGGGAAGCACCTGAAAGTAAAGCAGATACCGAAACTATTTTTAAGTATTTTGAAAATACCATTACAGAAAACAGCGTTTTTGAAGAAGGCGGCAATTTAGAAAGCGGAAAGCAAAATTCAGAAAAAATTTTACAGGCAGATTATCATGACGGCTATAAAGCACATGCTTCTATTGAAACACATTGTGCAACTTGCTATTTTGAAAATGATAAATTAACCATTTGGGCATCAACACAAACACCTTTTGGCACACAAAAAGAATTGGCCGATACCTTTAAAATGCCAATGGAAAATGTTCACGTTAAACAAATATTTTTAGGTGGGGGTTTTGGCGGAAAAATTTATAATCTTCAAGCTGTAGAAGCTGCAAAAATTGCAAAAATTTCAGGAAAACCTGTGCAGCTGGTTTGGACCAGAAGAGAAGAGTTTATGTACGACAGGTTTAGACCTGCGTCTTTGGTAAAAGTTACTTCCGGGATAGATACTAATGGTAAATTAAACTTATGGAAATTTGATATCTACTGTGCCGGTACACGTGGAACAAAATTGTTTTACAATGCACCTAACAACCTAACCAGACATTTTAATAAAAGTGACGCACATCCTTTTGGTACAGGTGCGTGGCGTGCTCCGGGCAACAATACAACCACTTTCGCGCGCGAATCTCATATAGATGCAACAGCACACGCTATTGGTCAAAACCCGCTCGAATTTCGTCTTAATAATTTAAAAGATGAAAATATGATCGCTACTTTAAAATTGGCGGCTGATACTTTTGGATACAATTCACCTAAAAAAGAGGGTCATGGTTATGGAATTGCTTTAGGGGAAGATGCCGGAACTTTTGTGGCTATTATTGCTGAAGTAAAAGTGGATAAATCTACCGGAGAAGTACATCCTGTAAAAATTGTTTGTGCCCAAGATATGGGACAAGTTGTGAATCCGCACGGAGCAACCGTTCAAACAGAAGGCGGCATTACTATGGGTCTTGGATATGCGCTTTATGAAGAAATTGAATTTGATGGCGGACTGGTAAAAACCAGAACTTTTAGCAATTATCCGTTTACTACATTTTCTAAAACTCCAAAAATTACCTGCGTTTTTATGGATAAAATGAACTCGAAACCGCAAGGCGGCGGCGAACCGGCAATTATTTGTGTGGGCGGCGCCATTGCAAATGCAGTTTTCGATGCTTGTGGCGCAAGAGTTAATCGCATGCCAATTACGCCACAAAGGATTCTTGCGGCAATGCCTTTATAAAAATTTAATTTAAATAGAAATATAACCTTAAGCCGTATGCAGCAATGCTATGGCTTTTTTTATACGTTCAATAGTTTCTGGTTTGCCAATCATTTCGGCAATATCAAACAAGTGCGGACCTTTTAATTCCCCAACCAGACTGATTCTAAAAGGCTGCATCACTTTTCCAAAACCAATTTCTTTGGCGGTAATCCATTTTTTCACTTTGGTTTCAAAATTCAGCGAAGTAAAATCATCCACATTTTCAATAACGCCAATCAATTCTTGCATCAATTCGGCTGTGTCTTCTTTCCATTGTTTTTTAACCGCCTTTTCCTCATATTCAGCCGGAGCTTCAAAAAAGAAATTGCTCAATTCCCAAAAATCTTTCACAAATGTGGCGCGTTCCTTAATTAAGGAAACAACTTTAGTCACAAATGGTTTGTCTTTTTTGATTCCTTTTTCAGCCAGAATTGGCATATAAAGTTCTGCCAGTTCTTCATCTGATTTTAGCAACATATATTGCTGGTTGAACCAGTTTGTTTTATCAGGACTAAATTTCGCACCGCTTTTGCTTACGCGTTCTATGGTAAATGCGTCGCAAAGTTCTTCCAAGGTAAAAATTTCCTGTTCCGTTCCGGGATTCCATCCCAAAAGTGCCAGCATATTTATAAAAGCATCGGCAAAATAACCGTCTTCTCTGTAGCCGCGTGATATTTCTCCGGTTTCATCATTTTTATAGGCCAAAGGAAATACCGGAAATCCCAGTTTATCGCCATCACGTTTGCTTAATTTTCCTTTTCCAACAGGTTTTAAAATGAGCGGTAAATGCGCAAATTCAGGCGCTTTCCAGCCAAAAGCCTCGTACAAAGCAATATGGAGCGGAAGCGAAGGCAACCATTCTTCACCTCGGATAACGTGGGTAATTTCCATTAAATGATCGTCGACAATATTCGCCAAATGATAGGTTGGCATACCGTCACTTTTAAACAATACTTTATCATCTAAAATAGCTGTTCTGAAGGAGACATCGCCCCTAATCATATCAACAGTTTCAATAGTGGCTTCTGTATCTTCAATTATTGGATTATGCATCATAAATCGCACAACGTATTTATCGCCATTCGCCAATCTTTTTTCAACCTCTTCTTTCGACAATGAAATTGAATTGGCAAGTTTTGACCTGTTGTGCCAGTTGTAAATGAAGGTTTTCCCTTTTTCTTCGTGGTCAATTCTATGAAAGTCCAATTCTTCATTGGTGTCGAAGGCATAGTATGCTTTTCCTTTTTCAATTAGTTCCTGAACAAATTTTCCGTAAATATGTTTGCGTTCGGATTGTCGGTAAGAACCAAACTTTTCATTTTTCCCCGGTCCTTCATCAAAAGGAATGTTGCACCAATTTAAGGCGTCAATAATATACTGTTCGGCATTGGCAACGTAACGGGTTTGATCGGTATCTTCAATTCTTAAAATAAAAGTTCCCTTATGTTTTTTGGCAAATAAGTAGTTAAAAAGCGCAGTTCTTACACCGCCAATATGAAGAGGCCCGGTTGGGCTAGGAGCAAATCGCACACGAACATTATTCATTTTATCACTTGTTTTAAGGTGCAAAGATAAATTATCAATAGGAATAAGCATATTTATTACCAAAAAAAGGTTTTGTTAATCGCTCCCGTTAAACTTAGTCGCTTTAATTTTATATGATTATAATTTAAACAAACTGGATTACTTTTGAAATAGATTTGAAATCGGATTAAAATATTGGAAGTAAATTATATATTAGTATCACAAATATAGCATATGAAAAAAATTGACATTATTATTGTTGATGACCATATATTATTTTCTGAGGCATTAAGCAACTTAATTTCCGACTTTGAGGATTTTAATGTGTTGGCTGTTTTGGCCAATGGTGAAGAGCTTGTCAATTATTTTTCATCAGAAAATAAACATCCTGACGTTGTTTTGATGGATATTCAAATGCCAATAATGAATGGTTTTGAAGCAACAAGATGGCTAAAAAAGCACCAGACTCAAATTAAAGTTTTGGGCCTTTCCATGGAATGTGAGGAGAGCACCATTTTAAAAATGCTTCGGGCAGGCGCTAACGGTTATTTGCTTAAAGTCATTCAGCCTTCATTGCTTGAACATGCGTTAAAGGAGGTTTATACAAACGGCTTTTATTATACTGAGAATGTATCGAACACCTTGATGAATTCCTTGATTGAAACCAATAAAAATGATTATAGAGAAATAATTTTGAAAGAAAAGGAATTGGAATTTTTGAAATTGGCGTGTACTGAAATGACTTATAAACAAATTGCAGATGAGATGTACCTAAGCCCTAAAACCATTGAAAATTACCGTGAGGCTTTATTTTCAAAATTGAATGTTAAAACACGAATCGGACTTGTTTTGTATGCGATTAAAGAGAAAATTGTGACACTATAATTTTTATTTTAATTAATTTTAAGTTTCCGAATGTTTAAACCTAAATAAATTGAACGATTTTATTCGCATACGGGAAAAACTTCAAGCATTCATTAAAAAATATTATTTTAATGAACTCATAAAAGGACTGCTCTTATTTTTCGCAATTGGCGCGCTTTATTTTATTTTTACGCTTTTTGTTGAATATTTTTTATGGCTGAAACCAGCTTTGCGTTCCCTCTTATTTTGGCTATTTGTTTTTATTGAATTGGCTTTGTTTGCTGCCTACATCGTTTTTCCGATAACACAAATTCTGGGTTTAAAAAAAGGCATTTCCGAAGTTGAGGCTTCTAAAATAATTGGTAATCATTTTCCGGAAGTTAAAGACAAGTTATTGAATATGTTGCAGTTAAATGAGAGTAAGCAAAATTCAGAACTTATTGAAGCCAGTATTGCGCAAAAATCGAAGGAACTGCAGCCCATTCCCTTTAAAAGAGCCGTTGAGTTTACAAAAAACAGGAAATATTTAAAATTTGCGATCATTCCATTTCTCATTTGGCTGTTGGTTTTTATAACGGGAAACATTTCAATTTTTACCGACAGTTTTTCCAGGGTTGTGAATTATGACAAAGTTTATTTGCCGCCTGCCCCGTTTTCATTTTCTGTTTTAAATGAATCCTTGGCTGTTGTGGAAGGAGAGCCTTTTACGCTTCAGATTGAAACAGTTGGAAATACCGTTCCCGAAAATGTGAAAATCAACTTTTCAAACGAAAGTTATTATTTGGAAAATAGCGCTCTTGGGAAATTTCAATATTCCTTTTCAAAAATTCAAAAATCAATAAAATTCTATTTGGAAGCCAATGGCGTGACTTCCGAAATTTATCAAATAAACAGTATTGAAACACCCGTTATCAACAATTTAAAAATGGTGTTGCAATATCCTGTTTATACGGGCAAGCAAAATGAAGTTGTTCAAAATACGGGAAATGTGAGTGTTCCGCAGGGCACAAAAATTACCTGGCAAATTGAAACCGAAAAAACCGATACCATTGCTTTTATCCCAAACGAGGAACCACCTGTTTATTTCGCAAAAAACGCCAAGGAGTATTTCAGTTTTTCCAAACAGGTTTTTAATGCCATAAGTTACAAAATCACCACCTCTAACCAACAATTGCACGACTATGAATCGCTTAATTTTGTCATTCAGGTGATTCCCGATGAACATCCGCAAATCAGCGTAAACTCTGATATTGATTCAATTAGCAGAGGTCCAGCGCAGTTTGTAGGTCAGGTAAGTGATGATTATGGGGTGAACAAACTTCAAATGGTGTATTACAACAAAAGCAATAAGAAAGCGATTAAATCGCATTTAATCGACATTGTAAAATCTTCCATTTCCGACTTTTATTATGTTTTTCCTGAAGGAATTTCTTTGGAAGATGGCGTAGACTATGAGCTTTATTTTAAGGTTTTTGACAATGATGCCGTGAACGGAAGCAAAAGTTCCAAAAGCAGGATATTTTCCTATTACAAGAAAACTGAAAAAGAAATTTCAGAAGAATTGTTGGAAGAGCAAAAGGAAACCATTGGAGAACTTTCTAAACTGGTTGAAAAATCCAAAAAATCAAATGAAGGCGTCGAAAAGTTTAAAAATGAACTTCAAAAAAATGCTGATATCGATTGGAATGACACCAAGAAATTAGAGGAATTGCTGAAGCGTCAAACGCAATGTCAGGAAATGATTCAAAATCAAACAAACGAACTTGAAAAAAATCTGAACGAGCAAAAGGATCAAATTGAAACGAAAGAGAATAAAGAGGAATTGCTGAAAAGAATTGAGGAAACCAAAAAGTTAGCGGAGCAGGAAAAAATGATGGAGGAATTAAAAGCGCTTACTAAAAAATTGGACAAAGAAGATTTGGTGGAGAAGTTAAAAGAAATGGTTAAAAAGAACCAGCGAAATGAGCAAAGTTTGGAACGCATTTTAGAACTCACCAAGCGTTTTTATGTAGAGCAAAAGGCAAATCAAATTAGAGAGAATCTTGAAAATTTAGGAAAAAAGGAGGAAAGCCTTTCCAATGAAAATGAGGAAAAAAACACTTCAGAAAAACAACAGGAACTCAACAAAGTATTTGATGCGATTAAAAAGGAAGCCAATGAATTGCAAAAACAAAATCAAGAGTTAAAACGTCCAATGGCTCTTCCCGAAAATAAGGAGGAAATGAACGATATCAACAAAGATTTAAACAAGGCTTTAGAACAATTAAAAGCCCAACAAACTGAATCCGCAAAAAAAAGCCAGAAGTCGGCCGCAATAAAAATGCAGCAATTAAGTAAAAGTATGGCGCAGGATATGATGGCAATGGAGGCGGAATCTATTGATGAAAATATTGAAGATTTGAGAAAAATTGTAGACAACCTTATTATTTTTTCTTTTGAACAGGAAGATTTACTTGACCGTTTTTCGGCTGCTGACAGTAATCATCCAGAATATCCAAATAATCTAAAAAAACAATATGTTTTAAAAGAGTATTTTAATCATATCGACGACAGTTTATATGTGTTGGCTTTGCGTTTGGTTACCATGAGCACAATGATTCAAAAGGAGGTTTCAGATACGCATTATTACTTGGATGAATCTTTGCTGAATTTTACCGACGACAAGGCTGATATCGGTATTTCAAATCAACAATTTGTAATTACAGCGGCAAATAATCTGGCCAACTCCCTTAGTGATTTGCTTGAAAATTTGATGAATGCTTCGCCAAGTTTTGGTCAAGGAATGGGAAAGGGAAATTCTCAATCATTTCGTTTGCCCGACATCATTAAAAAGCAGGGAGAACTTAACGAGAAAATTAAGGACGGTATTGAAAAGGGAGGAAAAAACCCATGGGAAAATGGCGATGCGATGAGTGAAGAATTGTATGAAATTTATAAACAGCAAGAACTGCTCAAGGGAATGTTAAAAGATTTTTTGGGCGATAGCCCTGAAAATTCGGAAAAAGGTGGAGATGCCATTAAGAAAATGGAAGAGTTGGAAAAGGAATTGCTGGAGAAAGGTTTTACAAAAGATGTGGTAAAAAAAATCCTGCAGTTAAATTACGAGTTGCTAAAATTGCAAAAAGCGACGCTCCAACAAGGGGAGGACAATGTCCGAAAATCAGAAACTTCCAAGGTGATTTTTGAAAAGAGAAATTTGGAGGCAATTGAGTTAAAGAATCGGTATTTTAATTACAATGAAATATTAAACAGACAATCGTTACCTTTGCGGACTATTTATAAAAAGAAAGTGCAAGAGTATTTTAAAACCGATCAACAATAACATACTATGATTGAATTCAATTACGAAACGGATTTCAAATTAGAGAATGAAGAATTCATCCAAAATTGGATTTCTAATTGTATAGCATCTTATGGTTATAATGAAGGAGAGCTAAATTATATTTTTTGTGATGATGATTATTTGCTTAAATTGAATGTTGAATTTTTGGAACATGACACCCTAACCGACATTATTAGTTTTGATTATACGATGGGAAAATTAATTAGCGGGGATATTTTTATTTCAGTTGAAAGGGTCCGTGAAAATGCTAAATTATTCAATCAAACTGTTGATAATGAATTAAATAGGGTGATGATTCACGGTGTTTTACACTATATGGGCTTTAAAGATAAAAACGAGAAGGATAAAGAGATCATGCGCGGTGAAGAGGATAAATGTTTGGCAATGTTTAATGCCTAATAAACGTTCCACGTGGAACAAAAAACGAAATTATGTTTAGTACAATATATGATGTTATCGTGGTAGGAGGTGGTCATGCCGGTAGCGAAGCTGCAGCGGCAAGCGCCAATATGGGTGCGCACACCCTTTTAATTACGATGAATTTGCAAAACATTGCCCAAATGAGTTGCAATCCCGCTATGGGAGGAATTGCAAAAGGGCAAATAATTCGTGAAATTGATGCTTTGGGTGGCTATAGCGGTGTGGTTACCGATAAGACGGCCATTCAATTTAAGATGTTAAACAAATCGAAAGGTCCTGCTATGTGGAGTCCGCGCGCACAAAGTGACCGAATGCGATTTGCCGAATGTTGGAGGTTGATGCTGGAGCAAACAAGCAAGTTGGATTTCTACCAAGATATGGTGAATGGACTTTTGTTTAAAGGCGACAAAGTTGTTGGCGTTAGAACATCTCTTGGAATTGAAATTAAAGCGAAATCAGTTATTCTAACTGCAGGAACTTTTTTGAATGGGTTAATTCATATAGGCGATAAAACTTTTGGGGGAGGAAGAGCGGGAGAAAGAGCTTCAACCGGAATTACTGAAGATTTAATTAAAGTCGGTCTTGAAGCTGGCAGAATGAAGACCGGAACACCGCCTCGTGTTGATGGTCGATCATTGGATTATTCTAAAATGATTGAACAACCTGGAGATGAATTTCCTGAAAAATTCTCCTACTTGGCGACCACCAAGCCATTGGAAATTCAGCGCTCTTGTTATATGACATATACTTCTTTGGAAGTGCACAATATTCTTCGGGAAGGTTTTGACAGATCACCCATGTTTAATGGCCGAATTAAAAGTATTGGACCAAGATATTGTCCATCAATCGAAGATAAAATTGACCGTTTTGCGACCAAAGATCGACACCAAATTTTTGTGGAGCCGGAAGGTTGGGATACCGTAGAGGTATATGTAAATGGTTTTTCAACTTCTCTGCCTGAAGAAATTCAGGACAAAGCACTGCGCAAAGTTGCGGGTTTTGAAAATGTAAAATTCTTCAGATTTGGCTATGCTATTGAATACGATTATTTTCCGCCAACCCAATTAAAACATTCCTTGGAAACGAAGCGGATTAAAAATCTTTATTTCGCCGGACAAATAAATGGAACAACAGGCTATGAAGAAGCAGCTGCTCAAGGATTGATGGCAGGCATAAACGCTGCGCTCAATATTCAGAAAAAAGAACCATTTGTATTAAAACGTGATGAAGCTTATATTGGCGTTTTAATTGACGATTTAATCACAAAAGGAACGGAAGAACCTTACAGAATGTTTACTTCAAGAGCCGAATACCGAACTTTGTTACGTCAGGATAATGCCGATTTAAGGTTAACGCCAATGGCCTATGAACTAGGAATGGTCTCAAAAGAACGAATGGACAGGGTTGTTGAAAAGCAGGATAAAACCGATTTGTTTGTTAAATTTTTATTGGAAACCAGTGTGCTTCCAGAAGAAATAAACCCGATTTTGGAGGCTAACGATTCTGCTAAAATTGACCAGTCTATGAAGATGTTCAAGATTGCGGCAAGACCCCAATTGAATTTCACCGATCTTAGAAAACTGCCAAAAGTGGAAGCGTTTGTTATTGAAAACAATATCGACCGTGAGATTGAGGAGCAAACGGAAATCCATGTAAAATATGCCGGTTATATTGATAAGGAAAGGAACCAGGCCGATAAAGTGAATAGGTTAGAGAATGTTTCTATTCCGCCCAATTTCGATTATTCAAAAGTGAAATCTTTGTCCATAGAAGCACGCCAGAAACTAACTAAAATACAACCCATAACCATATCCCAAGCAAGCAGGATCAGTGGCGTTTCGCCGAGTGATATTTCTGTTTTGTTGGTTTATATGGGGCGATAATTTTAAGCGTTCCACGTGGAACCTTCAAATTAAATCAAGGTAAATACTTCAAACTAATTAAAAATGATTCCTGAAACAACGCATTATTTAACTTGTAAAGATTACACGGTATCCGATAAAGATTTCGATTTATTGTATCATTCATCGTTAGATATGCTTGAAACTTTTCCTCAGCCAAAGGCTGAAGAATTGTCTGGCTATTATGAAAGTGATGACTATATTTCACATACCGATTCTAAAAAATCTGGAATAGATAAGTTGTATCAATTCGTAAAAAAAATAGCGTTAGCTTCAAAATTAGAACTGCTCAATTCTTTCAAAACTGCCGATAAAAATTTATTGGATGTTGGTTGCGGCACTGGTGACTTTTTACTGACCTGTAAAAATAACGGGTGGAAGGTAACAGGAGTGGAGCCAAATGCAAAAGCCAAAATTATTGCAGAAAACAAATTAGCTGGAGAATTTGCTTCAGAAATTTATTCAGAAATTCATCATTTAAAAAATGATTTGCAATTTGATGTAATCACCTTGTGGCATGTTTTGGAACATGTTCCGAACTTGGATAATTACATTGCAACACTTAAATCGAGATTAAAACCCGAGGGCATTTTAATTGTGGCCGTTCCAAATTTCAAAAGCTACGATGCAAACTATTATAAACAATTTTGGGCCGCTTATGATGTTCCAAGACATTTGTGGCATTTTTCAAAAAAATCGATTCGATTGTTGTTTGAAAAATATGAAATGAGCGTCGTTAAAATTTTGCCGATGTGGTTTGATTCTTTTTACGTTTCCTTATTAAGTGAAAAATATAAAAACGGAAAAGGTAATTTTTTAAAGGCTTTTTACATCAGTTTAATCTCTAACATAAAAGCAATCACAACCAAAGAGCATTCTTCTTTAATTTACCTCCTTAAAAACGTTAAAAATTAATTTTAAAGCGATTTAAGAGTGGTTTTATGACTAAAATGAGTTGTGACATTTCATTTTTATAAAGACGCCTGTATTCAGGGATAATGAATCCATTTTTTATCAGAATTTATTATAACGACAACTTTAATGATAAATAAAATCAATATTATAAATTATTTTTCAAAACGTTATTTTTTGTTTATATATTCGCACAAAATTAAAGAACAATTCAAAACCTTAAAAATGAAAAAAATACTTATCATCGCCTTTGCTTTTGCATTGGTATCATGTAACCAAACTAAAATAGCCTATATTGATGTTGAAGTTTTAATGAAGGATTATAACGCTACAAAAGCGTTAGAAGAAAAATTAAAAGCTAAGCAAGAAGTTTTTGCAAAAGAATTGGACAGTTTGCAAGGTCCTTTTCAATTAAAAGTTCAGGCATATTATAAAGTGGCCCAACAAATGACGCCTCAAAAAAGAGCGGAAGCAGAAGGAGCTTTGCAACAAGAACAGCAATTTTTGCAAGCGAAACAACAACAAGCCTCAGAAGCGCTTCAAAAAGAGAATCAAGAAAACAGCGATGCTTTAACTAAAAAAGTGGATAGTTTTGTGGCCGATTACGCAAAAGCTAAAGGTTATCAATTAATCATTGGAACATCTGGAAAAGGAACCGTAATGTACGGGGATGAAAAACTGAATGTTACCAAAGATATTTTAGAGGTATTAAATAAAGATTATTCAAAATAATAAATTTTTAAACCGCTAAAAAAACGCCTAAGGAATATTTCTTAGGCGTTTTTTTTATCATTCGAAAAAAGGAGAATTCTAATTTCAAAACAGTCAGTTTTAAATTAAAATTCAACTTTAGCATAAATTACATCCCGTTCCTTTAAATAATTAAGGAAATAATTAAAGCATTTTTCATGTTTGCCAACCAGTTCGGGCGGGAAAACACCTTTTTCAGAAAACAAACCATCCAAAAACAGATTTGCTGCAGCGGTGGCTGTATAACCGGTGGTTCTTGCCATGGAAGAAGTGTTTGTTTTTGGGCAAAATTCATCGTGTAAATTATAAATAATGGTCTTGCTCTCGCCAATTTTGTTAGTGCCTTTCAGCGTAATTCGCATCACTGTAATTTCTTCTTCCGTATCGCCCAATTTCCATTCGTTAAACAATATTTTTGAGGAGAATTCTAAAGGCGAAACGTCAACTCCATTAATATTTATTTTTTCTTCGTTAAAAAAACCGCTTTTTTTCAACACATTGATATATTCAATATGACCCGGATAGCGCAGCGTTTTCTCTTTCATATTGGGAATATGCGCCATGGTGTAAATGATGGATCGCAAACCGTCTGAATTAAAAGATTCCAAGGTTCCAACACCTTCAAAATCAATAAATTCAACATCAGATAAGGCGTCCTTTACAACAACATTTCCGTTTTCTACATAACGGGCCGGACGTGTATATTCTTCAATAACGTCAACAGGCGAAAAAGGCGCTTTATAATTAAAAGGCCATTTTTTTATTTTTGGCAATCCGCCTACCAAACATTCAAAATCTGTAATGTTTAATTTTTCATTGTAATAGCCCAAAATAATATTTCCCATTCCCGGAGCCACGCCACAATCAACAATGGCAGTCACCTTTTTTTGCTTGGCAAGCTCAAATAAGTCTAACGAGTTTTCAGGGAAAAATGAAATATCTACCACATTTTTACCGGCTTCAATAATGCTTTTTAGCGTTTCAAAACCCAAAAATCCCGGAACGGCACAAATTACCAAATCGAAAGGGTTTATTGTTTTTTGAAGTGCCGCTTTATCGGACACATCTAACGCAATTGGCGTAAGTTTTTTGCATTTTTTTACGGCTTTGTCCAAAGCGCTTTTGTTAAAATCGGTAAGAGTTACCGAATGGCTTTTTGCCATATCTATGGCCATCGTGGAACCAACCATCCCGGCGCCCAATACTATAATATTGCTCATAATGTTTTTAAGTTTGAATTTGAAAAAATAAGTTGAATTCAAAGCGTTTAGCTTTATTTTGAAGAAATCTATGGAAATTGACTACAATCCCGGAATTAAAATCCACGGCATTTCAGAAATATCTTTAGTTTGGTATAATAACATACGCTAAACTTACAATTTATTTTTGGCAAATGCTATTTGTGGTAAAATTTACCTAATTGAAATTTAGATTAGGGTAATTTAAAATAAACATTTTAAAATGTGACCCTTAAAGATAGGTTTGGGGTAAACGCTAAAGATTTAATGTTGATTTCTGTTGCTTTTGACTCATTATCCTGATTAACAACATAGTAAGTATCTAAAATTTGTTGTTTATTAAGTACATTCAGAACGCCAAATTTTAAATTCGATTGATAGGTTTGCTTTTTTAGAAACAGGTAGTTTATTGAGAAATCAACTCTGCTGTACCCTTTCAATCTGTCATTATTTAAAGCAGCGTAATTAACGACAGTAAAATTTCCATTTTGTGTTGTTTCTTGTTCTTTGTTTATTGATGTAAACGGCTTTCCAGATTTTATGATACCGCTGATTGAAGTGTTTAAGCGTTCGTTATAATGAAAATTAAATCCAAGGGTTGCAGAATGCCTGATATCATTGTTACTTGGAAAATAGTTTTGGGAAATTTGCTTAAACAGTAAATCACTGGCACTTAAAGTATAGGATAACCAAAATTCAGTTTTTTTATTTCTTTGGTTTAACAAAACTTCAAGCCCGGTAGATTTTTGTTCGCCATCCAATCTTTTATTTTGAATTTGATTTTGAAATCCTTGCCCCGAAATTAAAATACCTGTTATATTTTTATGAAATAAGCTTAGATCCACAAGAAAGTTATTTTTTTTAAAAGTGCCTCCCAGTGAAAATTGTTGGCTTTTTATTAAAGGTATACTTTCATCGGCCATAACCCATCTTCTGGTTTCAACACCCAAAAAATCATCCAAATAGTCAATTACTTGTGAAGTATATTGAGATTTTGTTTCGAATTGGGCGTTTAAATTAAGGTTTTTATTAAATGAATAACTTATATTGATTCTTGGTTCTAATGTAGTTTGGTTAATTTTTCCAAAATAATTAAACCGGACCCCAGCACGCATGTACCATAGGTTATTTGTGAAATTTAATTCAGTAAATGCACTGTGGTTCAGCATTACGCTTCTTTGTACCCTATTATACAAAGGGTCATTTACATTTGTTCTGCTAAGCACGCCTGTTTCATTTAATTGGTACCCGGTTTCTAAAATTAGATTGTCATTAAAAGCGTAATTTAAAGTTGTTTTTAGAGAGTTCTCAAGCACTTCATTTTCCTGGATTGCCAATTGTTGCTGGTTATTTTGATAGTTGTTGGACAGTAATGAATATTCAGCATGGTATCCTGAAATTTCAATAGTTGTTTTGCTGTTAATCTTTGCATTATAGGTAACTCCAATGGCATCTGAATTTTGTTTTATTTCATCTGCCAAATTACTTCCTTCAGTTTCAAAATACTTAAGATCATTGCTGATTTTAATGTAATTTACTTTAAGATGGTTGCTCGGATTTAAGTTGTATAACAAACTGACATTTACATCGTAAAAGCTAAAATCGGAATTTGAAGCACTTGTGCCAACGGCACTATTTTGGAATGTTTTATTGAAGTAGGCTTTATAAGTTGGGGTATCGAACCAATTATTATTGGAATTTCTGAAAGAGGTTTTAAGTTCCAGTTTATCACTCACGGGCACTTTTATAAATCCATCATAAGAGATGAAATTAGCGCCAAATCCGCCACTCAATTTTTTTTGGAAGGTGTCGTCGGTTTCTAACAATATAGTGCTTGAAACACCATCATTATATTTAGTGCTGGTTCCGTTTTTTATGATTGAAATATTTTTTGTCAAGTAAGGATTTATGGCAGAAATAAGTCCGAAAAAATGTGTTGGATTGTACATTTTAATATTATCCCAATAAATAACATTTTGATCGCTGACACCATTTCTTACATTTATATTGGAAATAGATTCGTTTGGACTTTCAACTCCGGGAAGTATTTGAGAGGTTTGCAACAAATCGGGCTCAACCTGGCCAGATAAAATATTGAAATTTTGGGTGTTTAATTGAATCGTTCCATAGTTTAACTTTGATAAGCTATTGGTAATGTAGTTTTTAATAAAAACTTCACTTAGCTCAAATTCTTCTTCAATCATTGTTAATTTTATACAGTCAGAAATTGGAGAAATCAGTTCATTCACATTTTTTAGGATTGGTTTATACCCTAAATAACGGAACTCTAAATTGTCTGAAATTTTTAAATTTTCTAAAGTAAATGCACCGTTATCATTTGAAATTGTGCCATAAAATTTACCGGAAACAATTATTGTGGCATTGGTTATTGGCTTGGCATCTTTATCAAGTAAAAAGCCACATATTTTAATATTGTCCTGTTTTGGGGCAATCGAAATAAACCGTCCGTCAATTTTAGTGGCAATTAAAAATGTTTTGGAATTTATATATTCGAGTATTTCGTTTAAAGTTGAAATGTTTGATATCTTTTCTTGAAGTTGGATGTTTTCAATATTTGAAATCACATAAGAAAATTTAACATCAAACCTATTTTCAATCAACTTCAACTCTTCCAAAAAAGAAAAACTATTTTGTGAGTTGACTTTTACAGAAAATAATAAAATAATAAAAAGCAGTATCCGAAGTTTATTTCGATAAAATAATTTCATTATCTTTTATGCGATAGTTAATATTCAAAGGTAATGTAATGGAATTAATTGCCGAATCCAAATCGTTATTGCGAAAGCCTCCGGTAAAAAGGACATCGGTATTTATTGTTTTTGAAATAATTTTTACCTTAAATTGCCTTTCAAATTCAGCCAAAACCTCAGCGTAAGGCGCTGACGTAAAATAGCTTTCATTGTTTAACCACAAAGGCCCGGAAACTTCTGGGTTATGCAATTTTATTAAGGTATTGTTTTTTGTGAGTTGCACCCCTTCTCCCTTGGTTAAAATGACTTTGGTGTTGTTATGGGAAACTGCCACGCTGCCCTCATAGCAAAAAACATTAAATGAATTTTCCCTTGATTTTACATTAAACTTTGTTCCCAATACCTCAATATTTCCCTGTTCGGTTTCAACATTAAAAACACTGCCTTTTTTTACGCTAAAATAAGCTTCACCATCCAGTTTTAACTGTCTGTTTTTGTTGAAAGAAGTTTTTTTGTACGTTATTTCCGAAACTGCATTTAGCGTAACAACAGACTCATCGGGCAACATAAAACTTTTATTTTCGGCAAAATCAGTTTTAAGGGTTTCTGTATTGAAGTCGAAAAAGAAATAAGATATTCCGACCAATAGGGCAATTGATGCGGCTATTTTGAAAGCCAAGTTTCTGTTGAATGAAATTACTTTTGACTTTTTCTTCGTGCGATTTGCAATTCTGGCTTTAAAATCTTGCAATGCAACTGCTTCGTTTATTGAAGTTAAATCTATATTTTTGGCTTCTTCAACAATATTTTTATATAATTTATAGTCATCAGTTTCTTGAAATGAAGCCAACTCTTCGCCGGTCATCTCATCATTTAACCATTTTAATATGTTTTTAAAGTCTTTCATTCTGTTATATGACAACTAAATTATACTTTACCCTACCTTAGTTAAACTCTTCAATTTGTGATCTTAAAGCCAACAAAGCCTTGCTCATTCTTTTTTCAACAGCTTTTACTGAAATGCCCAATAATTCGGCAATTTCTTTATATTTTTTGCCTTCAACCCTATTTAACAGAAATACTTCACGATCGGAATCGGTTAAATTGCCAATGGCTTTTTCAAGTTTATGCTTAAACTCCTTTTGGCGTAAAGTGCTTTCAGGTGTTTCAGTATCAATATATAAGTCCGTAAAATTATTCTCATAATTTCTGACGACTTTTTCATGTTTTTTAACATTAAGGAATAAGTTGCCGGCAATAGAAAATAAATAAGATTTCGCTTTTTGAAGGTCGAATTTATTGCAATTCTCCCATATTTTTATAAATGCCTCCTGCACTATGTCAAATGCCTCATCCTTATTCTTATTCTTTATGAGAATAAACCTAAAAACATGATTCACCTCCTGTTTATAAAATACCTCAAATTGTTCCTCATCACATAAATCGGTAAAATTCATTTTGTTCTTTTCTTTTAGTAGTGCCCAACAAAAATAGAAATAAAATATGAATGAAGAATCCTCATAAAAATAAACGCGTTTGTGTTTGTTGTAAAAAAATTAAAATAAATTTTGGGTAGGGTACTTTAAAAGTGAGTTGTCTTAGAAGTGTAAATCGGAATTATTTCGAATTAATCATTAAAAACAAATAACAATTTAAAACTTAAAATTATGAAAACAAGAAATTTATTTACAGCAACAATTTTAGTATTGGCAATCACTTTTTTAGCTTCTTGCTCTAATGATGATGGCGCGACGTATGGTGATGAAAAAAGCCAAACTAATTTTTATATCACAGACGCTCCTTCGGACAATACAAATGTTAAAGGTGTAATTGTGACCGTGGCAGATGTAAAAGTTAATGGTGTTTCTATAGAAGGTTTCACAAAAACAACTTTAGATTTAATGCAATACCAAAACGGTGTGACTAAGTTATTGGGAAATCTAGAGTTGAATACAGGCACATATTCAAATATTACCCTGGTATTGGATAACCAAACCAATGCAAGCGGTAATGCTCCGGGATCTTATGTATTAATGACCAACGGAACAATAAAAGCAATACAAAGTTCATCAAATAGCATTAATATTAGCGATTCTTTTGAAGTGCTATCTTCAAGCAAAAATGATATTATTTTAGATTTTGACGTTAGAAAAGCCATTGTTGAAAGTGGAAGCAACGATTTTAAATTTGTTTCTGCCAGCGAACTTTCAAATAGCATAAGAGTTGTGAATGAAGCCAGTGCCGGTGAAATTAAAGGAACGGCAACTGATACCCAAAACACTTCAGACAGAATTATAGTTTACGCTTATGCCAAAGGAACTTTTAATTCAAATACAGAAACTAGCGCACAAGGAAGTGGTGTAATGTTTGCCAATGCAGTAAATAGTTCTAGTGTAAATAATATAACAGGCAGCTACGAATTGAATTTTTTGGCAAAAGGAGATTATGAATTGCATTTTGTTTCCTATGCAGATACGAATAATGACGGAAAACTTGAATTTAATGGAATTTTAGATGCTGAATCTGTTACGGGTGTTAATTTAAATGATATTTCAATTGGTTCATCTGTAAACATAAATATTGCAGTTACTTTAAAAGCGAAATTATAATAAGACAATTTATTGAAATTTAATATTTATAACAAACTGGCTGCAGTAACTTTTTTGTGCAGCCAGTTATAAAAATAAAAAAATGAGAACATTAATTATAATTATGGCGTTTGTATTATCGTATAACATAAATGCACAAAGCACACAAAAAGCGGATAAAGATTCATCATTTGGCATAAAAGGAGGATATAATCTAGCCTCGGCCAGAAATTCCGATGGCGATGAAACAGATCAAAGACAAGGATTTCATATTGGTTTTTTTGGAGAATCATCCCTCAATAACTTTTTAGCTATCGAAACGGGTTTAACGTATTCACAGCAAGGTTATAAAATTGAAAACAGCAATTATAAGCTAACACAAAAAATAGATTATATTAATTTGCCTTTAATGTTAAAACTGTATCCAACAAAAGTTTTTTATTTGGAAGCCGGACCACAAATTGGGTATGCAATTTCACATAAAGAGGAAGTTGAAACGTATGTGCTAAACACCACCAATACTTATGAGCCAAATTCATTAGATTGGGGCGTAAATTTTGGTGCCGGTTTTAAATCGGAAACAGGCATAATTTTGGGCGCAAGATATCATTATGGTTTGGGAAAAATTCATGAGGAAACCAATTATTATAACAATGTATTGCAATTGTCATTAGGATTTGAATTTTAATATCTTAAATTTATGAAGTTCACCCTCATTCCAATGTTCGAAAAAATCAAATTTTCAAATATGTTGGGGGTGATACCCATAAATTAATCAATTAATAATTAAATTTGTTTTTATAATTCAATACCTATCAATGAATTTCTCTGTTAAAAAAATCGTTACTATATTTCTATTATTACTATTAATAAGTGGTTGTATAAAAGAAATTGACCTAACAGAAGGTGAAAATCCAAATACAAACAATAGCAACTCTGAAGCTACAAATCACTACAAAAGAATTGGGATGTATGATGGCTCTTTTGATGATTTAATCGACAATAATTCCTGTTCCTCCGTTAATTTGCCAGTATCATTATTGGCAAACAACATTCCTTTAACCATAACAAATACCGCTGATTATCAGTTGGTATTGAATATTTTTAACCTTTCACCATTTGATGTGGACATCGTTGTTTTTAATTTCCCCATCACAATCTTAAACCAAGATTATGGCCAAACATCGATAACAAGTCAAGCACAGTTTGATAATTTATCCGCTGTTTGTGGTTTTGCAATTAATAATAATTTAAGTGCCATTACTTGTGTAGATATTGCTTACCCTGTCAAAATATCACTATATAACACCGTAACAGAACAAACAACAATTATCTCAGTGGTTAAGGACCAGGATTTATTCAACTTTATGGCGAATTTGTCCGTAAATGAATTGTACAGCGTTCAGTACCCAATAAATGCTGTAATAACAGGCAATGTTAACATTACGGTTAGCGGTGACAACCAATTGAAATCAATTATAAATGATTGCGCAAATTAGCTAAAAGTTAGTATTCACGTTGTTTAAAGTTTATCTGTGCAAAGGAAATTAATAGGTTAATTTCTCGTTATTTAAATAAAACTCCATAAATGAAACGAGCATTTCAAATTTTGACACATAAAGGAATGATTAATGGCGAACAGCATCTGTTACCGCTAAAAAATAAAATTTAAACAGATGAAAAATATATTTAAGAGTGTTCTGCTGATTCTCTTTCTAACTATAAGCTGTAATGAAGACGACAGTTTAGGGAATGTTTTAAATACCAACAATTATCCTTACAAGCAACAAGTAGGTTATTCTGCAAGCGATATATTGTCAAATAAAAACTTTACGGATATTTACATTGAAGTGATGTATGTCGATGGATTTAGACCAAGTGCCGAAACATTAACAAACCTTAAAAACTTTATCGGATCCAGAACCTATAAAACCAATATTGTCGTTGAAGAAAGGTTAATTAATATCTCTAAAAAATCTACCTATACAATTGATGATGTTAGGAATATTGAAGACACCAACCGGGGCAAATTCTCAATTGAAAATCAACTGGTAATTTCAGCATTGTTTTTAAACGGAAAATCTTCAAATGATACTGAAACAACAACCATATTAGGGACATCATATAGAAATACTTCCTTTGTTATTTTTGAAGAAACTATTCAAGCGGCTTCAAATGATATTTTGGGGCCAAGCAAAATAATTTTAGAGTCAACCGTAATATTACATGAATTTTGCCATCTTTTAGGTTTGGTAAATCTCGGTACAAGTATGGTTGTGAACCATGAAGATGCTGCGCATAATGCACATTGCACTACTGAAACCTGCTTAATGTACTATTTAATTGAGAATGGTAAAAATGCGCCGCATTGGGTTAAAAATGAGCAAATTCCGCAGTTAGACACTTATTGCATTAATGATTTAAAGGCAAACGGCGGAAAATAATTATTTTATTAATTGTTTTTGTAATATTTCCCCTGCCAGTTATTTTTTTCAACCAGTTTTCGGTCAATTTTGGCCACAATTTCAAAGTTTTTAAGTTGATTCCATTTTGGCGCAATCAATAAATCGTAGGGCGCTTCGCTTGCAAACCGCTCAATGCTGATATCCGGTCGCAAATAACCCACAAAATCGCTTATAAAATCGATATACGCTTCTGAAGAAAACAAATCAAAATTCTCAGGATTTCTTTTGTATTGCACTGCCATAATCGAGTTTTTTACAATTTGTAAATGGTGCATTTTTAATGCCTGAATCGGAAGTTTAGAGATTTCTGTGGCATGGTTCAATAGTTCAGCTTTTGTTTCTCCAGGCAAACCAATAATTAAATGGGCGCCCAAATGAATTCCTTTATTGGCGCAACGCTCAAAAGCAATTTTAGTTTCTTCAAAAGTGTGGCAACGGTTTACTTTCAGTAAGGTTTTGTTTAAGGTACTTTCAACGCCAAATTCAAGAGAAATAAAGTTCTTTTTCGATAAAAATGACAAGTAATCAATAACATCCTCTGAAATGCAATCGGGCCTCGTTCCAATCACCAATCCAATAACGTTAGGGAAACGCAATGCTTCATCGTATATTTTTTTGAGCGATTCAATATCGGAATAGGTATTTGTATATGCCTGAAAATAAGCGAAGTACTTTTGAGATTTGTATTTTTTGTCAAAAAATGCAATCCCATGTTCTAATTGTTGCGTGATGCTTTTTTCGGGTTCGCAATAGTTCGGATTAAAAGTATCATTGTTGCAATAGGTGCAGCCGCCATATCCTTTAGAGCCATCTCGGTTCGGACAAGAAAATCCGATGTCCAACGATATTTTTTGAACCCTTTTTCCAAAGGTCGATTTTATAAAAGAGGAATAATCAAGGTATCGTTTTCCTGTGAATTGCATCATAATAAATTGTGCTGCAAAATTATCAAAAGATTTGGATTGGGTCAACTTTAAACACTAATTCTATATTTATGGGTCAATTCAATTTTTTTTAACTTTCACATTCAATATAATTACGGACTTGAATTTCTTATTTTTGTGCCGCATTAAAGAACGAAACACATGAATTACCAATTAATTTGCTCAGATATTGATGGTACGCTTTTGGATAAAAACCGGGAGTTGTCGGCGTTCACCATCCAAGAAATTCAACGTGTTTCTCCCATTCCTTTTGTGCTTATTTCTTCCCGAATGCCAAAAGCAATGCGGCATTTGCAAAGCCAGTTGGGAAATGTTGGAACGCCGCTAATCGCTTATAATGGCGGCTTGGTGTTGCATAACAACCAAGTTTTGCACTCTGTGTTTATCGACAATGCTGTATTGGAGACTATTATTCAACTGTGCGAAAAAACCACGATTCATTTAAGTTTGTATCACCAGGACGAGTGGTTTGTGCCCGAGATGGATTTTTGGGCGAAAAGAGAATCCGAGAACACTAAAGTTGCACCCATCGTAAAATCGATCAAATCCGTTTTGTCCCAGTGGAAAAATGAAGGAAAAGGCGCACATAAAATCATGTGTATGGGCGACGAATCCGAAATAGCTATTTTGTATAAAGTGTTAGAAAATTCATTTTCCAATGATATTATGCTCTACCGCTCAAAACCCACTTATATTGAAATTTCGCATTGTTCTGTTTCCAAAAAAACCGCCATTGAAGTGCTGTTAAAAAGTTGTTACACAAATATTTCAATGGAAAATATTGTGGCTTTTGGCGACAATTACAACGATATTGAAATGCTGAAAGCGGTTGGTTTGGGCGTTGCCGTTGCAAATGCCATTGAAGAAGTGCTGCAAATTGCCAATAAAATTACCAATACCAATAAAAACGATGGCGTAGCAAAAACCATTCAAGAATTATTTTAAAATGAGAATTGAAATTTTGTTTAGGGCGTTGCCGCTAAAAAAAGGGAAGGTCTTTAATGTTATTTTTTTTACCGGTTAAAAGGTAGCATCCATTCTAATCCCTAAACTTTAGATTTACAATATTGGATTTTTTTAATTTGACATTACTAATTTTTAATTTTCTATTGTTTTTTCTATTCCCACCCACACCTCATCTGGCAATATTTTTGAATGAAATGGAATTTGATTTAGGTTTAAATTCGATATTTTTTTACCCGACTTAAACTTTTACAATCGAACTTTAAATCTCCTTATTCAACACTAATTTTCTTGATGGTCTTTCCTGTTTTGGTATTTATTTGTACAATATAAACTCCGGTCGCTGTATTGATTGGCAAAGAAATTGTTCTTCTGTTAAGGTTTGTATTCCAATTATTAATGCGTTGTCCTAAATAATTATACAATTCTACACTTAGTATTTCTTCGACACTGTTGTTTTTTATTTGCAGCTCGCCAATGGTATTGTCCATAAATACATGAATGCCTTCAACAATGATTTGTTCCTTAACTATCAATACTTCAGCAGACTCATCTTCTGCCACCAATTTTTGCATTTTGAAGATCAGCACAAACCTGTCAAGATATTGCCCCGCCTCTAAATTAATTTCGAAAGCTTTTTGGGAAATATTGTGGGTTTCACCTGTTAATTTATCTTTTATATGCAATGAAATATTTTCATCCAAATTTTCAAGTTCATCAATTTTAATGGTTGCCAATCCGGCTTTCGCAATTTTAATACCCAAAGGCAATTCTTGGTCTGTATTAAAATTATTGACTGCCTGAATCACAAATTTTGCGCCGTCAAAAATCCAGAACATATCATCCTTATTAACATCGGCCATAGGCGCATCATAACCAATATCAAAATGATTTGTTGTGTTTTCAGTTAAGCCAACCAATAACTGTCTGACATAACCTTTTGGTGAGCTAAATTGCAAACGTATTTTAGCTTTTTCATCACGGGTTTCTCTTAATTGTTTAGCATTTGTTTTTTTGCTTCCTTTAAAAAATAAAGAACCATCAGCTATTCCTGCATCTCCCTCTTTTATAAACACGCGTTGACTGTTTTTGAATAGGATTTCTCCACCTTCAACAGTTGTTGTAGTGCCTGAAATACCTGGGGGCAATGCGGTAATCACAAAAAATCCTTGATTTACGGGAATGTATCTTTCCGGTTTTTTGCCCCCGCCAACCGTTGGGGTTGAATTATTTATACGGCTATCTGTTGAATATGCTTCGACACCGCCCATTAAAGTATAGGTGGCATAACCGCCCACATATTCAGCTAAATAATGGGTTGCCCCTGAAAAATGGTGCCAAAAATACAAAGCGCCATTAAAAATATTGACTCCGTTTCTGCCTATTTCATTATTAATGGTTCCATATATATTGTCTAAAATAAATTCATTGGCATCTATGGCAGATGAATATGGATTACCGATTAACCGATCTACATTAACTAACGGTACGGCAAATTTAGAATCATTTCTTTTAAGATTTAATGTAATAGTTCCATTGTAGGGTTTTCCTCTAAACTTGTAGTTTTGATTGCTTGTAATCGCTGCTAATTTTGAAGTTCCTTTCATGGTATAACCTTCTCCAGGTTCTAGAGGGCTGTTTTCATTAATTCGAGGAAACCAAGAGTTGTAATCATCATCCTTACCATAAAACTTATACAACCAGTAACCGCTTACAATTAAGTTTGGTGGTGTGTTTACCTCCAAATCAGCGGCATAATAAGCGGGTTGAAAATTAATGGCGTTGGCATTGTCAGCATCGCCGTCAAGCATATTTCCTTTTACCGAAAATGGTAAATTTGGACTGGCAACGCCTGTAGCCGCACCGAATGCTGTAATTGGGCCAACCGATGAAGACCAATAATTATAATTATAGCTGCTTGCAGTACCTTGTTGGTCTTTGTCTAAATAACCGCCACTTTTTTCATCTAAAATACTGCCTTCATCTTGCATTAGTTGAGATTCGCCCGCCAAATTAATAACGCCATCTAATTTTAAATAATGGGTAACCCTTAAACCGTGACCGGTTCCAGTACCCGTACCCAAATCCAAAGTACCGTCAATGGTTATTTTTCCGGAATTGTTTTTTAAACCCAAGACAGTAATATTTCTATTTCCAGAGGAAATATCATGGGATGTTTCCACAATATTCCAGTCAACCGTTGTTGTGCCGTCAAGGCCTAGAGCATTTGGCAAGTTTTGGACATTGCTGTTTGCCCAAGTAGCCGCATTGCCCCAAACGCCATCAGCTGCCGAAACATAAGGCAATGGCGCTGTTTGAGTGCCGGTTATTGTTTTGGTTTTATCTAAATACTTGATACGTAAAAAATTCCTGTCATCGGTTAAACCCTCAACCGTTGTCCCGTAGAAAGTATTAAAATCGTAATAGGCTTTAAGTTTATTCCAAGGGATGTTTGCAATTTCATTGCTTGGGCTTGCTTGTGGAAGTGCTTTTCCATTAACCAAATTACCCGTAACTTTTTCCGTTTCTTGGTTCATGAGGTATCTTACCTGATCTTGGCTTAGCCCTTGATCCCACACATAAACTTCATCAATTTCCCCTAAAAATGGATTTTTAATGTCATTTTCATCTTTGGAAACATATACCGCCCCAATTGAAAATCGATTATAATTAGGTGTTGGAGGATTCACCCCTTGAACCGAACTATCTAATATCCCGTCAATATATAAAAATACCGTTCCGCTTGCATACACAAATGTTATATTGTGCCATTTTCCATCATTCAATATCATATTTGATGTAAATCTTGGGGTTATGTCATTATCAACCATGACCTCAATGTTGTTGGTACCGTTTAATCTTAACTGCAATTTAGTTCCCTTAGCCATAATTGTTCTGGGATCTGCACTAGGGGTTACTCCCCGAACCCAAGCAGAAATGGTGAACGCATTGATATTTAAATTAAGGGCATATTCACCCACCAAATAATCTCCTGTTGCAATATTTACCGCACTTTTTTCTGTTAATTTAGGCGCTTTTCCAAACGTAAAGTACTTTGTGCCGTCAAAATCGTACCAGGTTTGTAGATTTAAACCCGCTGGTTTCAAAGGAATTACATCCACAATATCGGCATTGGTAAAATTTTCGGTTTCAGAAACAATTAACACATATTCTTCATCGGGTGTTTTTGCAAAACCACTAAATGCGGCTAACGGAATGCCTACAAATACATTTTCAACATCACCGTCTAATGCTTCTTTTGATTCCACAATTTTCCATCTGCGGTTAATACGGGTTAATGAGGTGGTAATTCCGGTAGCGATGGTTACGGTATTAGTGCTCGTGCCTGTATAAGAACCATTGTCACAGCCCCAAACCAAAAAATCTCCATCTTTTTTAAACTCATTTACATTGGCGCTGTTGGTGGCGGCTATTAATCCCAATCCAATGGTCACTTCATTTGTGTCATTGACACTTTTAGATTGTTTTTGATTTAAATCGGAATTGTCTGCCCGTCCAATGCCTGCAATATTGTAATTAAATACTGCATTGACAGCGATATCCCAAATAATAGTTCCTGCGGAATTGACATAGTTTTTTTCAGCTTGTGTAGCTCCAAGGGTAATCCCATATTTGATCGCCAGATAGGTTTCAATTTTCGGGCGGTCGGCATCTGGTACGCGTTGTGCAAAGGTCATGATTTCAGCCACTCGACCATTTAAATTTCCTGGCATACCATAATTTTTACCTATCCAATAAGGAGTTCCCCAAATTAAACCTTCATCAATATAGCCAACATTTGTAAATGGGATATCATTAATGAAAGATGTACTTAAAAACTTGGAATTGTATAATAATTCTTGCTTTGTTGCCACTGTTGCATCATTTCTGACATTTATAATGCCGGCATTGGCATAGGAAGTGCTTATCTCTGCTGTACTATTAAAAGACGCATCCGTATTTTGACCATAGGTCAACACTTCATTTGTAAAACGGGTTGTGTAATTTCCAAAACCAACACCTGTAACATCTCCAGCATCAAAGGAAATATCATCAATTGCTTTTTTAGAAACACCTGCAAAAATAGTGTTTCTTGAGGAAGTGCTTGAAAAAGGGGTGATTGTTGTGACGGGAGTTTTAGGCATCATTACAATAAAAATATCCTGGCTATAAAATCCGTTCTCACTATTGTATAAATACTGTTCAACACCTGTATTGTCGAATTCTATGACTGGGTTAAAATTTATATTTGAAGTAACATCATCTTTATAGGTAGGTTGGTTGGCCTCGATGTCCTGCATAGCATCCTTGCCGTTAGATCCTAAATCTTTCCATAAATGAACTTTAGAGGCTGTTGCCCTTACGCCTCTTGTCGCTTTTAGCCAAAGCCTAAAGTCGGCAGTAACGCCTCCGGGGCCAGGTCCTGTAACATCAAATACCTCTGCCTTCACTGTAAAAGTAAAAAGATTTGTGTCAGGAGCAGTATTGTTTGTAATACTAATTATTGCTTCGTTATTAGCTGGGTCTCCAGCTGTAAATGTAACATCAAAGTAAAATGCTCCCCCAGGAATGACAGGAAAATAACTAAGAGGGGCAGGATAATAAATATCTATTGGAGTAGTTATTGTAAAATTACTTACGGGTACCGGATCAATCGAGGCATTAGTACTTGTTATAGAACTTAGGACAAGATTACAACTTCCTGTATTCACAATATAAAATCGTCTTGTTTTTGTCAAGCCCTGTTCCACAACACCAAAATAAGTTCCGTTGGTTGCTGTTGTTGTTATAGCGCCATCAATTACATCGGCTAACGGGCTACCCCCCAAAACTGAAATGATGGGGGCTCTATTAACCGTTAAGGTAAAAGTAAAATAGCCTTCATTGGAGAATATAGTTATTATCGCATTTTCAGTTGTACATGCAGCATCACCTCTGGTAACAGTAAAATTTAGAAAATTTGTGCCATTGCAATCTGAAGGTTTAATATTTTCATTTGCATTAGTAGGCAAAACTGAAAAGTTAGGATTATTTGTTGTAATACTTTGAACCCTAACAGAACTGCAATTGCCTGTTTCTATATTCGTTATTTGAAATGTTAAACTGTTACCCGAATTAATAGTCAGAGTTCCGCCACTTGTAACTACCGCGCCCCCTAATATATTCACTTTCATATGCTGTGCATTAACAAGAGAACTAACTAATAAAGATAAAATTAAGAGGGTTTTAAAATTTAATATTCTTAATAGTAGGGGCTTTTGCATTTATTAAAAATTTGTTAGTGGCAGGCAAACATACAGAAAAAAATTTGACTGTAAGTATATGAACGGTAGATTATTGCACATAAACGTAAGTATTTTATAAATAAACGGCAATAAATTGATTCTAAACGCGTTTAAGTCATTTATTTTTGAAGAAAAAGATTGCTATCTAAGCTATTTATTTTAATTTTAACAATTGCCCAGTGGGTAAAAAACAGCATTTTGAAACTTATTTTTTATGACCATTAAATGGATCTAAATAAAATAACCTTTTACGAACCCAAAGAGGAAAAATTCAATGTAATTTCACATGCAATAGGCTTGGTTTTGAGCATTGTGGGATTCTTATTATTGGTAACCTATTCAAGTTTAAACGGAAGTGGTTATCATATCGTTAGTTTTAGTATTTATGGTGCAAGTTTAATTCTGTTGTACTCAGCATCAACTTTTTATCATTATGCTGAAAATCCGAAATTACGTCACCGATTGAATATTTTTGACCATTCGGCAATCTATGTTTTAATAGCGGGAACCTATACGCCGTTTACCTTGGTTGTTTTAAATGGTTGGGTTGGCTGGACCATTTTTGGCGTTTCTTGGGGATTGGCACTTCTTGGCATAGTGTTAAAGCTTTTTTTTACCGGTAAATATGATAAAATCTCCACCTTTGCCTATATTTTAATGGGTTGGTTAATCATATTTGCAGTGAAACCGCTAATAATGAACTTTTCATTTGAAGGATTAATGTGGTTGTTAAGCGGAGGAATTTCTTATACTGTTGGCGCCATTTTGTACAGCATAAAAAAGATAAAATACAACCACGCCATCTTCCATATTTTTGTCCTATTAGGAAGTTTTTTTCATTTTATTGCCGTATTTTTTTATGTTTTACCAATCAAAAAATAGCAATAATAAACACATAAATTTTTTCGAATTTTACATTATTATTATAGCGTTTCTTAATAAAAACTCCGCTGGAGATGAATGAAAATTTCAATTAGCCGGCAAAAATAATTTTACGAATAATTATGTTGTAGGATAAATAAATAAAAAAATCGCAACTTTTTGAACATATATTCAAATGTTGTATCTTGCATACAAATTTAACCAAAGTCAACCCATTAAACATGCTACAAATTTTACTAGTTGATGACGAAAATGATGCTTTAGAAGCATTAGAATGGAAATTAAACAACTACATTGAAAATGTGGAAGTTAAAACATGTAATTCACCCTTAAAGGCCATAGAAATCATTAATGAGGAAAAACCGGATGTGGTTTTTTTAGACATTCAAATGCCCGAGATGGATGGATTCACAATGATTGAGAAGTTACAAAATAGGGATTTTAATCTCATTTTTACAACCGCCCATGATGAATTTGCCCTAAAGGCAATTAAAGTTTCGGCAATTGACTATTTATTGAAGCCAGTTGATAAGGATGAGTTATTGGCAGCAATGGATAAAATAAAAAAGTCCAAAAAAGGAGATTTATTGGAAAACAAACTGCAATTGTTATTGAACAATATTAATGAAAATAATGATAAAATTAATATTTCAGCAGATGGCAAGGTGTATTTATTGGACAAAGATGATGTTGTCATGTTGAAATCCGATAAAAGTTATACCACAATTTATTTGAAGTCGGAGCAACAAATTTTAGTGTCGAAAACACTTAAAGAAGTGGAGAAAAAATTTATGTTCCCTGAATTTTTTAGGGTTCATAATTCATATTTGGTAAATTTAAATCACGTTAAGGAATACCTGAAAGGTTTGGGCGGGGAACTAATAATGACCAACGGTTTAACGGCAAGCATAAGCAGAAACAGAAAAGTTGAATTGTTTAAAAGATTATACCTCGATAGCTAATGCTTTTAGATTTTAATTCTGAAATATTTTCTTGGATAAGAGGAGGTTTATTCGTCTTATTTCTTTACCACTTTTTAATTTTTTTTCAAAATAAAAATAAACTGTATTTATATTACAGTTTATATTTATTGGCCTTAACCATTTATTTGCTGCAACATGTAGTTTCTGAAGAATTCAAACCTTTTTACGGCTATGCCAATTTCTCAATTCAATTTTTGGCTTATGCCGCCTATGTGGCATTTGCGAGAGATTTGTTGGATACAAGAACCCATTTAATTAAATGGGACAAGTATTTTGAGCTTGAAATAAAAGTATTGGTGTTATTGGCGCCTATTTTCATTCTCATTCAATTCTTTTTTGGGTACGACTTTCAAGTTAAAGCCTTTACGGCAATAATACCTGCTTTAACAATATTTACCCTTGTTTCTTATTATATTGTGCTCACCCAAATTAATGATAATTTCTCCTTATATTTTGTTATGGGTTCTTTAATTTACGTTGTTTTGGCCAATGTGAGTTTTTTGGAGGCGTTTGTTGGCAGAGAATTTTTTATAAGTAAAGGTGTTGAACCAATGTTTTTTGTTTATCTGGGCGCATTGCTGCAAAGTATTATATTTTCAATTCTTCTTGGATTGATCATTAAAAGAATTGAGCAAAAAAGCAAGAATGCTGAAGTTAAATTGGCCGTAAAATTAAAGGAAATGGAGGAGCTTAAAATGACAGCGCTGCAAAGTCAGATGAATCCTCATTTTTTGTTTAATTCCTTAAATTCAATTAATAATTTCGTTTTAAAAAATGATATAGAAAAAGCTTCAGATTACATTACAAAGTTTTCTAAGTTAATTCGTGTTATTTTAAATAGTTCATCCAGCCCAACTTCAACGCTTTCAGAAGAATTGGATATTTTAGCATTGTATGTCAAACTGGAACAGATGCGCGTAAACGGAAGTTTTAAATACTTGGTAAAAGTGGATGAAAAACTGCAATTGGATACCATAAAAGTACCAACATTGTTTTTACAACCTTTTATTGAAAATGCGATTTGGCATGGAATTATGAAAAGCGAAGGCGCGGATAAAGAGATTCAATTAATTATTAAGGAAGATAACGGTAATGTAGTGTGTATCATTCGAGATAATGGCATAGGAATCAATAAGGCCAAGGAAATAGACAAGATGTCCCAAAAGCGCAGATTTTTTGGGACAGAAGCAACAGGAGACCGAATAAGAATTTTACACCAAAATAAAGGCGTAAATATTGAAACTAAGGATATTTCTGTTGATACAGATACAGGCACTCAAGTTTTGATTAGCTTCCCTTTAGCTTGAGGTAATTTAACAGTTATTGAACTACTTTAATTATTCCGCCAGGAATTTAATTGAGTAAAGGCAGATGCTAAAAAAGCTGTATTTGAAAAGATCCAAACAAATGGAACTTTAAGCTATTGAAGTGGTTGATTATCAGTAATCCACATATCTTTCCAAAAAACTGTCAATTTTGAAATCTATAATTATCCATTTATTCATAAAATCTTACCATTTGTATATTTTTTAGGCTCATTCGCAAAGTTTTAAAAAAAGTAATGGGTATCAATGGTATATTTGATGTGTATTAATGTCAAGAGGGGTTTTGGCACATTACACTAAAAATATTAAATAAGTCTTTGGGGTTGATTTATTTATTCCTTGAACATTTTAAATATATTTATATATTAGAATGTTCAAGGTTTTTTTTGCTTAAAATTTTAGAATGATCCCTGACTTTCCAGGTTACTTCGATTAATGAACACTAATTTATTACTGTTGATTGCTTAAAAGCAATATATTTACACAGGATTCTGCAATAAATAAATGGCAATTAACAATTGGCGATGATTCAAACTACCAAAGCAATAGTAATTAATACCATAAAATATGGAGACACAAGTTTAATAGCAACTTGTTATACCGAAAAATATGGCGTAAAAACTTATATGCTCAAAGGAATTTTAACATCAAAAAAATCGACAATAAAACTGGCCTATTTTCAACCTTTAATGGTGCTGAATTTAACCGCTAATCACAATAACAAAGGCGCTTTAAATTTTATTAAAGATGTTGAGGTGCTTAACTTTAACCATTCCATTTATTCAACGATAAAAAAACAGACAATCGCTTTGTTTTTGGCGGAAATTGTTTATTATTCAATACGGGAGGAGGAAGAAAATAGTCAGTTATTTCAATACTTGGAAACCTCTTTTTTGTGGTTGGAGACTCATGACAATTGTTCAAATTTTCATTTACTTTTTTTGTTGAACCTCACTAAATTTTTGGGATTTTATCCTGAAATGAAAGCGGTTAATACCTCTTACTTTGATTTGACAGAAGGAAGCTTTACAAAAGAGAATAAATTTAATGCAGTTTCCGGTGAGAATTTAGTGCAGTTTAAGAAGCTATTAGGCATAAATTTTGATGTGTTGCATGAGGTTGATTTTAGCGCTGCGAATAGGCAAGCCATATTGTCAATTTTAATTCAATATTTTGAATTGCACCTGAGTGGCTTTAAAAAGCCAAAATCATTAACTGTTTTAAAAGCTGTTTTTAGTTAATTATGAGGTTTTTTACACTATTATTACTTTTTCTAATTACATTATCGGCAAAATCACAACAGGTTAAGGTTCTTGATAGGGAATCAAATTTTCCAATTCAAAACGTAACCATATATAATGAAAATAGAGATTTGGTTGTTTATACCGATAAAAAAGGGATTGCAGATTTATCCGCTTTTAAAGAAACTGACGTTATTTCATTCAATCATTTATCTTTCCATGAATTTGAAATTTTAAAAAGGGAGTTGGGCATCATTGAGTTTGTAGTTTACTTAACTAACAGAGCTGAACAATTGGATGAAATTGTGCTGTCCGCATCAAAAGGAATAGAAACGAGAAGCAGAATTGCCGAAACAATTGCGATTACGGCTAGGGAAGAAATAAAAAAATTAGCACCGCAAACTTCAGCAGATTTGTTGGCAAATTTACCCGGCATAAAAGTACAAAAAACCCAATTTGGCGGCGGAAGTCCCGTTTTGCGGGGAATGGAAGCCAATCGTATTTTATTGGTGGTAGATGGGGTAAGAATGAACAATGCCATTTATAGATCCGGTCATTTGCAAAATTCAATCACGGTTTCTCCAAACATTATTGAAAGAACTGAGGTTATTTTTGGACCTTCTTCGGTAGTTTATGGTTCCGATGCTTTGGGAGGCGTTATTCATTATTATACCAAAACGCCAAAAGTGAGTGATAAAAATGAAATACACACCTCCGTTTATTCTCGTTTTAGTTCCGCAAACAATGAGTTTACCAATGAAGGGAATATTGAATTGCGAAATAAAAAATGGGCTTCCTTTACCAGTATTTCCCATAGCAAATTTGGGGATTTAAGAATGGGCAAAAACAGAAACCACGGATTTGAGAATTGGGGAAAAATGTTTGAATATTCCGACAATACAAGCAACTATTATAACGAAAATCCTGTTCAAAATGAAAATCCGGAGATTCAAAAAAATACAGGATACGACCAAACCGATGTGCTTCAAAAAATTGCAATTCCGCTTTCGGCCAAAACTGATTTAATACTTAACTTCCAATATTCAATTTCTTCAGAGATAAATATATTTGATGACTTAACCGAGTACTCAGGCAATAAATTAAAGAATGCGGAATCTTATTATGGGCCTCAAAAGAGATTGTTTTTATCATCACAGCTTAAATTGAATCCCGATAAAAAATGGCTTCAAAGCGGATCTATAACTGCTGCATTTCAAGATATTGAAGAATCTAGAATGCAAAGGAAATTTTCAAGCTTAGACAAGTCCTTCAGAATTGAAAATGTAGATGTATTTAGTTTAAACGGCGATTTTTTTGTGCCATTAACAAAATTGAACAACAGGATATTGTCATATGGCTTTGAAGCAAACCACAATAAAGTTAATTCCGAATCCTACGGCAAAACCATTGCAGTTCAAGGAAGTAAAGTTGTGGGTTTTACGGATGATTTTAAAGTACAGTCAAGATATCCTGACGGAGGAAGTACTTATACAAGTTTTGCTTCTTATTTAAATTACCGGCAAGACATCAGTAAAAAATCCACTTTAAATACAGGATTACGTTTCGTAAATACGCATTTAACCGCAAATTGGATTGATGACACTTTTTTAACATTACCCGATTCTGATATTTCATTAAATAATACAGCGGTTACAGCAACGGCGGGATATATTTTTAAACCTTCCGTAAATTGGCAACTAAATAGCGTTATTTCATCGGGATTTAGATCACCAAATATTGATGATGTCGGAAAAATTAGAGAAAAATCCGGAGATGTAACAGTTCCAAATATTTATTTAAAACCGGAATATGCCTATAGTTTTGAAACCAGTATTTTAAAGTACTTTAACAACAAAAATTTTCAAACAGGAATAAACGTATACTACACATTATTGGATAATTACATTACACGAGACTATTTTGAAATAAACAATTCCCCTACAATTTTTTATGATGGAGAAGAAGGCAGGGTTATTGCCAATGTGAATAAAAATAACGCCTATATTGTTGGAAGTACCTTCAGTTTTAAAGGAAATTTAAATAAATTATGGTCTACAAAAGGTTCCATAACTTACACAAAAGGGAAAGCATACGACACCAATTTACCCTTATCGTCAATTCCGCCATTGTTTGGCTCAGCAGAAATTATTTTTGAAAAGGAAAGATTTCAAGCGGGTTTAAGTTGGAAATTCAATGCAAAAAAAAGGCTGAAAGACTATAATTTAATTGAAGGAATCGATAACTTAGAACAATCTCCTTTTAACCCGGCAACAAATTACTATTTTGGAACGCCAAAATGGAATACCTTTAATTTAAATGCCAATTATAAACTCAATCAAAATATCACTTTTTTTGTAAATATTGACAATATTTTGGATGTCCATTATAAGGAATTTGCTTCGGCAGTAAATGCATCCGGACGCAATTTATCGGCATCAGTTTTAGTCGGCCTTTAATTTAATTGCCTAAAAATATAGAAGTTGAATAAATATTTAATATATTTATTTATTCTAAAAAGCTACTATGAAAAGACAATTGCTATTTACTTCGAAATCCTTAACTATAAGGCGATTTTTTTTATTTTTTATTTTTTTGAATTCATAAGCGCAAACATTACTTTTTAATGTTGTCTTATCTATGAATTTCTATGCCATAAATTTTGCATCCCCTGCGAAATAAACCGTCAAATAAATTTTTTGTTTGATTTTTTCTATTCCACAAATTAAAATGCACACTATGAAAAAAACAAGAAATTTTTTGCTTTTATATTTATTTGTCATTCCCGGGTTTTCACAAACCACAACAATAACTGAAACTTTTGAGAAGTTATTTTCCCATAAAAAAAGTCGGACAATCAGGGTGGCTAAAATTGAAGATGAAAAATCGTTAAATATTGCAGAAGTACTTTTTTTCGACAGAGATGGCGATAGTATTTTCAACCATATTGATATTGATGACGACAATGATGGCATTACAGATGTTGATGAAGAATTTTTTTGCAGAAATTCTCCAATTGCAAGTTTAGGAACTTTTTGTGATACAGACAATGATGGCGTTCCAGATGTTTTTGATTTGGATAGCGACAACGATGGCATTCCTGATGTTGTTGAAGCAGGCCTTGGAAATTTGAGTAACGGAACAGGCCGGATAGCCGCAACTTGGGTAGACACCAATGGAAATGGTATGTATGATGCAGCAGAAACAAACACCCTTAGCGATACCGATGGAGACGGCGTTCCAAACTATTCGGATTTAGACAGTGACAATGACAGCATTTTTGATGTGGATGAATCCGGCTCAGGAAACACGAATGCTTTTGAGATATATGAAAATGGGGATGGAGATATCAATGGTGACGGGGTTGGTGATGGACCAGATACCGATTATTCTCGAGAAAATGATGTGAATTCAGACGGTATTTCAGAATATTATACTGATGGAATATTAGATGTTTATGATTATTTCGAAGGAGTTGATTTTGCAACTTCTTATGGAAACAGCAGTCAAGGAACAAGTCCGCTTTTTGTTAAAGATACAGATAGTGATGGAGTTCCGGACTATATGGATCTAACTTCTGAGAACTCCATATTTGATATTTCTGGAACTTTATATGCCAATTTCGATGCAAATAGCGATGGTTCAATTGATGGCAGCATAGATATTGATCACGATGGAATATTGGATGCTTTTGACACCAACACAACTGTTTTTGGCTCGCCAAGAGATTTAAACCAAAAATTGCAGTTGTATTTTGACGGCAGAAACGATTATATAGAAGAAGACAATGGAATAAATATTGTGAACGGCCTGGCAGAAGCAACCATGATGGCCTGGATAAAATTAGACCCAAATTTTATGGAGCACGGAGCAATAATGGGACAAACTAATTTTTGGATGCGTGTTAACGGCACAAAAAGGTTAAGAGTTGAAGTTCAGGACCAATATTCTATTTTGGCAGCAGAATCAACAGCGCTATCTTTAAATAAATGGACTCATATAGCCGTGGTTTATGACGGATCAAATACAGTACAAAAAGTTAAATTATACATAAATGGGGAAAAAGTTGAAAGCTCAAATCCGGCAGGAATAGGATCCGTTATTGAGACAACAAGCACAAACACTAAATTTAGGATTGGAAGAAACCCATCAAATACCGATATTACTAACACAACTGCCGAATTGTTTAAAGGTGAAATGGATGAAGTAAGGGTTTTTAACAAAGCTTTAACCGATGACGAACTTAAAAAAATGGTATATCAGGAGCTTGACGAAGTAAACGGATTTAACAGAGGTGTTGTAATTCAAAGGGATATTTCCCCAACAATTGGCACTAATTTGGTGAGATATTATAGAATGGATGTATATAAAGATGATATCGTTGACAATTTAACAACGCCAACTTTAGATGTTGGTTCAGGGGCAAAAATGTATAACTTCAAAAATATTTATCCGCAAACGGCTCCATTGCCTTATGAAACAAAGGCTGATGGTGATTGGTCTAATGTCGCAAGTTGGTTGCATGGCGATGTTTGGGATATTGCTTCCGAAGCAACAAATAATGATTGGACCATTGTGCAAGTGAAAAACAACATAACAACTTCAAACAGCCATAACACATCAGGGCTTATAATTGAAAAGGACAAAAAATTAACGATTAAAGCGAGCCAGGAATTAAAAAATACGTGGTACTTGGAATTGGACGGCGCCATAGATTTGGAAGGTGAATCACAGCTGGTGCAAACCGAAGGCAGTATTTTAGACCAAGATAGTGGAGGATTTATTGAACGCGACCAACAAGGCACCGCAAACAGTTTTAATTACAATTATTGGTCGTCTTCCGTTGGGACAATAACGCTAGATGGCGTTAACCAAAAAGGAAGCGGCGACGCAAGCTCCAATGAAAGTTATACTTTAAAAAATATTTTGATGGACGGTACAGTCGCCAGTGAAGCTAATAAATATGGCGTAATTAATTTTCAGCCGGCATATTGGGCGGCAGATTCTGGCATCACCAAACCAATCTTCATCAGTTCCTATTGGCTCTATACTTTTGATGGGACAGACAATAATTATGGCGCTTGGAAACCAATTAATGAAAACACACCACTATTAGCCGGTGAAGGCTATACCATGAAAGGAACTTCCGGAGGCGTGCCAATCACAAGCCAACAAAATTATGTTTTTAAAGGAAAACCAAATAATGGAGATTTTACCTTGCCGATTGCAGCAGGAAATAATAGACTTATTGGGAATCCTTACCCATCAGCAATGGACGCCAATAAATTTATTGATGACAATATTAAAGATGGAGGAAGCAATACTGAAGGAAATATTTTTAATGGCGCTTTGTATTTTTGGGACCATTTCGGAGAAAAAAATTCACATTATTTAGCGGCCTATGTTGGTGGTTATGCAACCTATACTAAAATGGGTGGCGCAAGGGCTTATTCAAATGATGGACGAATAAATAATAATGGAAGCCATGGCGACAAAAGACCAGGACAATTCATCCCTGTTGGACAAGGATTTTTTGTCATTGCCGTAACGGATACCTTGAGAAACTCCTTGAGAGAGCAAATAATAATCAAAGGCGGAAAGATTGTTTTTAAAAACAGCCAGCGCATATTTATGCCAGAATCAACTAGCAATTCCGTTTTTATGAAAGGCGTGGGTGAAAAATCAGCAAATACTTCTGGGGAGAAAGCAAAAGATACTCTGGAAAACATCGATAAAAGACCCAAAATCTGGCTACAATTTGATTCTCCGGCAGGGTATCATCGGCAGTTATTGGTGGGTGTTGACGAAAACGCCTCCAATTTTTTCGATTTGGGTTACGATGCGCCCATTGCCGATATTGGCAAAGAAGATATGTTCTGGACTTTTGACGGCGGTAAATTTGTGATTCAGGCCGTAAACAATTTCAGCACCGACCAGGAATTGCCGTTTGGAATGAAGTTAAGCAAAGCGGGATTGGCACGCATTAAAATTGAGGAACAACAACATGTGGATGAAAATATTTCAGTTCATATAAAAGACAAATTAACAGGGGTAGTGCATAACATTTCACGCAAACCTTTTGAAATTAATTTGGAACCAGGAAACTACCTCGACAGGTTTTCACTAACCTTTAAAATGTATAAATTGGTAGAAGAAGATGTAAATGCCGAAATTTTGCTGGCGTCAGAATCGCCACCAATTATTGAAGGGTTACACATCTTTATGGACAACGCCATTGGAGAACTTCAAATAAAAAATAACAACGGTGATGAAATAACCGGCATCACACTATACAATTATTTGGGACAAACCCTTAAAACTTGGAATACAAACCTTAACAGAAGGACAATTTCATTGCCTATAAATATGGCAACGGGCGTTTATTTTGTCCGGATAAGCACCAAAAACAACATGAATGTAAAGAAAATTGTGAAACTGTAAAGCATTCTTAATAACTGATTAAATCCTGACCAATTTCAGTTAAAAGAATTGCGCGGAATTTATTCAAAAAAATGTTGGGATCTTTAATGTGCAAAATAGGCGAATTATACCATTTGTTTAATTAAACTTACCGTATATGTTTAAAATAAACCCATTCATTGGTTTTTTATGAATGAATATTAGGAGGTTAATCATTTTAGTGTTAACTTCGTAAGTTCAAAACCCCCATCATATGAAAATACAATTACTCTTAATTTTATCGCCTCTTTTTTTTCAGCCAATTTTTAGAAAATATAGCTAAATTAGGCCGTATTGCGCCCTATAATTCTTTTTGAAATTCGAATAATTTCAAAAAGAAGCACCTACAAATTTTATTGAATTTTTTAGTTAACAACACAATCCCTCTGTGTTATGAAAAAAATAATTACCCTGCTGTTTATCTGTGGTTTGTCAACATGGATGTTTTCTTTAACTACAAGTGCAAATGATCATTTTGAATCGGGAATTCAAGGCTGGTCAACTAACAGTTTAGATTCCGATGAGAATTCAAGCGCCACTTACAACTTGCACGGAGAAAAAATTTATTTTTCCGACAATCTTTCCTTTTTAAATTATTTATGGGAAGATACTAAAACTGCTGAAGCTGGTTTTAAAAAAGTATTTGAAAAAGTTAATGCGGTTATTTTAAAAGAAAATATTGTTGAGGGCGAAATAGAAGTGGCTTTGAAAAATGATGTGGCGTTTACAATTGGTTGTCCTGCACCTATAGTCGTAAACAATAATTTAGGTAAATGTTCCGCAATTGTAATTTATGCTAAGCCAACATCAAGTGCTGGCAACACGGTTACTCAAACTGCAGGCTTACCCTCTGGTTCAGCGTTTCCTGTTGGGGTAACCACCAATATATTTGAAGAAAAAGACGATCAGAGTGGCGATATTATTGGCAGTTGTAGTTTTACCGTAACGGTAAATGACACCCAAGCACCAACGATAAGTTGTGTTGGAAATAAAACAAAATCAGCTGAGATAGGAAAATGCTATTACACGGTAGTTGGAACAGAATTTAATCCAACAGTGAGTGGTGACAATTGTGGAGTTGCCTCGGTAACCAATGACTTTAATGCAAGTTCAACTTTGGCAGGAGCACAAATACCAAATGGAACAATAATTAAGTGGACAGTTACAGATACAGCAGGTTTAAGTGGCGTTTGTAGTTTTACCGTAACGGTAAATGACACCCAAGCACCAACAATACCTGTTTTACCAGACTTAATTAGCAGCTGTTCTTTTACTGTCCCAGTGCCTACAACCACCGATAATTGTGGCGGTATTGTTACGGTTACCACAAGCACTACCGATTTAAGATTTGATGCCTCGGGGTCAATTTTTTGGACTTTTAAAGATGCTTCAGGAAATTCCACTGCACCAGTTGAACAAAAAGTTATCATTAATGATGTTGCTCCTGTGCCAGTTATTGCAACATTACCAACTCAAACCATTACTGGCTGTCAAATTTTAAGTATTTCAGAATTAACAATTCCAAAAGCTATAGATCAATGTGATGGTGAAATTCTTGGAACATTAAGTCCAGGTTTCGTATTTCCGTTTTCTTTTTATGGAACCAATACTATTGAATGGGAATTTATTGATAGCAAAGGTAATAAATCATTACAAACACAAGATATTACACTTATTCCACCTAATATTAATGGAGGAACTATATCAGGGACTTTTAATTCTACCGTTTTTTCAGATCAAATTGATATTTCTTCATGTGATACCGCAATTTCTATAGCATTGAATTTGGTGGGTGAAATAGGGACTATTATTCAGTGGGAGAAATTTGCAGTTAATCAAAGTGTTTGGGAAGTGATTCCAAATACCAATACCAAAGATAATTATATCGCATCATTTGGAGTAAGCGCATTGATATCTACCTATTATAGAGTGTTGGTTCAAGTGGGAACTTGCACCGAGTATTCCAATAATTTCTATATTAGAGCGCTCCCCGCTGGATCAGCTCCAACTGTTGAAAGTTTAGATCCCGATGATAAATATTGTTTAGGAGAATCTGTAAATCTTGTTGCAATAAGTACTTATATAGCTACGCAAGAAACAATACCTAATTCGTCAGGAGATTTTAATCAAGGGCAACTAAATACGCAAGATCCCGATTCTTGGCTTGTTGATGACAACCCAGGTGGATTTACTGCTGGCGGAAATGCAACGAAGCCTAGAAATTGGTCTGCAACAAATGATCATCCTTTTGGAGGTATTATTTATGATAGTCAAGAAGGTAAGTTTAGTATAGCTTATGGAGATTATGGTTCTAGTCAATACAAGGGAAAAAACCCAACAACTTTGGAAAGTCCAATTATGGATTTATCAAATGCGTTATCAGCAAGCCTAGATTTTGATCAAGCTTATTATTTTTCAACCAATGATTATGCAAATATTGAAATATCAATTGATGGTGGAGTAACATATGTTCCATTAAGAGAAATGCATGTTGCTGGAAGTCCAAGTACAAATTGGTATACTGCAGGAACTGCCGCATCATATGTTGGTTCAGACGCCACTCATTATAATTTTGATACAGACAATACATCCATTTCTCTTGAGGCTTATTTAGGCCAAAGCAATGTTCGAATTAGATGGTCATTTACAGGAACTAGTGATCAAAGTGTATGGGCAATGGATAATATTTTTGTTAATAAAGAGGTTTTTGTTAATACTGAATTGGAGTTGACAAATGGTATTGGAGATCCTGATGTCCTTCCAATTATAGTTGGACAAACAGATGTAGCGTTTAGTTTTACAGCTGATACTCCCGGGGTTCATGAATATGGAGGTACGGCGTTAATAAATGGTTGCAGGACGTACAGTGCAGAGGGTACAGTTTTAATTAATATTTCCGTGTCCAATTCTTATGCTGGTAAAAACATTGAATTTACACCTGCCGAATGTGGTCAAAACACGGTGCAGTTAAATGCCTATGACAATTTTATTTCGGCGAATGCCAATGCTGCTAAAGGAGCATATATTGCACCGCCCGGTTGTACAGCATGTGACGATCCCGGAACTGAAGATCCAGGAGAATGGTCCTGGGTAAGACAAGGGACTACAACCTCTTGCATACCCGTATTTTTTTCTGATCGAAATGATCCTGACGCAACCTTTACTGGAGGAGCAGGAACCTATACCTTGACTTGGACTGTTAATGGATGTTCAAGCGATATAACGGTAACAATTACTGATTGTAGTGAAGTTAATTTTGATGGCGTTGATGATTATGTCGATTTTAATAATAATTATAACTTAAATGGGGATTTTAGTTTGGAAGTTTGGGTTAAACCCGAATCAGTTTCAGGTACACGAACGATTTTTTCAAAACGGGATGCCAATATACCGGCTACAGGATATGATTTGAAATTAAATGAAGATAAAATTTCATTTAATTGGAATGCTACAGAATCAATTGTTTCACCTTATCCAATTACAACAAATAGGTGGTGCCATATTGCTGTTACACACACCGGAAGCTTGTATAATTTATATATTGACGGTATTTTGATCAGCAAAGCAGGAGGTGCAACACCTGCCATTAATACTAATAATTGTATTCTTGGCGCCAATAAATCTGGCAGTAATCCAGTCAATTATTTTAATGGATATATGCAGGAATTACGCATTTGGAATAAAGTTTTAACACCCGAGCAATTACACCAAATGATGAATCAAAAAATTAAAAAAAGCGGAACTGTTGACGTTATTGGTGAAGTTGTTCCTATAGTAATTAATGGCTTGTCTTGGTCCAATTTAGCCGGGTATTATCGCATGGACACTCAATGTGGTCATATCATGCCATCTGCAGGTGCAATCAAAGGCAGATTAAGAAATATATTCACGCCTCAACCATTAACTGCGCCATTGCCTTATACAACTAAAGCAGGAGGCTCAGGTTCTTGGGATGATCCTTTAACTTGGACAGAACCTGTTTGGAGCATTCCAAATGCTGCTGGTATTGGAAAAGACATCAATGATTTAGACCCAAGTCATTCTGCAAACTATAAAACTCCAATAGATTGGAATATTGTTCAAACTTCACATAATATAATAGCAAATAGAGATATAACCTTGTTAGGTTTAATTTCGGAATCTGGAAAATTAACAATGGATGGAGTTACTTCGATGGATCCTTTAAATAATCCGGGAACGGGAACGGGTCAAGGCTTATGGATTACGCATTATCTAAAATTGAATGGTGTTATTGATTTACAAGGAGAATCACAATTGGTGCAGAAAAGATATGGATATTATGATGTTGACGATAACTTTACAACTATCCAATTTAGTGAAAGTATTTTTGAAGAAACTAGCATTGGTTATATTGAACGCGACCAGCAAGGCCAAAAAAACAGTTTCAGTTATAATTATTGGTCATCTCCGGTTACACTTCAAGGTGCAGCAAATAATGCACCATATAAACTTCCTAATGTTTTAAAGGATGGTACAAATCCGGCTACTCCAATAAATATTAATTTTGTTGATGGGGCTTTTTCGGCTGATAGAGCGCTCTCAAGTCCAATAAAAATAACCAGCAGATGGATTTGGACCTACAAGGCGACCGTAAGTGCTGACCCTTGGGCCAATTATTATCAGTGGACTAACGTTGGGTATTGGGGTAATATTAGAGCGGGAGACGGATTTACCATGAAAGGAACCGGTGGTGCTGCTGCAATAAATGCATTGCAAAATTATGTTTTCGTCGGAAAACCAAATTCAGGGGATATTCAAACAACACTGTTAACTCCCGGCCAAATTTATTTGATAGGAAATCCTTATCCTTCGGCGTTGGATGCAGATGAATTTATTAAAGATAACATTAAGGAAACCATTAATGGTAAAGTAGGGCGAAATAACGTAAATGTTTTTAATGGTGCTTTATATTTTTGGGATCATTTTACGTTATCCAACAATCATTTATTGGCAGAATATGAAGGAGGTTATGCAACTTATAACTTAATGGGTGGTGTTATTGGTATAGCAAATGTTCTATTAGCTGCAAATACAGGTAAATCAGGCACAAAAGTGCCTGAACGCTATATACCTGTTGGACAAGGATTCTTTGTGGAGGCAATTTTAGATCCTCTTTTAAGTACAACAAATACAACAATTACTGGAGGAAATTTAAATTTCAAAAACAGTCAGCGGGTTTTTAAACGTGAAGGTTTTACCGGAACAAACAATGGATCTTTATTTATGAAAACAGCAGCATCTAAAAAATCGAAAACGCAGGAATCGCAAGAAACAACTACCGATACCAGATCAAAAATTAGATTGATATTTGATTCTCCAACAGGCTATCACCGTCAGATATTGGTTGGTGTTGACGAAAATGCCTCAAACCATTTCGATTTGGGCTATGATGCGCCAATTGCCGACATTAACAAAGAAGACATGTTCTGGAATTTTGACGGAAGCAAATTTGTAATTCAGGGCGTTGACAATTTTGATAAAAAGCAGGAATTGCCCTTGGGATTGGTCATTTCAAAAGCAGGTTTGGCAAGCATAAAAATTGATGCTGCAGTAAATTTAGATAAAAAAGCCACTGTTTATATATTGGATAGGTTAACCGGAATTTCTTATGAAATCAGTAAAAATCCTTTTGAAATTACTTTAGAACCTGGCGAATATCTAGACAGATTTTCCGTGACATTTAAGCCGGGAAAAAAGAATGACCAAGATGATGATGATGATGATGATGAAAACCATCAAAAAAGCAATACAGATTCATTGATTGCAGCTGGAGAATTTCTTGTGTATATGAATAACAGAACTTCCGAATTGCAAATTACCAAACCTGTTGATACCGAAATACTGATGGTTAATTTATACAATTATTTAGGACAATTGGTTAATGCCTGGAACACGAATCTTAATGAATCAGCTACTTATCTGCCGATAAAGGTATCCGCAGGGGCTTATATTGTTCAAATAAATACCAAAAACGGGCCGGTGGTTCAAAAGGTAATTGTGGAATAATAATGTAGGGACAGGTCGCTACCTGTCCGTTCTGTTCGTTCAAAATGTTAAAAAATCGTAAAGCGTCAATATAGCATTTTAAGCTTTTTAAGTGATATTTATTTTTTAAATGGATCTATTATTACATCAAATAGCAAGTATTATATAGTAAACGGTAATTTTTTTGAATTTTTATCTTTTTATTGAAATTTGTTTATTACCTTTAGTAAGCAAATTAAAAACAACTTGCTTACTATGAAACTGAACACTCACGCCACTGAATTACACTTTTCCCAAAAAAGTGAATTTACTTTAATATTTATTTAAAAATTAAATTAATCACTTTTTGTGAACATTCTTGTTGCGTTTAATGTGACATTTATTTAGGTTTCTTCTGTTTTCAATAACATTTTAAATTTTAATGTTATGTTTAAAACAAATCTTTTTACGTTGCTGTTTTTAACATTGGGAGTGTTTTCCTTTTCACAGCCAATTGATTTACGACCAAAATTCAGAATTGGTTTTGATGCGCCAAAAATTGACCACCGACAAATACTGTTAACCATAGACCAAAGAGCTTCCTACGGAATTGACTGGGGATTTGATGCCTTAATGTACCAGGTTTTTGAAGATGATATGTATTGGATGCTTGAAAACAAGAAGTATTGTATTCAGGCTGTAGATTCTATTATTTTCGAAAAACAAATTGCCTTGGGCGTTCAAACATTGACAGGCGGCGAAATCACCATAAAAATTGACAAGCTTGAAAATGTTCCCGAAGAAATGGACGTTTTTTTAATGGACAAAGAAACAAGTACATTTTACAATCTTAGGGAAAACAATTACACCGCCACTTTGCCGGCTGGTGAATACCACAATAAATACGCTATTTTATTTGATGCAAAAAAAATAAATCCTGATGAGAATGCGGTTTTAATCATTGAAGATATTGATGAGGCATTTACAGATGCCAGCGAAATTTTGGTTGCCAATGAAACCGAAATATCCTATCCTGCCATTAATATGTATTTAGACCAAGAGAATGCAATTATTTCGATTAAAAATCCGGAATTGGTTGCCATGAACACGGTTGTTTTATACAACATGTTGGGTCAAATGGTGCAAAGCTGGGAGACCAATGTAAACACTCAAACTTTAAACATCTCAAATATGCCTGTTTCAGGCGTTTATGTGTTGCATGCTTACACTGAAAATGGAAAATTAACCAAGAAAATAGCCATAAATTAAGTTAAAAGTACAAAGTTAAAAGTCGAAAGTAAAATAATAGGTTATTAAAGATAGGGATTATATTTCTTTGGTTGCAAATTAAACACATCTCCAAAACACAATAATTGTATCTTTCAAAACTATTTTCTCCCTTGCCTGCCGACAGGCAAGCTTTAGGGCGAAAAAAAATAATTAAAAGTTAAAAAATTCGTAAATCAAAAATCAAAAAATTCGTGAACCAAAAGGTTTCTTGTATTTAATAAATTGATATTCAAAATCTTAAATCTGTGACATCCTTATTCCAAAATCCAAAAATTATAATTCAAAATCCAAAATCGTCTTTTTTGATTTTCAGGCGTTTATGTGTTACATGCTTACACTGGAAATGGAAAATTAACCAAAAAAACGCTGTAAATAAGTTATATAATAAGCCATTTAATAACACTATTAAACCATTTGTTTTCAACATGCAGCCATTTGCTTAATAAGCGCTCTATGGATATCAAGATACTTCAAAAAAAAGTATTTTTGGATATCCCAAGAACGCTTTAATATGGTTAAAAATTACCCCATTCTTAAAAAATCAACACCCCTGTTTTTTTTATTTTTTGCATTATCTTATTTTAAACATTCTGTAAAAAAAGTTCGATTACTTTCTTTGCTTGTTTTTGTGGTGTTTTCATTTAAAGGAAATGCTCAGTGTACCATCACAGGTTTAACAGTAAATTCAAGTACTATTACTTGTGCTTCATTATCAGGTTGTTCAATTGTTTATGTAGGGGACGGAGTAAACTCTACAACTTTGGTAATGAATCAAAATTTAGATTTGACTTGTTTAGGTGCTATTCAGTTTATTATTAGAAACAATGCTGATATTGATTTTTCTAGTGGAAATTTTGATTTAAGACTTGCAGCAAATTCTTCTATAATAGTTGAAAATGGGGGGAATATTAGTGCTGGCAGTAATTGCAGCGCCTCTGATTTGATAAGAATAGGTAGTGTAAAAGTGGCTTCTTGTAATGGAGGAGGTGGCGCTATAACTGATTTCCCAAATTTAGTTTCTGGAGGAGGATATAATACAGTTAATGCAACATCTACAATTGTGTGTAATCCAGGAACATCAACTATTACAGCGGTTAAAAATCCAACACCAACAAGTGGAACCAATTATAAACTATATGATGTAGCAACTGGAGGAACAGCTATTCAAACAATAATTGCTTCAAGCGCTCCTTATATAGCATATTTCATAACACCTACTTTGACTTCGACAACAAACTATTTTATTGAAGCAACAGAATCAGGAGTAACTACTCTTAGACGACAAGTTATTGTTACAGTCAATCCGTTACCTGCAGCACCAACATTAGGAACAATTACGCAGCCAACTTGCTCAACCGCGACAGGAAGTGTTTTCTTAAGTGGTTTGCCAGCGACAGGAACCTGGACATTAACAAGATCGCCAGGAGCAATAACCAGCACGGGAACGGGAACAAGCACAACAATTTCAGGGCTTGCAGCCGGAACCCATACTTATACGGTTACAAATGCAGCTGGATGTACTTCAATAGCTTCGGCAAATCTGGTTATCAATTCTCAGCCATCTAATAACGTTTGGATCGGCTCGGTAAGTACAGACTGGAATAATGCAGCAAACTGGTGTATTGGTGTTCCAACTATCGGTATGGCAAACACTTTAGATGTTTTAATCCCATCAGCATTAACTACAACTTACTCTCCAACATTAAGCACAGGCCTTTATGGATATGTTGAAAACATTCTGTTTGAAAGTGGATCCATATTAACAGTTGAAGGAAATTACTTATTTGTTAAAACGAACTTAACCCTAAACGGCATCATTGATTTAGAAGACGAATCCCAATTATTGCAAGATACGGGAAGTGTTTTAGATGCAGCCAGCACAGGAACCATAGAAATAGACCAACAGGGAACAGGAAATAGTTTTAGGTACAATTATTGGAGTTCGCCAGTGAATTCAAGAGGAACAAAATTTACAGTTGATGAGGTTTTAAGAGATGGAGACGGAACAGGCACCATAATCAATAAAAATATTACTTATGGCACAGCGTATGCTTTTGCTGATGGTGCCACAACGCCAAAAATTAAATTAAGCACCTATTGGATGTACGTATTGAGAAATTCTGGATTGGGCTATAGCGCCTGGTTTCGGGTCGGCAATACCGGTGAAGTATCGTTAGGTGAAGGATATACCATGAAAGGGTCAAACACCAGTTCGGCAGAACAAAATTATACTTTTGCGGGTAAACCAAATAATGGAGATATCACATTGCCTTTAAATGCGGGTTTTGATTATTTGGTGGGGAATCCTTTCCCATCAGCCATTGATGCGGATCAATTTATCTTAGACAATGCAACTTCTATTACCGGCTCCATTTATTTTTGGGAACATTATGGTGGCGACACCCATAATTTGGCAGGTTACCAGGGAGGTTATGCAACTTATAGTTTGGGTGGCGGTGTTCAGGCATCTGCATTTCCTGGATTGGGTGGCGGTATTTCGGTAAAAGGAGCACCGGGGCGTTATATTCCGGTTGGACAAGCTTTTTTTGTGGTTGGCGATGCAGTTAGCGGAAATATTGAATTTAACAACGGACAACGTGTTTTTGTGAAGGAGTCTCCAGGCTCTTCTGTTTTCATGAAAAGTAGCAATGCAAAATCAAAATCTGCCAATAATTCAGGTGATGATCTAAGGCCTAAATTCAGGATTGGTTTTGACGCCCCTAAAATTAGCCATAGACAATTGCTGTTGACCATTGATGAAAGAGCAACAAAAGAGGTCGATCGAGGCTTTGATGCGGAAATTTATGAAATTTTTGTGGATGATATGTATTGGATACTCAACAATAAAAAATATGTGATTCAGGGTACCAACGCCGAAGGTTTAAACTCAGAAGTGACGCTTGGCTTGCAGCTTTCAAAAACAGGTGTGGTAACGGTTAAAATAGATGCGTTAGAAAATGTGGATGATGACACTTCTATTTATCTAAAAGACAAATTAACAGGAGAATACTTTAATATGAAGGACAAACCTGTGCAACTAAATTTAACTGCAGGAAAATATACCGACAGGTTTGCTTTAACCTTTAAAACACAAAAATTGGTGGCTGAAGATATTTCTGCAGAAGTATTGATACCGGCAGCAACACAACCCATTATTGAAGGCATTCATGTATTTATGAACAACGCCATTGGTGAGCTGCAAATAAAAAACAACAGCAATGATGAAATATTGAGGGTGGCTTTAATAAATTCATTAGGCCAAACCGTTAAAATCTGGAACTCCAATTTTAACATAAGAACCATTTCTTTGCCAATAAGCATAGATACAGGTGTTTATATAGTTCAGATAAATACTAAAACCGGAAATACGGTTAAGAAAATTAGTGTGGAATAGCCCCCTAACCCCCGAAGGGGGAACAAAGCGTTAAGAAATCGAAGATTCACGAACACCTATTTATATAAATAATAAGTGTCGTGAGCTAAAATATTCTGTGAACATTTTAAGAGAATGTGCCTGCTGGCGGACAGGCAATAAAAGACAAAAGAATAATTGAATATTCTAAAATCTCGAATTAATTGAAATCAACCTCCCTTTCCTTCGGAAAGGGCTGGGGATAGGAATTTCCTACTTAAACGCTGAAATTCCTGTAATATCCATTCCTGTAATTAGCAAGTGAATATCGTGGGTTCCTTCATAAGTAATCACGCTTTCTAAATTCATCATATGGCGCATAATGGAATATTCGCCTGTAATTCCCATAGCGCCCAAGATTTGACGGGCTTCTCTTGCAATATGGATTGCCATATCAACATTGTTTCTTTTCGCCATGGATATTTGAGCGGTTGTTGCCCTGTTTTCATTTTTTAAAACGCCCAAGCGCCAAGTCAATAATTGCGCTTTGGTGATTTCAGTAATCATTTCGGCCAATTTTTTTTGTTGCAATTGCATTCCGGCAATCGGTTTATCAAACTGAATGCGTTGTTTGGCGTAACGCAATGCGGTATCGTAACAGTCCATGGCAGCGCCAATCGCTCCCCAGGCAATTCCATAACGGGCAGAATCCAGGCAGCCAAGCGGCGCACCCAATCCGTCTTTGTTAGGCAAAATATTTTCCTTCGGAATTTTAACATTGTCAAAAATCAACTCTCCGGTTGCAGAAGCTCGTAACGACCATTTGTTATGTGTTTCAGGCGTTGAAAATCCGGCCATGCCGCGTTCAACAAGCACGCCTTTAATTCTTCCTTCTTCATTTTTGGCCCAAACAACGGCAACATCGGCAAAAGGCGCATTTGAAATCCACATTTTGGCGCCGTTTAGCAAATAATAATCGCCCATATCTTTAATATTGGTGGTCATTCCGCCCGGATTGGAACCGTGATCAGGTTCTGTCAATCCAAAACAGCCTAAAAGTTCACCACTTGCCAGTTTTGGCAAATATTTTTGTCGTTGTGCTTCATTGCCATATTTCCAAATAGGATACATCACTAAAGAAGATTGTACGGATGCAGTTGAACGAACGCCGGAATCACCGCGTTCAATTTCTTGCATAATCAATCCATAGGAAATTTGATCCAATCCGGCACCACCGTATTCTTCAGGAATATATGGTCCGAAAGCACCTATTTCAGCCAACCCGGAAATAATTGATTTTGGGAATTTTGCATTTTGCGCAGCCTCTTCAATAATTGGGGAAACTTCTCTTTTCACCCATTCTCTTGCGGCATCGCGCACTAAAAGATGCTCTTCCGACAATAATTCATCTAACTGATAATAATCCGGAGCCTGAAATAAATCTTGTGACATTTGGTTTTATATTTTGTTGCTTACAAATTTACTAATTAAAATCTTTTATTCCTTACATTTGTGTGTTGTAAATAAGTGCCTAAACTGAAGTTTGAAAGTTTGAAGTCCGAAGACCGAAGTCAGAAGACCGAAGTCAGAAGTTAAAAAGCCTGTTTTCGGAATAAGTTAAAAGGCCAAAGTACAATGCAAACAAAAAATTCCCCTCTTGAGACCTGTGCTGAGCGGAGTCGATGCGGGGGTTAGGAGTGTGTTTTTCTATGAAGAGAAAGTTAGGGTTAAAATTACTCTAGGCACTTTTAATTATAAGTAATTATAAATGAAATACACTTTAGGAAAAGACGAAAAATTAAAAAGCCGCAAATTAATTGAGCACCTGTTTGGGGAAGGAAAACGCGTAAAATCGTTTCCTTTGCAGTTGATTTATTTGCAAATCAGCCACGATTCGGAGTTTCCCATAAAGGTCGGATTTTCAGTGCCAAAACGGGTGGTGAAATTGGCGGTTGACCGAAACAGAATTAAAAGAATGATGCGTGAAGCATATCGGCTAAACAAATATTTAATTTCCGAAAATATAAAAGAACCCTATATTTTTATGTTTATTTATACTTCTAAAGAGGAACCAAAATATGCCGATTTAGAAGAAATATTTAAAAAAGTGTTCGTTAAATTTTTAAGTAAAATTGAAGAAGATGGGCAAAATTAAAAAATGGATCCTAGGCGTTTTGGTTGGTCTGGCACTTTTGTTGACTACCGCATTTCAATCCGATTTTTTTGAAATAGCCAAACAAATTGATATTTACACCACCTTGTTTAAAGAACTCAATATGTATTATATTGATGAGGTGAATCCGGCAAAATTGTCGAATAAAGCCATCAATTCCATGCTCGAAAGTTTGGATCCTTACACGCGTTATTATGATGAGCAGGGCGTTGAAGATGCACGAATTGCTGCCACAGGTGAATATGGCGGAATTGGCGTTGTTACCCGTTACAAAAACAGCAAGTTAACCATTCGCGAACTGCTAAAAAATTCTCCGGCTGAAAAAGCGGGAATTAAACCGGGCGATAAAATTTTAAAAATCAATGATATTGAAGTCAAGGATTTTGATGAAACTGGCGTTGCTGCATTGTTAAACGGCTTGCCTAATACCAAGGTAAATCTTCAAATTGAACGCCAGAATAAAAAAATGGAACTGTCGGTAACTCGTGAAAAAATTACCGTGAATCCGGTTCCTTATTATACGATGTTGGCCAACGATGTTGGCTATATTTCCTTTACCACATTCAATGAAAAAGCGGCATATGAAGTTAAAAAAGCTTTTTTGGACTTGAAGGAGCAAGGAATGAAAAAACTGATTATTGATGTAAGGGGAAATCCGGGCGGATTGCTGAATGAAGCAGTTTCCATAGCCAATTTCTTTATCCCGAAAGATAAAATTGTGGTGACCACCAAAGCAAAAATTGAAAAATGGAGCGACACTTTTAAAACGTTGCAGGCGCCAATAGATTTAGAAATTCCCTTGGTCATTTTAATAAACAACCGTTCGGCTTCGGCTTCAGAAATTTTGGCGGGTTCGCTGCAGGATTATGACAGGGCAGTAATTATTGGCGAACGTTCTTTTGGCAAAGGCTTGGTGCAGCGTTTTTTACCGCTTTCTTACGGAACACAAATGAAAATCACCATTTCCAAATATTACACGCCAAGCGGCCGCTGCATTCAGGAATTGGACTATACCAATACCGACGAAAAAGGCAAAGTCCCTAAATTTTCCGAAAGCACACAAACCTACAAAACTGAAAAAGGAAGAACCGTTTATGGTGGTGGCGGTATTTTTCCTGATGTTGAAATAGAAAAATCAAAAACCACAAAAACAACCGAAACCCTGTTGAATTCAGACGCGTTTTTTAACTACGCCACCCAATATTTTTACGAAAACCCAACAATTGCCGAACCTTCAAAATTTAAGTTGGCGGATTCAGATTATGCTTCATTTAAAAGTTATTTAGGTAAAAATCATGCTTCATTTGAAACAAAAGCAGAAGCCGAATTCAAAAAAGCATTGGAAACAGCTTCCGCAGAAAATTTAAATGGTAATACATCAAAAGGGTATTCGGAACTTTTAGCAGCGATTCAAGCTGAAAAAATTAAGGAATTGGATAAAAATAAGGCCGAAATCATCAATGAATTGTCGGAAGAAATCATAAAACGGTATTATTATGCCGAAGGCGTTTATCAGCAAAAAGCAATCTTCGACCCGGTTATTTTAAAAGCGGTTTCCATATTGAACAATGAGAAAGAATATCGTAAAATAATTGGCCAATCCGGCAAATAGAAAATTTGCCAATTTTAAATTGTGGATTTTAAATTTTAGATTTAATGATTATTACACAACAAATCAACAGTTACACGATTAAACAATTAAACGATTAAACAGTACCTTTACGCATCAAAACCAAAGAATGAAAAATTCAAGAATAAAAGAAAGAACGCGCGCGCAGGAATCATCAAGTGCCATTGAGCGGTTATATATTTCTATGCGTCACATATTTACCAGAGGTTTTTACAAACCCATGGGAATTTCCGGAGAGACTTTAAGGCAATCATTATTGTTGCTTCGGCCTGAAATTTACGGCACCATTGCGGAAGAAAAAGTGGAGTTAAACGGACTGATTTATGTGATTGAAAGACTTCCTATTGGGATTGAAGAATGTCAGTTTATCAATTTAACTTCCGAAGAAGGCTACGGAAAATCGCATTTTAAAGCCATTGTTCCGCCAAAACGAAGAAGAAATTGTTATCGCATAGATAAAGACCAAATGAATATTGAGGTTACCCGAGGAAGGTCGGAAATCTATGATGTTTTAACACATTTAACATTTTTATTCATTGAATCGCATAAAATTGCCGACAAAGTGTTGATCAGCGAGGGAAATGAAACCAATAGAGAATGGAAAAAACTGGAAGAAGTTGTGCTGAACAATGTCAAATTGTCAAGAGATGAACGCGACATCATGTTGGCGCATTTGGCAAGCATTTTAGGGCGAACTTTTGAAGAAACCCAATTGGTGCATGGCATTTTGGAAGAGAAAAATAATCCGGATCGGTTTTTTCAAATTATTTTTTGGCTTGGAAGTTTGGCCCTCAATGAAAAAGTTCACGACTTAAAAAGAACCATCACTTTTAGTCCGGTGTTGCGCGAACGCATCGGACATCACATTTATGGCGAAATTTGGGCAAATAATGTGAAAGATGTTTTGATGGAAAATAACCTGATAGAACGCCCAATCCATATTATTAGCGCCAATATGCACAGCGTGATGAATTCCATTTATGCGCCGGTGGTGTTGCCAAAACAGATAAAAGACAATGACAATATTAGTTTGTTTGAATTGTTAAGTGATCCTGAAAATGAAGATTTACGAGCCCAAGTGGAAGTTTATGCTTCAAAAAACGGGCTGATTCAAATAAAAGACACTTCAGGAACTTATATTGATGTTCAAATTATTGATACGGAGAAAATAGACCTCAGCAAAACAAATTATAAGTTTGAAAACTCACTTGATACCGATCAAAAACCTGTGCTGATTGTAATGGATTATGCTTTTGGGGAACAGGCATATGAAACGATGGATGAGTTGTTGAAACCTTATATGGATGAAAATGGCAATAGCCATCACTTAAAAGTGGAATCTGTTTCAATTATGGGGAAAGCCGGAATTTTGGAAGGCGGAAAAGGAGATATTATGATTCCTTCTTCCCATATTTTTGAAGGAACGGCCGACAATTACCCATTTAAAAACCAGCTTAAAAAGAAAATGTTTGAAGGTTGCGGCGTTGATGTGTATACCGGCGCGATGGTGACTGTTTTGGGAACATCACTTCAAAACAAGGATATTTTGAAATTCTTTTACAATTCGACCTGGAAAGTAACCGGACTTGAAATGGAAGGGGCGCATTATCAAAAAGCCATTCAGGCGGCTTCAAAAATTAGGGGAAATATTTCTGATAATGTTAAGGTTCGCTATGCATATTACGCTTCGGACAATCCGCTGGAAACAGGAAGTACCTTGGCTTCTGGAGGTTTGGGAACCACTGGTGTTCGCCCAACGTATGTCATCACACAAAAAATTTTAGAACAAATATTTTAAGGTCTTTTTGAATAATTTAAGAGATAAAATCAGTTGAAAATATGAATGTATTAATTTTAGGTTCGGGAGGAAGGGAACATGCAATGGCTTGGAAAATTGCGCAAAGTGATTTGTTAACGCAATTATTTATTGCGCCTGGAAATGAAGGAACCGATCAATTGGGCGCCAATATAAAAATACAGCCAACCGATTTTGAATCGATAAAAGAGCTGGTTTTAGAACAAGATATTGAATTGGTGGTTGTTGGTCCGGAAGATCCTTTGGTAAAAGGAATCCACGATTTCTTTTTAAACGATCCGGAGTTGAAAAATGTGGCGGTCATCGGACCGCAAAAACTTGCGGCGCAATTAGAGGGAAGCAAGGAATTTGCCAAAGAATTTATGGTTCGTCACAAAATACCAACCGCAGCCTATAAAAGTTTTACAAAAAATAATTTGGAAGAAGGTTTTCAATTTTTAGAAACCTTGAATCCGCCCTTTGTGTTAAAAGCCGACGGATTGGCACAAGGAAAAGGCGTGTTAATTTTGAACGATTTGCAGGAAGCAAAGGATGAATTGAAAGAAATGCTGGCAAATGAAAAGTTTGGCGCGGCAAGCAGCAAAGTGGTGATAGAAGAGTTTTTGGACGGTATTGAATTGAGCTGTTTTGTGTTGACCGACGGAAAAAGTTATGTAAATTTTCCCAACGCGAAAGATTACAAACGCATTGGTGAAGGCGACAAAGGATTGAATACCGGCGGCATGGGCGCAGTTTCTCCAGTGCCTTTTACGGATGAAGCATTTATGAAAAAAATTGAGGAGCAAGTCATAAAACCAACGGTGGAAGGCTTGCAAAAAGACAACATTCCTTACAAAGGTTTTATTTTCTTCGGAATCATTAAAGTAGGTAACGAGCCAAAAGTAATTGAATACAATTGCCGAATGGGCGATCCGGAAAGTGAAGTGGTTATCCCAAGAATAAAAAGCGATTTTCTTGAATTGCTCATCGCTGCAGGTAAAAATGAACTGCACACCAAAACCATTGAATTTGTGAATGAAAGCGCCTGTACTGTGATGTTGGTTTCTGGCGGTTATCCGGAAAGCTATGAAAAGGGAAAAGTGATTTATGGTTTGGATAAAGTGGAAGGCTCCATTGCATTTCATGCAGGCACCACAAATAAAAACAATGAAGTGGTAACCAACGGCGGGCGTGTTTTGGCAATGACATCTTTTGGAAGCGATTTTAAGGAAGCCCTAAAAAAATCATATCAAAACATCGAAAAAATTTGTTTTGATAAAATGAATTTCAGAAAAGATATTGGTTTTGACCTCTAAAAAAAAATTCTTGTTGCGCCCTTAAATTGGGGATTGGGACACGCCACGCGCTGTATTCCCATCATTAATGCTTTGCTGAAAGCCAATTACGAACCTGTTTTGGCAAGTGATGGCGACGCTTTGCTGTTGCTTCAAAAAGAATTTCCTTTGTTGAAAAGTGTTGAATTGCCGCCCTACAATATTGCTTATCCAAAAAACGGAAAAAACCTCACATTTAAACTGCTGTTGCAACTTCCTCACATAATTTCAGTCATCAAAAAGGAACGAAAAACGGTTTCCCAACTTATTGACAAAGAAAATATTGCAGGAATTATTTCCGACAACCGGTTTGGCGTTTACAGCAAAAAAGTGCCTTCGGTGTATATGACTCATCAATTGAATGTTCTGTCCGGAAAAACCACTTTTATCACCTCAAAAATTCATAAGCAATTTATCAAGAAATTTGATGAATGCTGGATGCCGGATTTTAAAGAAAACCCGAATTTTTCAGGCGCAATAGGTCATTTGAAAAATCATCGCTTCAACTTAAAATATTTGGGAATATTAAGCCGGTTTCAGCCAAAACAACGTGAAATTAAATACGATTTATTGCTGTTGCTTTCTGGTCCGGAGCCGCAAAGAACATTGCTTGAAATTAAATTATTGAAGGAATTGAAGCATTTTAAAGGCGAAATATTGATGGTGAGAGGCGTTTTAAACAATACTTCGGAAATTAAGGTACCAAGCAATTTCAACATCCTAAATTATTTATTGGCCAATGAGCTGGAAGATGCCATAAACCAAAGCAATGTGGTGATTGCGCGTTCGGGATATTCAACCATCATGGATTTGGCGGCACTGGGAAAAAAGGCTTTTTTTATTCCAACTCCGGGACAATTTGAGCAGGAATATTTGGCAAAAGGGTTACAGGAAAATTCGGTTGCGCCTTATGCAAAACAGGACGAATTTACGGCAGCGAAATTACCTGATTTAACTAACTTTTCGGGGTTTTCGAAAGTGGTTTCAACGGTTGATTTAGAGTTGTTCAAACTTTTCGAGGGTAAATGAAAACGTGGATCCTTTTTTAAATTCGCTTTCTGCAAAAATAGCTTCGTCATGCGCTTCAATAATGTGTTTTACAATGGCAAGACCCAATCCCGAACCACCCTGCTCTCTTGATCTGCTGGAATCTACCCTGTAAAAACGCTCAAAAATTCTTGGCAGGTGTTTGGCTTCAATACCTTCGCCATCGTCCTTCACTTTAACAAGCAGCTTGTCTTTTCTGAGCGGTTCAATGCTTACCGTTGTGGTTCCGTCAATTTTGCCGTATTTTATGGAGTTTACCAACAAGTTTGTAAGCACTTGTTCAATCCGTTCCTCGTCGCCGATGGCCATGATTGGAAATCGGTATTTTTTATTGAAAGTTAGGGTGATATTTCTTTTTTTGGCTTTCATTTCGAGCAATTCAAACACATTTTGAACCAGTTCAACCACATCAAAAGGTTCTTTGTTTAAATTTAAATCGGCCGATTCCAGTTTTGAAATTAAATCCAGATCTTTTACAATGGCGATAAGTCGTTCAACGCCTTTGTTGGCTCTTTTTATATATTTTTTACTAATTTTTTTATCGTTGATGGCACCACCTTCTAAAGTCAGCAAATAGCCCTGAACCGTAAACAGCGGCGTTTTTAATTCGTGTGAAATATTTCCCAAAAACTCTCTCCGGTAGTCTTCTCTTAAATTTAAATTTTTAATTTGAAGTTGCTTGTTTTTTGCAAATGTTTGAACATCTCTTGACAGGGTGTCAATATCGGTGGTAATTGGTGTTTTGTTAAAATCGGAGGTGTCTAAAATGGAGACGCTGTCGTATATTTTTTTAATGCGCTGATAAATAAATTTTTCAAGGCGGTATTGGGTTATTAAAAAAGTGAAAGAAAAAACAACAACAATATAAAGTAGTAAATATCCAAGATTAAGCGCAATGTCTAAAAAAAAATAAGCCAGTAAAACTAAGGCAATAGAAGTAAAAACAGTGATGTAAACCGATGACCAAAAAGCAAAAAAATATGTTTTTTTAATCTTCATCAATTACAAATTTATACCCAACGCCTTTGATGGTTTTAAAATTATCATCGCCCAATTTTTCGCGCAATTTCCTGATATGAACATCAATGGTTCTTCCGCCTACAACCACTTCATTTCCCCAAACCTGGTTTAAAATATCATCGCGTTTGAATACCTTTCCCGGTTTTGATGCCAAAAGGGCAAACAGTTCAAATTCTTTTCTGGGAAGCGACATTTTTTCGCCATTTTTAATGATCACATATTCTTCGCGGTCAATAATAAAGTCGCCTATTTTTATTTTTTCTGTATCGGAATTGCTGACATCATCAACCCTGCGCAAGAGCGCTTTTATTTTGCTGATCAGCACTTTTGGTTTTATGGGTTTGGTGATATAATCATCTGCGCCAACGTCAAAACCGGCCATTTGCGAATAATCTTCACTGCGTGCCGTAAAAAAAGTAATCAGTACATTTTCCAAACCTTTGGTTGCCCTAATTTTTTCACAGGCTTCAATGCCGTCCATTTCGGGCATCATAATGTCTAAAATAATTAAATGCGGTTCGTGTTTTTTTGCGCTTTCAACAGCTTCAATGCCATTTTTGGCGGTATAAATTTTATAGCCTTCATTTTTTAGGTTGTAACCAACAATCTCTAAAATATCCGGTTCATCATCAACCAACAGTATTTTAATATCAGAATTTTTCATAATTGATGCTATTTTATGTCATAAAAGCAGTCAAAAGTAGTCATAATTTATTTTTACAATGCAAAAGATATCCATAATTTAAAATTATAACATTAAGATAACATAAACCTTACAATAGCTTAATTTTTAGTACATTTATCTTTAAAAAAAAGTTATGAGCACAAATATTAATTTTGAAAACATCCTATTTCTGGATATTGAAACCGTTCCGGAAGTTGAAAATTTTTCTGAATTGTCTGAAGAAAAACAGGAACTTTTTGCCCAAAAAACAGCTTATCAGCGCAAAGAAGAAGTGACTTCAGATGAATTTTATGAACGCGCCGGAATTTGGGCCGAATTTGGTAAAATCGTTTGCATTTCCGTTGGCTATTTTGTCAATTTTAATTCAAAAAACCGAACCTTTCGCGTCACTTCTTTTTTTGGCGATGAGGAAGCGGTAATTTTAAACGGATTTAAAAAGTTGCTGGAAAGCCATTTTAACAAACCCGAGCATATTTTATGCGCCCACAACGGAAAAGAATTTGATTTTCCTTATATCGCCCGCAGAATGATCATTAACCAAATTACTTTGCCGGAAAAACTGAATTTATTCGGAAAAAAACCATGGGAAATAGGACATTTAGACACGATGGAATTGTGGAAATTTGGCGATTACAAACATTACACTTCTTTAAAATTACTTACGTTAATATTAAATATTCCCTCGCCCAAAGATGACATTAGCGGCAGTGAAGTTTGTGGCGTTTATTACAAAGAAAAAGACGTTGCCCGCATTGCCATCTATTGCGAAAAAGACACCATCGCCGTTGCCCAACTGCTTTTGCGATTCAACAATGAACCGCTGATTGATGAACTGAACATTGTTCATGTGTAAGTAGGTTAATAGTTGATAGGTTAAATGTTGATTTGTAAAACTTTCAACTTAATAATGCCAACGCGCCATCTGGCACACTCACTAAAAATGTTCACAGAACATTTTCTTAACGTTCTGTCCTCCCTTCGGGGGTTAGGGGGCTTTATTCCAACATCGAAGAAAGCTCAAACCAACGGCCTTCTTTTTGATCGATTTTTTGATTAATTTCCTGAAGTTTTGCAGACAGCTCATTGATTTCTTCCACAGAGAGGGCAGCATCCAAAAACTTGGCTTCAATGGCGCTTTTTTGTGCGGTCAAAGCTTCAATGTCGCCTTCAATATTGTCAAATTCCTTTTTTTCTTTAAATGACAATTTCGATTTGTTGTCTGATTTTATTCTGGAATCTGTATTTTTTACCGCCGTATTTTCTTCCGCAGGTTTTGAATCTTCATACACTTTGTAATCGGTATAATTTCCCGGGAAATCTTCAATAACGCCATCGCCTTTAAAAACAAAAAGATGGTCCACAATCTTGTCCATAAAATACCTGTCGTGAGAAACCACAATCAAGCAGCCGGGAAAATCGAGCAAAAATTCTTCCAGTACGTTCAAGGTCACAATATCCAAATCGTTTGTGGGCTCATCCAAGATTAAAAAGTTCGGATTTTGGATTAAAACCGTGCACAAATACAAGCGTTTTCGTTCGCCGCCGCTTAATTTCTCCACAAAATCGTATTGCCTTGATCTGCTGAACATAAACCTTTCCAACAGCTGCGCGGCCGAAATTTTCCTTCCTTTGGTTAGCGGAATATATTCCCCAAATTCCTTAATCACTTCTATGACTTTTTGGCCCGGTTTTATCACAATTCCGTCTTGTGAGTAATGGCCAAATTTTATGGTTTCGCCAATCACAACCTTGCCCGAATCAACGGGTATTTGCCCTGTGAGCATTTTTATGAATGACGATTTTCCGGTACCGTTTTTACCGATAATTCCTATGCGTTCGTTTCTTTTGAACACATAATCGAACTTGTCCAATATTTTCAAATCGCCAAAAGATTTTGAAACGTGGTGAAATTCAGCAATTTTTGAACCCAAACGTTCCATATCAATTTCAAGCTGCACTTTATGGTTGTCCCTTCGTTTGTGTGCTTCCTCTTTGATGATGAAAAAATCGTCAATCCGCGATTTGGATTTTGTGGTACGCGCTTTTGGCTGGCGGCGCATCCACTCCAATTCTTTCACAAATAAGTTTTTGGCTTTGTCCACACTTGCCTGTTCCATCGCCAATCGCTCTTCTTTTTTCTCTAAAAAGTACGAGTAATTTCCTTTGTAGGTATATAAATTTCCCTGGTCCAATTCTATAATTTCATTGCACACACGCTCTAAAAAATACCTGTCGTGCGTCACCATTAAAAGGGTAACTTTCTCTTTTTGAAAATAATTTTCAAGCCATTCAATCATCTCTAAATCCAAATGGTTGGTGGGCTCATCCAAAATTAACAGATCCGATTTATGGATTAAAATCACCGCCAACGACAATCTTTTGCGCTGTCCGCCCGAAAGTGAACTCACTTTTTGCGTTAAATCGTCTAATTTTAATTTCGATAAAATTTGCTTGTATTGGGTTTCAAAATCCCAGGCATTGAGCCTTTCCATTTTTTCAAAAGCCACCTGATAACCCTTTTCATCATTGGGATTGTTCAACGCTTTTTCATATTCCTCAATCACTTTTAACGTCTCGTTATCCGAATTAAAAATGGTTTCCTCCACCGTTAAATTGTCGTCTAAATTGTCTTCCTGCGACAAATATTCAATTTTTATGCCCTTGCGCGACACCACTTGTCCGCTGTCCGGACTCTCCAATCCCGCAATAATGTTCAAAATCGTGGTTTTCCCGGTGCCGTTTTTAGCGATAAAGGCAATTTTTTGGTCCTTATTTATGCCGAATGAAACATTGCTAAATAGCGCCACTTCACCAAACGACTTCGATATATTTTCAACGGATAAATAATTCATATTTCAAATTTTTGCAAAAGTACATAAAAAAAACCGAGAATTATTTCTCGGTTTTATGTGACTAAAAAAGTTTGGTTTTAACTATTCTTTAATCAGTTTTGATATTATTGATTTTTGTCCGTCATTAACTTCTAAAATATAAACATCTGGTTTTAAGTCAGAAACATCAATATTCTCTTTAGATCCATTTCCGGTTTTTAATACTTGTCCAAGCCTATTCCATATTTTATAGCTAAAATTTTCACTTTTAGCAAAGCTAATTTGAATTGACTGGGCTGTTGGATTAGGATATACCATTAAGTCTGTTTCAGTTTCGTAATCTAAGTTATCATAAGGAACATAAGCTATTGAAGTATTGAAATTGACAGCAGTGTTACTGATGTTTAAAGTATAATCTTCAACTTCTCCATAAGAAAAGGTTTCACAAGCTGTTTGTGCAGCATTGTATTTCATAGAAACACGCATTCTGGTAAGACCCGTAATTGCACTTGATGGAATTGTAATATTAGCGGATAAATTTCCTGAACTGGTTGAAGAACCTGAAACCATTTTTTCCGAATCAGCAAAAGTCCCATCTTGATTAAAATCTATCCATACTGCCCAGAATTCTGTATAAGACGAACTTTTAAAACCAGCACTGAACAATATTTGATTTGTGCTTCCTTTTACCACATTTGCAACTTTTGATGTAAAGTCTGAATAGCCATTATTAGTGCCTGTAGTATTTGTCATCCCTCCAAAGGAAACATAATCAATCCATTCATAGGTAGCATTACTGCCTTTACTTGTACAGTAAGAAATTTGATTGTTTAAAGTAGTAATATTTACCACATTACTGGCAACAGAAACATTTCCTGTAGCATCTTTAGCCTTTACAGTAAAATTATAGGTAGTGCCAGCAGCTAAACCGGTCACAGGATACGATGTGCCCGTGACAGACGCTAACAAAATGCCGTTTTTAAGAACATCATAATCGGTAACCCCCACATTGTCGGTTGAACCAGTCCATGACAGATCAACAGTTGTGTTGGTTATAGTGCTCGCAGTTAATAAAGGAGCAGTTGGCGCCTGTGTATCAGGAGCTGAATTAACCAAAACAATGGTATAATCTTCAACTTCCCCATAAGATAATGCTTCACAAGAAGTAGGGATTGCATTATATTTCATGGAAACCCTCATTCTTGTTGAACCTATTAGTGCGGAAGATGGTACGGTAAAAGTACCGCTCACAGGTGTAGTTTTTGAAGCTGCTTTTGACCAAACCTGTTCCCCTAAATCAGAAAAATCCCCATCATTGTTATAGTCAATCCAAACGCTGTAGCCTTCACTATAAACTGTTCCGGTCCAAGTTGGCGTTATAGTAATAGTGGCAGAATTCCCTATGTTTAAATCGGTTGAAATAGAAGTGTAATCACCATATCCACTTCCGCCCGATGAAGCATTATTTATTGTTCCTATTTGAATATGCCCTATATATTCATCGGCTACACTATTCCCTTTTGATGTACAATAAGAAGTTGAAGTGTTGCCATATTCAGTCCCTACTCCAACGGCATAAAAAGCATTGGTGGTTGCGATTACTTCTGCTGAACCTGCTCCATATAAATCAATTGCAGATTGAATGCCAGAAGTTCTTGCATTGGCGTAAGTTGAATTTGCCGATAAATAAACACTTTCTAATCTAAAAGCTATTTTAGCGGCTTTATCAATTCCAACACCAGTAACACTATAAGAACTGCCAATATCGTTAGTTCCTGATTTACCAATTGATAATATATAAAACCAATGATTTAAAACTCCAGAGTTCGTATGTACACCGCAATAGTCATTACTTTGCGTAGGAGTACCACAATTTGGTTGAATCCAATTCGTTCCTCCATATGTATCTGGTTGCCCTTCAGCTTTTGGGTTGCTCATAGATCGTAAAGAAGCACTTGTTGTTCTTCTTTCAATATCTTCGCCAATTAGCCAAGTATCTTTTTCTGGAGCAGCATAATATTCCACACTGGCAGCCCAAATGTCTGAGAAGGCTTCATTCATCGCGCCAGATTCTTTTTGATAGGCTAAATCTGCAGTATAAGAACATATTGCGTGGCCAATTTCATGCGCCGCAACATCAAGTGATGTTAGAATGTCGAAATACCCATTGCCAATTGTTCCGTTTGAGCTACCGTCACCATAAGTCATTCTTGAACCATCCCAAAATGCATTATCATAAGCCGAATCATAATGAACATAACTATTAATTGCGGCACCTGCGCCGTCAAAGCTATTTCTGTCATGTTTAATGAGCCAATAGTCATAAGTCATTTCTGCCCCCCAATGCGCATCTAAAGCACCATTATCTTTAGCCGTATTATTCCATTCAGCAGAAGTCCAATCATTGTTACTGTCAGTAAAATTAACGGCATTATTATAATTAGTGCCTTCATTCATGTCATAAGTTTTAATGCCACTTCCTCTCGTGTTATCACTTAAAACATATGAACCGCCACTTGAGGCAGTTTCAATAATTCGGGAGCCGCTGTATCTAGTGGCTGCATTTGCTGCGGTTAATGGACTTTCAACTTTTTTAGTTTTGGCTACCTGAGCATTAAAGGTTTTAAAATCTATTCCAAGCAAATTATTAGCATGTTTTATAATGGCATTATAAAATAAAATTTTACCATCAAGTGCGTCAACATAAACAAATCCCCTGCTTATTGGTTTTGTGGCATATATGTCAAATTTATAGGCCAATTTGTTTTCTTTTTGATCTATAATGTAGCCAGGCAAAATTACCAATTCGCCCACTGGTTTTATGTAGTTTATAAGTTTTGCATTTTTAGAGTCTTGCCATAAATATGTAGCAGCACCAATATGTGAAGTTGCCTTTTGAAAGGCTATATTTTCTGAAAGGATAGGCGTTGTGTTCAGGTCTTCAATTTGATAAAATTCACCCGACATTGACTTAATTTCTCCATTTTTGATGTGTAGAATTGGTGTGGCAAAATCAACTTTCACACCCTTGTAATAATGTTGATATTTTTCATGGGTGAAACCTAATTTATCTTCTTCGCTTTTAGCGAAAACTAAGTTGTCTTCACTTTTAAGATTTAATTGTTCTTTGAACAAAAGTTGTTTTTGACTAGTTTTGTAAACTTTATTAATTTCATTCTCTAAAGAATTGGGTTTTGCATTGTGGGTAGAATCTTTCTTTTGTGCATTGATTTGACTCGTAAATAAGGAGAAAACAATTGAAATAAAGGTTAGTTTTAAAAAGGTGTAGTTTTGTTGCATATTATTTAAATTTTAAAGTTTTGGCTAATAAAATATTAAACCAATGTCGAATATATTGTAAAAATGTTAAATAATTAAGAAAAGATACCGTTTGTTGTGAAAAACGTACTATTTATATGGAAAAACCATACTTTTGTATGGGGAAAACTCACAATTTACTGGTCTCAGAAAAGGGATCAAAGCCCTGCACTTTTAGTGCAGGACTTTAGTATTGCGAAAAAAATTATATTTTAGTTCT